>Ga0213875_10001137_pt1 | contig 18300 bp, 15 predicted proteins | sample BarmaccomBMRX_R8_FD_160105 | JGI IMG/M metagenome (GOLD analysis project Ga0213875, IMG submission 160105) | Root-associated microbial communities from Barbacenia macrantha in rupestrian grasslands, the National Park of Serra do Cipo, Brazil - RX_R8 | ecosystem: Host-associated > Plants > Roots... | reverse complement strand
CGGCCCGCGCTTCCGGCAGACTGGGACATTGCCATTCGAGCGTGTTTGTCCAGCCGCCCGTCCGACCGTCCTCCCTCTGCGGCTGTGTTTCTGAGCCTTCTCGAAGGCGAAGAGAGCACATTATCGTACTGGGTCCGGCTATATCAGAGACGGGCGTTCTTAACAGCAGTGGCAGGCGCGATCGCGGGCGGTGGATACGAACTCTGGGTAGGCACGGTGCCGCCAATTCGCTCGCACGAAGCGGTCGCGAGTTATAAACGAGGATTAGTTTTTGCTGATCGGCGGGACCCGGCCGGATTGCAAAACGCCGTCCAAGAATTCCAGCACGCGGTGAAGCTCGACCCTAAATACGCTGAAGCTTGGGCAGGTCTAGCGAATGCTTACTGCGCTGCCGCTCACTACGTGTTCATCGACCCGAGAACGGCTCGGGTCAAAGGAGAGGAAGCCGCCAAGAAAGCACTGGCTCTGAACCATAGTTTGAGCGAAGCCCAAGCTGCGCTCGCCTACGTCGAGTCCCTCGATTTAAAGAGGTGGCGGTCGGCAGAGGCTCTGTTCCGCAAGGCGGTCGAGACGGGCGCCACCAATGCGCTGGGGCATGCTTGGTATGCGGCCTTTCTCGGCCGTGCCGGGCGCTTCGAAGAAGCCATTGCAGAGGCGCAGGCCGGTGTCGACATGGAGCCCGGTATCTACGCGGTTCAGAATCAGCTAGCATACGAGTACTTCCGTGGACGCCGCTTCCGCGAGTTCTACGAGAAGGCCCGCGATCTGGTGCGCATGCATCCGAACGAATCGGGTTCGCACCAGACACTCGCGCGAGCGCTCCAGTGGATTGGCAATCTTCCGGAAGCATTAAAAGAGTGCGACATCGCGATCGCCTATGGCGACTCGCCCGAACCCCGCGCAGTTCGTGGCTGGATTCAGGCAATTGCCGGGCAGCGAGAACAAGCCCGCAAAACGGCCGCCTGGCTTCTAAGTTACTGGCGGGCGAAACCGTTTGAGGCGAATATCGTTGTGGCCCTGCTTGCGAGGCTTGAGGATTACGACACGGCACTGGACGTTCTCGATCACGCCTACGACGTGGGCGACGGCACGGTGCTCGCGTGCGCAACCAATCCGGATCTGGATGGTCTGCGTCCCATACCGCGTTATCGGGCGTACCTACGCAAGCTCGGATTCGATCCTGACGAAATTGAGCGCACCACTCCGCGCGCTCAGGTTTAGAGTAATCGCTCCACGGGCTTGGGGAGACCTGCAGGTCAGAGTCTTAATGCCTCTGGCTGAGACGATGTAGAGGCGTCCCGCACTTCATCCCGCCTGTTGCTTGCGAGTTTGTTCCAGTTTTGCGATAGCTTTGCACAGTAGGCTTGCCGTCCTGTCTGGTGACGCACATGCCTGAATTCCGATCGGCGCGTCCAACGCTGCTTCGAACGACAGCCTCTCGTGAGATTCTTTGTCCCCAACTGTCCAAGCCGTGCGCTTACTTATTTGAGGGCTTCCCCTCAGGGTAAAAAGGAGACCCATGCATGAAAAATCTGAGTGCTTCTGCGTTGACACTCTGTCTCGCAGTTTTGTTCATAGGAACTAGGCTTGTTGGTGCCGAGACCCCTTTCGGGGCGGGCCAGAACCCAGCGACACTTTCTCGTTTGCTTCCTCTACAGCCTAGCAATGAAGCGCAACATACCGCTTCTGAACCGATGTCCCCGCTACCAACAACAACGGGTGCATTCCAGAGCTGTGGCGGCGGCAGCTATCAATGCGGCTACGGCGATCACTGGACGTGCTGCAACAACTACGACCTGTGCTGTAAGTACCGCAATTCGCCGCAGTACTATTGCGCGCCGCAAGGGAGTACCTGCCCGTAGTTCGTGACTTGAGGCGGGACTGCTGGGGTTCGTGCTGTTCCGCCTTGCAGCCCCCTTGAGGAAGAACATGCTAAAAACTACGCTCGGTTTATTTCTTTTGTGTGGTACCGCCCTCGCTGGTTCGGACGCAAAACGCCTTTCAGAACGCCTGCACCATATCTTCCCGTCATCAGAGATATCCCACGTGCAGCGGGCCCAAGCACTTCGGCTGTGGCAAGCATTTATCGATGGGCAGATCGTGTACTTCGACGGCGGCATGCGTTTCTTCTTTTCTGGCAGCATTTATCAGGCTAACGGGATGCATAATCTTACTGATGCTAGCCTCGCAGAATTGCGCGCTGGCGCTTTTTCTGCTCTGCCGCTCAATCGGTCCATGATACGAGTGAAGGGAGACGGCAGGAGGAAATTCGCGATTTTCGAGGACCCTTTCTGCGGATATTGCAAGGCCCTGGAACCGGAACTAGATTCCCTTACCGACTATACCGCCTACGTGTTTCCTTACCCGATACTGGGCGACAGATCTGTAGAGACGGCTATAGCAGCATGGTGCAGTGCTGAACCGCAACATGTGTGGCGCACGGCACTTCTAAACCGGCAGCCGATCACGCCTGTTAGCATTTGCGACAACCCTGTGAAAGAAGTACTCGCGCTTGGAAAGCGCCTCGGAATCACCGGCACACCGACTCTGCTTTTCCCGGATGGAACTCGCCACGAGGGACTGATCCATGCCAGCGGGTTGTCTGCCCGATTAGATCAGGCCTCTTCGAAATCGCCGGTAGCGGCGGAAGGCGCCGACCGATAAGGAAGTGCGCTCCCAGCCGAGGGCTGCCGCACGTTGCCGGCATCACGTCTTGCGTGCGGGTCGTTTGATACTCGGTGGATCCTCGCCGCTACTCTTCGTTCGAATGACCCTCGGTTCTCAGCTGCGTGTCTAACGGAGCTAGCAGGGGCTGGCTCCACGATCATACTCTTTGCGGGTCTGGGTTGAAACCAAGATTTTTGCCGGCCGTGCTTACTTCTCCCTTTGGCCGGGTGTTCTTCGAAGACTGCTGGCTGACTAGGACAAATAAGTCGGCCTATTTATCAGTTCATCGGTATTCAATTCGATGCACTTTCCGTACGAATGATGCTCGCCGGGCAATCCGGCTCCAGTGCTTCGATTTACTGACGCTACGGGTACTGCTGCTCACTCGCGAAGTTACCTCCATAGATACAGAGCTGGTCGCAACGGCACCGTTCGATACCAAAGGCAACTGTTGATTGTGCAAAGGTGCTAGAAGGGGCAGCGCAGGGCGGCACTATAAGATCAATGGACACGGGTTCAACTGGAGCTCTTCCGCTGGTTTGGGGCGCCAGCCCATTTCGACGGGGACATCGTAAAGACGTCCGGGGGCAAAACGCGGGCCATAATGGCGCAGCCCCGGAACCACGCAGCGAACCACAGGGATGCCGAGCTCGGGGCGCGTGAGATCGACGGCGAATGCTTCCAAGCCCGCGTTCTCAAGCGCGCTAAGACAGAGACCTAAGGCGCTCGTTTTGTCGAGCGCCAGCGCAACAGGGATCTGCGCTTCAGCGGTCGTTCGCAAGAACGGGCAAGCCGTGAACGACGTTTCTTCGAACCATAGGCGGCGATCCAATCCGGGACCTAAATTCGTCTCCCAATACCAGAACTGGATCAACTCCGCAATGCTTCGCTCCAGGGCGGAGAGCGGACATGTATCGGCTGCGCATCCTATGTAGATTTCTTCTCCGTTAGCATCCGCCGATATGGCGGCATACACGGGCGTGCGAAGATCGTTGGTCAGTTCGAAGATTTCGAGCGTTCGATTCTGCTGTTCGAACAACCCGGCCGCCGAGCGAACCTGCTCGGTGTCGAGTTGGCCTAGCGGCACGGACGGGCGCTCCAGACGGTTGTACCACCAGATCGCGAGGGCATCGCGCTCGATCAGCTCGAGAATGGCGCGCATTCCCGCGTCCGCAAGTGAAACGCCTGCGGCGCAACCGTTCGTATCGGCGAAATTGTAGAACGGCTGGTTTTCGAACGGATACCATAGCCATGCGTATCCGGCCGGAACATAGCGATCCCGGCCGCCTGTAAGGGATCGGGCTTTGATCCAATGCGTTGGAGTCTGTGGATCGAAGCGTTCCGGCATGCCGTGCATGCTTCCCGGACGCGCGTTCCACTCCCCGCGGCCGCTCAACTGGCGATCGCTAAACTGCAGCAGTTCTTGCGGCTGGATGGCGTCGATTTCGCCGGCACGGCAGTAAATAACGTCCTCATCGCCAGTGTAGGCGGACGAATATCGTTCTACGGCTTCCATCGTGCACCGGTTCAGAGCGTCTCCAGCAGTCGGACCTTTTCCGTCGACCGGCACGGGAGCGACCGGCGCGCGCACCCCCGGCAGCGGCAAAGCTAGCAGTGCTCTGGCGTGCGCGAGGTAAACGGGACCGACCCGCCTTGTGATTGCCTCCTCTTCGAAAATTCCGGTTTTCGGGCTGCGCAGCGCTGCGATCGAAACGGCGCGTTGATCAGGTCGGCAGTTCGGGCAGTTTTTCCGCGCAGCTACAGGAAAGCTGCGCGCTTCGAACGTGCGAAAGTTAAAGGTCCAGAGGTCGGCCGCATAGGGCCAAGCCCCGGCTGAAATCAACGCGGCAGCTTGGGCAATCAGCGCCGATGCAGCGGAAATGAGAGCGGGTAGCCAGGCGACGGAAGATACGGGCAGCCGCTCGCGAGCGACGGCGCCGATGATGCTCAACTCTGCCCATCGATGCAACCTTAGCCAATAATTCAGGCATTCCCAGCACAGTTTCGACTCCTCTGAAAGGCACGGCCCAATCCAGACTTCCTCGCCAATCGGTTTCGCGATGACGAATCGCTGCGCGTTTGCACTTTCGGTCTTAATTTCAGGCCGGAGATAGTCGTCAGTTGCGACTACCTTTAGTCGAGCGTTTGCCTCAACCGAAACGCCTGACGCGCTGAGTAAGGCGGCAACGTGCGCCGCAACGTCTGGGACCAACGAGCCGACAGCAATCGGCTCCGTCGGACCTACACAAGAAATGTTGTCCCAGAATGCCCGGGAATTGCGCTTTAGAGAGTGAGGCTGATCTGCAACAAGAATGCGATTCTCAACCAGCGCCGCAGCCGCGTTACGCACCGATACGGGTTCATCGGGCGGGCAAAGCTCGCGGATGATTTCTGCGGCCGTGTGCGGCATTTGCGCGATCCGGAGAATCGAAAGGGAAATCGGATCGTCGATTAAGAACTGCCGATTCTCCAGCAAAACCGCAAGCCGTCCGTCGCTCGATTCGAGAACCACCGCGGCCGAGTTCCACCGGACCTTGCTGTCAGGGTTCGCGATGTCAGGTGGCACGGGTATAGAATCGTAGCATTTCGTCCGAGCTACGGAGAGGTGGGGACAGGAGGAAGAATGGCAAGCAATACCAGCAACGATCGGATGCGTTCCTCAAACGCGAGATGGGCTGACTCGTTGATCCGGCGTATGCCGGGAGTCAGTAGGCGCGGCTGGTTGGCCGGAGTTGGAGCATTCCTCGCATTGCTGACAAGGAGACGCACCCTCGCCGACCCTCAGGCCAGCCAGCACAGCTTTGGCGTAGGGCCAGATCTCGACAACGGGACGAAGCTCTATTTGACGAATCCCGACGGGACCAACAAGAGTCCTCTGGGGTACGTAATCGCCTGCCCCCAGAAGTGTCTGGCGATGGTTCCCGGCTCGTCAAACGTAAACTGCAAGATATATAAGACGCCGGAAACGATGCGAGAAATCATTTTTTACGACTCTACGCAGTTCGACAGGAGCACGGCGCTGAACGCACGGAGCAAACTGCCTGCCGCGCGCCTCAAGGACGAGAGCGGCACGAGAGGCTGCGGATACGTGTCGAAAAGTGTCGCGGTCACCCAGATTGTTAATGCCGGCACCCTTAACCAAATAGAGCAGCCCTATCCGGGGCCGGGCGTGAACGCCAATCTTTTCTACGCTATCACGGCTAACGGGGTTACTAATCCCACGCCGCCGCCGATCTTTTGCGCATCCGAGATATGGATTTCCGCGAGCGAGTGGACGCCAGACGCTCAGGGCCAAAACGCTATTTCGAAGATATTGGCTAACATCCCGAGTTCGGCTTGGCCGGTACCCAGCGATTCCCCGTGCGCTCCCGTCTGTAAGTGAGTCCGAGACATACTTAGCCAGCCCACAAAATGCCCTGGCCGGGGTATAGAGTCGCAGGATTTCGGCGTCTTCCGGGCTAAACCGTTTAGGAGAGAAGGAATGGCGAGCAACAGCAGCGATAATCAGATGCGTTCGTCGAACGCGAAGTGGGGCTTGTTGATCCGGCGGATGCCGAGGTTCAGTCGGCGCGCCTGGTTAACCGGAATTGGAGCGTTTCTCACGCTACTAACAAGGAGACGCGCAGCCCCGGGGAGTCAATTGTCTACGACTGGCCTCAAGATCGCGCCTGGTGGCGAAGTGAAGCTAGTCGTAGCAGATAACGCCGGTGGTTCGCGGCATATGATCGGGTACGCCGTGGCGATACCTCAAAACTGTGCGGCGGATCTGAATCAGAATAAGCCCCCCTCGGGCTTCAAAGCGGATCCGAATCTGTACGTTTCGCCCGAGTGGATCGACAAAATTGTGTTTGTTGACGACAGTGAGTCGCCAGCCCGTGTGGAAGACGCTCGAAGCAGGCTGGCTGGAACGTTTTCAAACGACCCGCGCACAATAGGGTGTGGATTCGTCTCCGCGAAAGTGACTCTTCTGAAAGCTTCGAACGTGAACGGGTCGTGGACTCCAGCCCCCTACTCGGTAGACGGCAAGAACCAAGTCTTTTCCATTGTGCCTCACGGGAAGCCGGACTCCGTCGAGCCTTCCAAATTCAATCCTGATGAGATTTGGATCTCAACGAACGAGTGGGACGCCACTCGCAAGCCGATTCAGGACGCTCTTAAGATGGCGAGAGCTTATCTACCCACAGGCTCTAAGTGCCCGAAGTTCCCCTAGCATCGCACAAATCCGCGCCGAGCAACTCCTTAGCTTCCGCCCAGTCGCGCTTGATCGTACGCGCCGAGACGTCGAGCAGTAGCCCGATCTCCTCTTCGGTAAGCCCGCCGAAGTAGCGCATCTCGGCGACCTTGGCGAGTCTTTCGTTTCGCTGGGCGAGCCGGGTCAGTGCTTCGTCGATCGCGATTACGTTGGCGAGATCTTCGTCGGACGAGGGAAAATGATCGGTCAGCTCGAGCTTCACCGCTCCTGCGCCGCGCTTTCCGGATTTGTGCTTCCGCGCATGATCAACCAGGATCTTGCGCATCACGGCCGAGGCGACCGCAAAGAAATGCACGCGGCTGTTCCAATCACCCTGCGCCGCGGCTAATCGAATATACGCCTCATGCACCAAAGCGGTCGGCCCGAGCGTGTGGTCCCGGCGTTCTCGCCGCATCAGCGATTCCGCCACGCGATGTAAATCCGGATAAATGGCGGAAAACAACTCCTGTTCCGCCGATTGATCGCCGCGCGAGACCCGCTGAAGCAATAGCGTGACTTGAGTCGTCGCAGCCATCACGAAAGCAGCTGTGGGTTGTGGATCATGCCGGGAATTATAACGTGCGATCGGCCGTGCGGGCCAAGGCGCTGTTAGCATTTGTGTGTACCCGATCGCGACGCATGGCTTTGCGTTTTTACAACACGCTGACTCAGGAGATGGAGGAATTCCATCCGTTGCACGACAAGACCGTCCGCATGTACACGTGCGGGCCGACGGTCTACAACTTTGCGCATATCGGCAACTTCCGTACGTTCACGTTCGAAGACATTTTGCGGCGGTGGCTGCGTTACAGCGGCTACACGCTCGACCACGTGATGAACGTAACCGATGTTGAGGACAAGATCATTGCCAATGCGGCGAAGGAAGGTAAGTCTCTCGAACAGTACACGTCGGTTTACAAGAAGGCGTTTTTCGAGGACGCTGCCATGCTGCGCCTCGAGATGCCTGAGCACGTTGTGCCCGCGACCGAGCACATTCCCGTGATGGTGCAAGCCATCGAACGGCTGGGCGAATGCGGCTGCACGTACGCGAGCGACGGCTCCATTTACTTCCGCATCGCGACATTCCCTGAGTACGGGAAGCTGTCGCACAACGATTTCAGCGGTATTCTCAGCGGAGCGCGCGTCGATGTCGACGAATATGATAAGGCCGATGCGCGCGATTTCGTGCTGTGGAAAGCGCGCAAGAATTCCGAGCCGTTTTGGGAATCGCCATTCGGCCCCGGTCGGCCGGGATGGCACATTGAGTGCTCCGCAATGGCGCTCGAGTACCTGGGCGAAACGCTCGACATCCACGCGGGCGGCGTCGATCTCATGTTTCCGCATCACGAAAACGAAATCGCGCAATCGGAATCCATGACGGGACGGCAGTTCGCGCGTTATTGGCTGCATGCCGAGCACTTACACATCGAATCGCAGAAGATGTCGAAATCGCTCGGGAACTTCTATACTCTGCGTGATCTGCTGGACATGAATTACGCGCCGGAGAGCATTCGTTACGTGCTCGCGTCGGTGCCGTATCGCAAGAAGCTAAATTTCACTTTCGACGGACTGGCGATGGCGACGAAGAGTATTGAGCGGCTGCGGGATTTTCAGCTACGGCTTCAGTTCGCGCGCCTCCGCGATGATCATAGTGACCAGATCAGCGAGCGCTCGCGCACGGCGATTCAGAAGTTCGAAGAAGGCATGAACGACGACCTGAATACGGCCGCCGCGCTCGCCGCGATCTTCGAATACGTGCGCGACATGAACACGGCGCTCGACGAATATTCGTATGGCCGCGAGAACCGGCCGGAATCCGAGCAAGTTTTGCGAATTTTCGACAGCATCTTCGACGTGCTTCGACCGTCAAGCGGCGCGAGCGCGCCGGAGCAGGGGCTATCAGAAGACGAGATCATGGCGCGGATTGAGGAGCGGAACGCGGCCAAGAAGAAGCGCGATTTCGCGCGTTCGGATGCCATTCGCGCGGAATTATTCGAGAAGGGCATCGTCTTAGAAGACACGCCGGATGGCGTGCGATGGAAGCGGCGATGAAGATCGATTCCGAACTCGTGCATGTCGGCGAGCGCAAGCGGCTCAATGCGGACGCAATCCCTTCGACCACGCCGATTTATCTCGGCACGACCTATTTATATGAATCGGCTGCCACGCTCGACAGCGTGATGGGGCACCACCGCGAGGGGCACAGCTATTCGCGGTACAGTAATCCGACGAATGAGGCGCTTGAACAGTTGATGGCGATGCTCGAACACGGATACGGCGCGTTGGCGACGGCGTCCGGAATGGCCGCGCTAGCGATTGCGTTAGAAACGGCGCTGCTCGATCGTCCGCGATCGATCGTGGCTGCGCGATCGATCTACGGGGCGACCATTTCCCTGCTCGACCAGATCTTCGTGACGCAAGGCGTCGAGATTACGTACGCGGATGCCTGCGATCTCGATGCGTTCACGGCGGCAATCGAGAAATCGAAGCCCGGCTGTGTGTTTCTCGAGAGCATCTCGAACCCGCTGCTGCGTGTGGCGCGCCTCGACAAGATCGCAGATGCTGCGCGAGCGGTCGGGGCAGCGGTGGTGGTCGACAGCACGTTTGCGACACCGCTGCTGATGCGACCGCTTGATTTTGGCGCTCACTTGGTCGTCCATAGCGCGACGAAATATCTCGGCGGGCATGGCGACGTGCTCGGCGGAATCGTTGTTTCGGACGAGGCACACTACGCGGCGATGCGGTCGCTCGCGCGCATTTTGGGACCGTCGCTCGGATCTTTCGAGGCGTACTTGACGCTACGAGGCATGAAGACGCTCGCGCTGCGATTCCGACGGCAGTGCGAGAATGCGAAAGCTCTCGCGGAATGGCTGCGCACGCACCCGAAAGTCGAACGGGTCTACTATTGCTCGGACGCGAGCCATCCGGATGCCGAAGCCATCCGTGCCTTGTTTGCGCCGGGCTTGTTCGGCGCGATCGTGAGCTTTGAGATCAAAGGCGCAGACAAGTCGAAGATCTTCGCGTTCATGGATGGTCTGAAGATGATCGTCCCGGGGACTTCGCTCGGCGACGTACACACGTTGCTGCTGTATCCGTTGATCGCTTCGCACCGGGACGTCGCGCCGAAGATGCGTGAGCGCATGGGGATTCGGGACAACCTGGTCCGGGTTGCGGCGGGAATTGAGGATTTCGAGGATATTCGGTCGGATCTGGAAAAGGGCTTAGCGGGGATTCAATAGCAACTGGCGACGCATACTGAATGCGGAGCCGAGATGTCATTGCCCGTGAGTACGCGGATCACGATTAACGCTGCCCTCGAGACAAACGGCTCCCAACCGTCAACGAGGGTTCAAGTACCAGCCGGCGCACCCCCACCTGATACGCTGAATGCGGATCAGTGTTCGCTCACCATCGCAAACGAATTCAACTTCTTTTTGCCGGGGCCGACGCTGTCCTCACCTTAGTCTCTTTTGAGGCTGCTTACCACACGCGAGCAAACTTATCGCTCGAACAAGTATTCTTTCTTTATCCGCAAACGCACATCCTCTTACTTGCGTTTTGCGCGATGCTGTGGGTTGCGCTCGGGTCCATGCTGCGCGTGTACGAGTATCTCGATTCGGCGCGCCCCAGCCGTGTGGTCGCACATACGTTTCGCCAGTGCTTATTCGGCACCATCGCGGTCATTCTTTTTCAATATTTCCTGCGCCTAAATCCGACTCTCAGCCGGACGTTCCTTGGCCTCTTCTTCGTTTACGATTTTGCGCTGTTGACGCTGTTCCGCTGGAACTCGCAGCGGCTGATCGGCGCGTTCCACCGCGGGTTCGGAACGCCGTATCATATCGTCCTGGTCGGGAACGAGGAACGCACGACGCGCCTCGCCGAGTCGCTGCGCGCCGGCTCGCCTTTCCGCATCCAAATTTCCGCGACAGTACCCGAAACCGAGTGCTGCAGAACATTGCCGCGGTTGCTTTCGACGCACATCGTCGACGAGGTGATCTTCGATATTGCGACGGAGAAGCTCAGCGAAGTTGAAGATGCGCTTCTGTTGTGCGACGAAGAAGGGGTGCGGACGCGCATCGCACTCGACCTTTTGCCGCGCATGAGCAGCGAGCTTACGCTCGACCGGCTTGGCAACGCGCCCGTATTGACTTTCTCCGCCGCGCCGCTCGACGAAGTCTCGCTCGCGATCAAGCGCCTGTTCGATATCGTTGTTTCCGCCGTGGCGCTAATCGTGTTATCGCCGATAGCTGCTGCCGCGGCTCTACTGATTAAGCTTACGGGCGAGGGCCCGGTCATTTTCCGGCAACCCCGCTGCGGATTGAATGGCCGGCGGTTTATGTTGTACAAATTCCGCTCGATGGTTGTCGGCGCGGATGGCATGAAGCCTGACCTTGAGCATCTGAGCGAGCGCGAGATCGCTTTCAAACTTTCGCATGATCCGCGCGTGACTTCTATCGGCCGGTGGCTCCGGAAATTTTCGATCGACGAGCTGCCGCAGCTCTGGAATGTATTGCGCGGCGATATGTCGATCGTCGGACCGCGGCCGCCGTTACGCGAAGAAGTCGAGCGATATGAGCGCTGGCAACGCCGCCGCCTGCGCATGCGTCCCGGATTGACGTGCTTGTGGGCGGTCATGGGACGCGACCGGTTGGACTTCAACGCGTGGATGCGTACCGACATTTCCTATATCGATAACTGGTCGCTTAGGTTAGACTGGTCGATAATTTTGAAGACAATCCCGCACGTGCTCGCGGGACGCGCTCACTGACATTCCATGCACTTGGTTCCGACTAACGACGAAGTCATCGGCATGCTGCGTGAAACCGGCGCGCTCCGCGACGGCCATTTCGAGTACCCGAACGGCATGCACACCGACGAGTATTTGCAGGTGGCGCTTGCGTTTCGCTATTACCAATACGCGAAGATCCTGAGCGTAGGATTGAGCCGCCGTCTGCGCGCCGATACCGAGATTCGCGCGATGCTGAAAGAGCTTTCGATTGTTTGCCCCAACACAGGCGGCTTGCCGATTGCGTTCGGCGTATGTGAAGCTGTACGAGCGCGGCAGCTGTATTGGGCCGAGCAGGACACCGACACGTCGCCGATGCGCTTCCGGCAATTCGTCGAACCGGAGCGCGGCGAAAAAGTCTTACTGGTTGACGACATTCTGCGTTCGGGACGCCGGTTGACGGAGCTGCGCGGGCTGGTTGAATCGAAAGGCGCGCAGATCGTAGGCTTGGCAGTAGCGGTTTATCAGCCGAACCCGAGCGTCGCGCACTTCAGCGACATTCCGCTGTTTTATCTCGCCAAGATGGACGCGTCATATTACAAGGACTCGGCCTCATGCGAGCTGTGCCAAAAGGGGATGGCGGTCGATAAGATCTGGACCTAAGAGAAATTTCTCGCTCTCGCCGCACGGATTATCTAGGATTTTCTTCAGATGATCCGTCCAATTGCTCTCATTCTTACTCTGTCCTGCGCGATCGCTTTTGCCGGGCATGCGGGCAGCCGCGCTGAATACGTCAGGGGCACGCGCTCCGACCTGGCTGCGGAGAACTCGGGTGACATCACGGTTACGGATGAGGTGTATTTCGAATTTCACTCGAAGCATGCGCAGGTGAAGATTCCGTACGAGCGAATTAACCTTCTTGAATACGGGCAGAAAGTCGACCGGCGGTACATCGCGGCGGCGGTGATCTCACCGCTGTTCATGCTGGCCAAGAAACGCGAACATTTCCTCACCATCGGCTTTCAGGACAACGATGGCCGGCAGCAAGCCATGGTGTTCCGGGTAGACAAAAACGATATACGGACGACGCTCGTGTGCCTTGAAGCCCGGACCGGCCAGCGCGTCGAGTATCAGGACGAGGAAGCCAGAATCGCGGGGAAAGGATGACGGCGGACCGGGCGATGAAACGTGCGACTCTCATATCGGTTGTTGCGTTCGCGGCGCGCGCGTTCGCGCAGCAGTCGGGTGCGGCTGCGCCGGTTGCGAGCTTAATGGATGTGAAGCGCATTTACGTGGCCCCGCTTGCGGGCAGTGCTGAAGCCGAATCGTTACGGGCGCTCATAATCGCGAATATCGACGGCGCGCACTTGTTCGTACTCACCGACAACGAATCGCGCGCGGATGCGATCTTGAAAGGCGCTGCGGACGATCACAGCTTCACCGACACCTTCGATTCCGAGGAAGGCATTAATGACCGCGTGAACGGAGGTAAATCGTCGTCGGGCTCGGCGCTAAGCACACGGACCGGAGGCGCATACGGCGGATTCTCCGTCGGCGAAAACGATTCGCATCACACACGCGAACGCAAGCACGAAGCATACGCCGCGCTGCGCCTGTGCAATCGCGACGGCGACGTCCTCTGGTCGACCACGCAGGAGAGCAACGGCGGGAAGTTTCGCGGGGCGAGCGCAGGTGTCGCGTTCAAAGTGGCGCATCAGCTGGCCGCCGATGTGGAGCGCGCGCGGCAGCCCGCGTCTACTTCGCAAACGCAATCCGCGCGATAACCAGCTTCGGCATCGCCTGGTTCCAGGTATCCGGCAGCGTGTCGAACGGCAACCGGAACGCGCGCGTCTCGCCGGGTTCCAGAGGTCTCGGTTTCGGCCGCACGATGCCCACGCGCTCGCGGTACACCTCATGGCCGTCCGTGCCGTAGAAGAAGCAATACACGTCAACCGAGTCGAGCGCGCGTGGGCCGTGGTTCGCGATCTTACCGTTAACTTCCACCACTTGCTGCTTCATAAAATTCTCTATGGCCTTCATAGAGACGTCGCTCAATTCGAGATTCGGCAAGTAGGCCTTAGCTTCGGCGGAGGCCGGGGCGTAGGAGAGTGCTTGCGGCCCCGGCTTGTTCAGATATACCGCGCCGACCACCAGCCCGGCGAGAACGACGATGGCGACCACGATACCGGTGTTGGCGCGAGAACTCATTTCTACAGCAAGTCTAACCGCCATAGGTGATCCACGTCGCGGATGGAAGATCGGCAACCTGCGTCGTGTAACTGAAGCTAATGCAGCAGTCTACAAACGTACCAGTACTGATAGTTAATTTTGATTATTGTACGTATCCTACTTTCCACTTATTCTGACCCTTCCGTTAACGAAACTTCAAGAACGCTGCGGGGCGGGGGATCGAACGACCGTCCAGGAGCGCGGGGAGATTCTTGTCCCTAAACTTCGTTGGTTTCCGCTTAACGGATTGAAGAAGAAAAGAACGGAACCGTTAGGAGGGTTCCCAGTATGTCATTCAAGAAACACCTCGGAATCGCCGCCGCGATCCTGTCGATCTCGATCTCTGGTTCCGTCCTCTACGCTGAGCACGGCCGCAACTTTGCCGGCTCATTTCAAATCCGCGATGTGGTCGATTCCGGCAATGTCGTGAAGTTCGACCTTCACGCGCGGATTTTCAACTACAGCGGCGCGGATATCGGCGGCGCAACGGTCTCGTTCGCACCCCGAGGCCCGGCGCGATCGCCCGAAGCGGCGGACTACTCCGGCGCAATCGGCGACATCGCAGTTCCGTACCGCAGATTCGTCGACGTTGATGGCACATTTACCATCCCCGCGCGCGAATTCCATGCCATCAAACGTGGTGCCATGCCGAACGTGTTCATGACGTACGTGAACGCGGACGGTAAGGAAGCGCACGACCGCATCGAGCTTCGCCCGGACCTGACACCCAAAGGAGCAGCCCAATGAAATCTCTCCTACTCGCCTTATTGCCGTTAGCCGCATTCGCGCAAACAGCCGACATCATCAACACCTATGCTGGCGGCGGCCCGAATAATGTCCCGGCTACATCGGCCATCGCTCCGTATCCGTACAACACGGCGGTCGATAGCTCCGGCAACTTCTACTATACGTAATCGGAGACAACGGCTCGACGACCAGCGGCAACCGCGTGTACGAAGTGAACACGTCCGGGACGTTGACCATCGTCGCCGGAAACGGCTCCTACGGCTACGCTGGCGACGGAGGCCCCGCGACCAAGGCGACGCTGTACAACCCCGAAGCGGTCGCGGTCGACTCCGCCGGAAACGTCTACATCGCGGATTACAACAACTGCATCATCCGCAAAGTTACAAAAAGCACCGGCGTGATCAGCACCGTCGCCGGAACGCCCAACTCTTGCGGTTACGGCGGAGACGGTGGGGCGGCAACCAGCGCGCAGCTATACTTAACCACCGGCATCGCCGTCGACAGCTCCGGAAATTTGTATATCCCCGAGTACGCATACTGCGTAGTTCGTAAGGTTACTGCGAGCACCGGCAAAATCAGCACCATCGCGGGCGACAGCTCGCTGGGTTGCGGCTTTAGCGGAGACGGGGGCGCGGCTACGAACGCCCAACTCTATGAACCCTACGGCGTGGCCGTCGACGGCTCCGCCAACCTGTACATTGCCGACACCGAAAACTACCGCATTCGCAAAGTAACTGCGAGCACCGGGAAGATCACCACCATCGCAGGCAACGGTACCGGCGGCTTCTCTGGTGACGGCGGCCCCGCGACGAGCGCCGAAGTCAACCAGGTCTTCGGTCTCGCCTCCGATTCCAGCGGCAACGTCTTTATCGCCGATTACTACAATTGCGTCATCCGCGAAGTGACCGCGAGCAACGGAAAGATCAACACCGTCGCGGGCGAAGGGCAATCCTGCACCTATTCCGGCGACGGGGGCCTGGCAACCAGCGCACAGTTGTACTACCCCTATGGCGTTGCCGTTAACAGTTCCGATGCGATGTTCATTGCCGACTACGAAAACTCCCGCATCCGCAAGGCTGCGCTCGCCGGGGATATCAGCACCGTCGCTGGAAACGGAACGCAGTACTACACCGCGGCGACCACCGCGACCGGCGCGACGTTCCAGCAGGTCGAAGCTGCCGTTCCCGACGCATCGGGAAACGTCTACATCGCCGATTTCAGCGGCTGCCTGGTTTGGAAAGCGACCTCGAGCGGCGCGATCTCGATTCTTGCCGGCACGCCGCCCAGTGCGAGCAACAGCTACAATGGCTGCGGCTATAGCGGCGACGGTGGGCCCGCAACCAGCGCCCAGCTCTATTACCCGGGGAAGGCCATCGTCGATGGAGCGGGGAATGTCTACATCTCCGACTCGCGGAACTGCATCATCCGTAAAGTGAACACAAGCGGCAAAATCTCCACATTCGCGGGCACCGCCCAATCCTGCGGCTACGGCGGCGATGGAGGACCGGCCACTAGCGCACAGCTTTCTGAACCGTACGGGATAGCGTTCGATACCTCCGGCAATCTTTACATCGTGGACGAGGGCAATAACGTCATTCGGGAGGTAAGTGCCGCGACGGGAAAAATCTCGACGGTCGCGGGTAACTACACTGCTGGCTACGGGTACTCCGGCGACGGCGGCCCGGCGACGAGCGCGCAGCTATACGATCCCCAAGATGTCGCCATCGATGCATCCGGCAATCTCTATATCGCCGATACGGACAATCTCCGCATTCGCATCGTCTCCGGCGGAATTATCGACACATTCGCCGGAAACGGCAGCGGAGGCTACCAGGCCGATGGCGTTCCCGCGACCGAAACCAGCATCTACTACCCGTCCGGCGTAGCTGTCGACGCAGCCGGCGATGTCGTGATCGCCGATACCTACAACCAGCGTGTTCGCTTCGTCGACGGTGCCGGCATCATTCACACAGTCGCCGGTTCCGGGGACAACGGGTTCTCGGGCGACGGCGGCCTAGCGACCGAATCGTGCCCGTCGGGCTCTCCTCCGACCTGCATTCTCGCCGACCTCGCGTATCCCTACGGTGTTGGCGTCGATCCTTCCGGCAACATCTACATCGCGGATACGAACAACTACCGCGTCCGCAACGTCACCGCCATACCCAACCTCAACTCCTCGGCATACAACCTGAGCTTCCCGCAGCAAGCTCTCGGAACCACCAGCGATCCGCAACAGTTGACGCTCACGGTCGTCGGCCCGGTCACCATCTCCAATCTCACCACGACCGGCGATTTCACCGAAGCCGACGATTGCCCCAGCAGTCTCAGCTCCGGCCAAAATTGCCAAGTCGATGTCACCTTCTCGCCGTCCGCTGTCGGAAAACGCACCGGCACGCTCACCATCGCGACGAACAGCTTCTTCAACAACAACGTCGTCGTGAAATTGAGCGGCGAGGGCGGCGGCCTCACGTTCGCGCCCGCTTCCGTCAGCTTCGGCAATCAGGTGGTCGGCACGACTAGCTCGACCCACACCGTCACGTTCACGAACGATTCCACGAGTTCCGTCACGTTCGCGAGCGTTTCGGTCAACAAAACCGTCTTCACCATCGCGTCGAACACTTGCACCGGCACGCTCGCCGCTGGCGCTAACTGCGCGATCGGCCTGACATTCAAGCCGACCGCGAGCGGCGCAGTGGAAGGGAGTCTGGCGGTCAAAGATAACGACACCACCAGCCCGCAACTGATTCCGGTTAAGGGAACGGGCATCGGCACCAGCCTCTCGCCGACTTCCCTCGCTTTCGGGACTGTCATCGACGGCAGCTCGAGCACGCTCTCGACGACGCTTACCAACAAAGGCACCGCGACGATCACTTCCATAAGCGCATCGATCAGCGGGACCAATGCAAGCAACTTCACCGTTACGACCTGCGGAACTACGCTCGCAGCGGGCGCGAGTTGCACGTACACGGTGACTTACAAGCCGACCGGCACGGGCGCGCAATCCGCCACGCTAACGGTGAGGGACAACGAAGGCAGCTTCCCGGTTAGCTTAAGCGGGACGGCGCAATCGACCAGCATTTCGCCCACTTCGCTTGCGTTCGGGACGGTGACGAAGGGTTCCACGAAGGCTCTCAGCACTACGGTGACCGACAAGGGCACAGCAGCTTTGACGATGAGCACCGCGACGGTGACGGGCACGAATGCCGCCGACTTCACGTTCACGACCACGTGCGGCAGCTCGCTGGCGGCTAGCTCGTCGTGCAGCTACACCGTTACATTCAAGCCGTCGACCACTAGCTCGGAGTCGGCCACGCTCAACATCAAAGACAACGAAGGGAGTTTTCCGGTCTCACTGACCGGTACCGGCGACTAGCGTTTCTCCTGGGATCTCGCGCGCTCTCTCCATCGCGCGAGATCTTTATTCTGTCCGCCTTCGCTAAGGCTACGGCGCGACAAAGCGGCGGCGAGTACTCTCCCTCGCCGCCCAAAGTATTGAGAACTGAAAGGAACGTTCGAATGATCTCAATATCGCGCCTTTCCGTCGGCCTGGCTTTCGCGCTCGCGGTGATCGCGCAAACGCCGGATACTATCTCGACCTACGCCGGCGGCGGCCCGAATAACGTGCCGGCGACCGCGGCGAGCGTTCCATACGCGGTGAATACAGCGGTCGATAGCTCCGGAAACTTCTACATCGTGACCA
>Ga0213875_10001136_pt1 | contig 18301 bp, 16 predicted proteins | sample BarmaccomBMRX_R8_FD_160105 | JGI IMG/M metagenome (GOLD analysis project Ga0213875, IMG submission 160105) | Root-associated microbial communities from Barbacenia macrantha in rupestrian grasslands, the National Park of Serra do Cipo, Brazil - RX_R8 | ecosystem: Host-associated > Plants > Roots... | reverse complement strand
CGGCTCCCAGCGGACGCCGGGCCGGCGGCGGACGCCGGGCCGGCCTCGGCCGGGCCGCGCACGGAACCGCCGCTCGGCGCCACGCCGGCACGACCGGATGCGCAGCGAGCCGGCGCACACCGCCCTGACGCGCCGCGGCCCGGCGCGCCGCGCCCGGCTGCGCCCAGGCCGTCCGTGACGCTCGGCGACGAGGCCCAGGCGGACCCGGAGAGCAAGCAGGCGCCAAACCCGGCCACCGCGATCGACCCGGACGAGCCCACCGAGGGCGTCCGGCTCATGCCCAACAAGCAGTAACGCGGTAACTCCGTATCGCGGCCCGCAGCGCCGTGGGGGGCGGCCCGGCGGGCCGCCCCCCACGGCGCTGGATTGCCCACAGGTTCCGCCGTTCAGCGAGCCCGGGTCAGGTCGCCTCTAAGGTCAGCACGTCCAGGCGGCGAAGGATGACGCCTTCGCGCAGGGCCCACGGGCAGATCTCGAGCTGCGAGACGTCCATCAGATCCATGATGGCGTCCGCGACGATCGCGCCGGCCGGCAGCTGACGGGCCCGCACCGCCGACACGCCAGGCTGCCGGGCGCGCTCGGCCGAGCCCATCGCCGCGAGCCGCTCGGCCCAGGCGGCCACGTCGGAGTGCTCAAGGAAGCGCCTGACGTAGGGGCCCTCACTGGACGCCGCGGCACCCGCGATCCTGGCGAGCTGGCGGAACGTCTTGGACGTGCCCACCACGTGATCGGCGGTGCCGCGGCGCAGCAGGACGCCGGCCTGGCGGGCGATCTCGGCGCGCACATGCCTGCGCAGCTTCCGCACCTCGCCCGGCGGCGGCGGATCGGCCGTCAGCCAGTCCCTGGTCAGCCGGCCGGCCCCGAGCGGCAGCGAGATCACGGCTTCCGGCTCCTCGTCCATGCCCGCGGCGACCTCGAGCGAGCCGCCGCCGATGTCGATCACCAGCAGCCGGCCGGACGACCACCCGAACCACCGGCGGGCGGCGAGGAAGGTGAGCCGGGCCTCGTCCTCGCCCGCCAGCGCGTTGATGCTGGCGCCGGTGCGCTTCCGGACCCGGGCCAGGACCTCGTCGCCGTTGACCGCGTCCCGCACGGCGGACGTGGCGAACGCCAGCAGATCCTCGACGCCCTTGTCCTCCGCGATCCGCAGCGCTTCCTCGACAGCCGCGGTCAGCCGGGCCTCACCCTGCTCGGTCAGCCTGCTGTCCGGCTTGAGGTGATCGGCGAGGCGTAGCTCGGTCTTGTGCGAGAAAGCGGCCATCGGCCGTGCGCCGGGGTATGCGTCGACCACCAGAAGATGCACCGTATTCGAGCCGACATCGAGGACCCCAAGTCGCATATCCCCGACGGTACCCGGTACGTCACACAGGCGTGTCCGGCCAGGCCACAACGTGCCCTGACAACGATGTTCAGTTTTGTCAGAGCCGGCATCACCCACGCATGAGGTAGCGTCCGTCCATGCGAAACGGCGAGGTTTCCTACTGGTGGCAGGCGCGCGGCGGGTTCCCGCCGCGGCGGCCGTCACTCCCCGGGCCCGGGGAGGCCGACGTCTGCGTCGTCGGAGCCGGCTTCACCGGGCTGTGGACCGCCTACTACCTGAAGCAGGCCAGCCCCGCGCTGCGGGTGGTGGTGCTCGAGGCGGCGTTCGCGGGATTCGGGGCCTCGGGACGGAACGGCGGCTGGCTGACCGCCGCGCTGCCCGGCTCGCGTACGCGGTACGCGCGGGGTCCACGGGGACGGGACGGGGTGCGCGCGCTGGAGAGCGAGCTGCGCTCGACGCTCGATGAGGTGGCGCGGGTCTGCGCCGCGGAGTCCATCGACGCCGGCCTCGTGAAGGGGGGCTGCCTGACCGTGGCCACCTCCCCGGCGCAACTCGAACGGCTGCGCGCCGCGCTCTCCGGCGACCGGGCCTGGGGCGACGGCGAGGACGTGATCACGTTCCTGGACCGGGCGGCGCTGAGGGAACGGATCAGCGTGGCGGGCGCGCTCGGCGCGCTGTACACGCCGCACTGCGCGCGCCTGCAGCCCGCGGAGCTGGCAGCGGGCCTTGCCGCCGCCGCGGAGCGGCATGGAGTCGTGCTGTACGAGGCAACGCCGGTCACCTCCATCGAGCCCGGCGTGGCCAGGACCGTCTTCGGCGACGTACGCGCGAAGCACGTGCTGCGCTGCACGGAGGGCTTCACGGCCCGGTTGCCGGGGTTGCGCCGGACGCTGCTGCCGATGAACAGCTCGATGGTCGTCACCGAGCCGCTGGACGCCGCGGCCTGGAAGGAAATCGGCTGGGACGGATGCGAGACGCTCGGCGACGAGGCGCACGCCTACATATACGCGCAGCGCACCGCGGACGGGCGGATCGCGTTCGGCGGCCGCGGCGTCCCGTATCGTTTCGGCTCGGCGGTGGACGACCGGGGCGAGACACACCCGTCGACGGCGGCGTCGCTCGCCGCGATCCTGCGCCGGATGTTCCCGGCCGCCGCCGGGGCGAAGATCGCGCACGCCTGGTGCGGGGTGCTCGGAGTGCCCCGTGATTGGTGCGCCACGGTGTCCTTCGATGCCAGGTCCGGGCTTGGCTGGGCCGGCGGGTACACGGGCCACGGCGTCGCGGCCGCCAACCTCGCCGGGCGGACGCTGGCGGACCTGGCGCTCGGGGCCCGTACCCCGCTCACCGGGCTGCCGTGGGTCGCGCATCGCAGCCGCCGATGGGAACCCGAGCCCGCCCGCTGGGCCGGTGTGCACGGCCTGTACACCCTCTACCGCCTCGCCGACCGCCTCGAGGCCGACGGCGGCACACGGTCCGGCATCGGCACCATGCTGGGCGAACTCGGGGACCGCATCTCCGGCATACCCCACTAATTAGAACGGCCGATCCGGACCACCCGCTGCCCGGCTGGGCTCGTCCCAGCAGGTCGATGCCGGTGCCCGGCCCCCGCTCGCCAGATTCACCGGTTCCCGGCATGCCGCTCCTCGCGGTGATGCTCCGCGAGGATGTCCTCGCCGAAGTCGCTGCGGGGACGGCGCAGCACGGTGTGGGCGTGATTGCCGTCGTCGGTGGTGTTGTCGTACTCGATCAGCAGGTCATCGCCCTGCACGCGGTAGTAGTGCCGGGTGCCGGGGGTGACCGGCCCTTCCCATGCGAAGTGCAGGTCTGCGGCGGCGATCCGGGCGGCCTCCCGCGCCGCGAGGCTGGCCGGCAGCCGGTCGAGGTAGAGCCCGACGAGCTGTCCCAGCGCCGCCCGGGGGCCTGGCCCCAGCCGCGAAGCGGCGACGCCCAGCGGGGCGATGCCCTCCGCCGCCCGCGGGCTGGTGCCTGAGCGGATGTCACCAGGAGCCTGGCGGGCCACCACGGCGGCGCCCCGGCCGGACGGCCCGAGCGCGTCGAGCAGCGCCCGTGCCAGGTCTTCTTCCGGGGCGAGCGGCCGTGACACCGGCCGGCCGGCGTAGCTGACGCAGGCGGGGTTGGCACCGAGGAAAACCGGTCCGGGCGAGACCTCGTCGCCGGCGACCGTCATCGTGACCGACAGGTGATGTCCCTCGAAACGCCATGACCATGGCCCGCCACCGTCCGGGTCGCCGAAGACGCTCACCCAGTAATCCCCCATGTGCCGGCCAAGCTGCCCGCCTTCCCGCCGGTCGAGAACCTCCTCGAGGGCGACGACGCCCAGGGCCTGTGCGTAGGCATGTCCGCTCAGGCCGGTGGCCAGCAGCCGGAAAGCGGCCGTACGGCCGGCGATGCCGAGCTCCGCGACGCAGGCCCCGGGCCTGCGCAGTGGCCGGTACTCCAGCCACCGCCGGGCTCCGGCGGCGGCGAACGGCAGCGCCGCCAGCTTCAGCTGGGCGCCGTCCAGCGCGGCCAGCAGCGCCGCCGCGGCCGACCGCATCTGGTTGCCTGAACCGTCCCTGTCACCATCGACCACCATGTCCCCGGTATACCAGGCACGTCGTCGTTGGCAACCGCCTGCCGCGCCGGGAGGAGGGCGGGAGGGGGCGGGAGGAGCGGAGAAGGCGGGGGCGGGACGGGAGTGATCGGAGAGGCGAGAGGGGCCGGAGGGGCGGAAGGGGCGTAGGGGAAGGCAAAGACGGCGCGGCACACCGGACACGGAACACACGGAGCGGCACGGCCGCCGCAGGTTCCCCTCCGCACCTGCGACGGCCGCCCGCGGTCTCACGTTCGGTGGCAGCCGCGCCGCGGCCCTGTACCGCGACCCGGCCCCCGTGGCGGGTGCGATGTCACGGGTGAGCCCGACCCGATTGTGTCCCGCCCGGCGCCGCCGGGCGTCCGTAAAATCACGTAACTGCCCTACGCAACCTGGCCCGCGCGGCGATAATCTTTGGCTCAGCGTGCCTGCCTCCCGGGAATCGGACACAAGCTGCCTTCATGAGCGCTCCATACCCGCGCCCGGCCCGGCCGCCCCTGGTCGGCCGGGCCAGTGAGATGCGTGCCCTGCGGTGGGCGCTGGACGAGCTGGCGGCGGGACGGGGCGCGGTACTCGAGCTGACCGGCGATCCCGGCATCGGTAAGACCCGGCTGCTTCTCGAGTTCGCGGCCGAGGCTGAGCGCCGCGGGTTCGGGGTGCTCAAGGGAAACGCGACCGAGTTCGAGCGTGACCTGCCCTTCCAGGTGTTCGTCGACGCCCTCGCGGACCGCTGTCGCCGGTCCGCGACCGGCGACGCCGGCGACGCGGCGCGGCGGCTCGCGGCCGTCTTCGCCGGGGAGGAGGCACCCGGCTCGGGCGCGGAGCGGTTCCGGGTCTACCGCGCCGTCCGGGACCTGCTGGCCGGCTGGGCACGGGACGGCCTGCTGCTGCTGCTCGACGACATGCACTGGGCGGACCAGGGAGCGATCGAGCTGGCCGAATACCTGATCCGCCATCCTCCCGACGCCCCGCTGCTGCTGGCGCTCGCGCACCGCGGGCGGCAGAGCCACGCCCGGCTGGCGGGCACGCTCGCGCACGGCGCCGAGCTCGGCACGGTGACGAGGCTGGAGATCGGGCCGCTCGCCCCGGCCGAGTCCGCCGAACTAGCCGGCGATGAGCTGGACGAGGCGACGCGGCAGGTGATCTGCGCCGAAAGCGGCGGGAACCCGCTGTACCTGCTCGCGGCGACCGCGGCCAGGAAGACAGGGTTTCCCGGTGCGGCCGCGGCCGGTACCGCGACCGCGGCGGGAGCGATGCCGGGCCGCCTGGAAGCCGTGCTGCTGGCCGAACTGGCCCCGCTCACCCGGCAGCAGGCAATCGTCGCGGCGGCGGGGGCGGTCGCCGGCGACCAGTTCGGCATCGACGCGCTGCCGGCGATCGCCGGGCTCAGCAGCGCCGAGGTCGCGTCCGCGGTAGGCGTCCTGACCCGCAGGGACGTGCTGCGGCCCGCGGAATCGCCGGCCGCTCTGGAGTTCCGTCACCCGGTGCTGCGCCGCGTCGTCTACCAGGACTGCGATCCCGCCTGGCGGGCGGCGGCACACCGCCGCGCGCTCGCCGAGCTGAGGCGGCGCGGCGCGGCCGCCGCGGAACTGGCCCATCACGTGGCCGCGTCGCCCGGCGCCGACGTGCCCGCGGACATCGCCATCCTGCTCGCGGCCGCGAACGGCGCGATGAGCTCCGCCCCGGCCGCCGCCGCGCAGTGGCTGCGCGTGGCCCTCGGTATCCTCCCCTCCGGCACCGCGCACGATCAGCAGCGGCTGGAGATCCTGCTGCTGCTCACCAGGGCACTCGGCGTGGCCGGGCGGCTGGCCGAGAGCCGCGACCTGCTGCACGAGATCCTCCGCCTCGTTCCGCTGCGCCCGCCCGGCCCGCGCGTCGCGGCGGTCGCCTTCTGCGCCACCATGGAACGCCTTCTGGCCAGGTATCCCGAGGCGCGCGCGCTGCTGGAGGCCGAGCTCGCCAGCCCGCGCGCGGCCGCGACCGCCGAGAGCGTCCCGCTCGCCATCGAATACGGCGCGGTCGCGCTGCTGTCCGGCGACTTCCCCGCCGCCAGGCAGGAGCTCGCCGCGGCGGCGGCGCGCGCCCGGCGCCGCGGCGACCGGGTCCGGGAGGCATGGACGCTGGCGACCAGCGGTTTCGGTGAGATCTACGAGGGAAACGCCGGCGTGTCGGCGGCCGCCGCGGACGCGGCGGCGGCGCTGGCCGACACCCTGTCCGACAGCGAGCTCGCCGCCGAGCCGGAATGCCTGGCGATCCTGGGCTGGGCCGAGCTGTTCCTCGAACGGTTCGCCGACGCGGACCGGCACCTCCGCCGCGGGGTGTCCATCAGCAGGAACAGCGGCCAGTACCACGTGCTGCCGCACCTTCTGCTCGGCCAGTGCCAGCTGGCCAACTGGCAGGGCCCTCTCGACCGGGCGATCGTGCTGTCCGAGGAGGCGGAGGAGATCGCGCGGCACATCGACAGCCGGGACGTGCTCGGGCTCGCGCTCGGGCAGCGGTCCTTCGCGCTGGCCTGGTCCGGCGGTCCGGACAGCGCCAAGCGCGCCCTCGACCTCGCCGAACAGGCTGTCCCGATCATTCCGCCGGGAAGCGTGTGGTGGACGAGAACCGCCGCCATCTTCCACGCGGTCGCGCTGCTGACGAGCGGCGACCCGGCGCGCTGCGTGCAGGTCCTGACGACGGCCGGCGGCGGTGCCGGGCTGCCGCTCATCCAGCCCTCGATGCGGCCGACCTCGCTCGACATGCTCACGGCGGCGTTCGTCCTGGCGGGCGACGCGGGCAGCGCCCGCGATTCGTCGATGCGCGCGGACGCCGAGTCGCGCAGGCTGGGCCTCCCCGGGCAGCGCGGTTTCGCGCTCCGCAGCCGCGGCTATGTGCTGTCGGCGGCGGGCCGGCACGAGGAGGCGGTCGCCGCATACCGGGATGCGGCCGAACTGCTGGGCGGCGCTGGCCTGGCGGTGGGCCAGGCCTGGGCGCTGGCGCTGGGCGGGCACAGCGCCGTCGAGTCCGGTCAGGCCGGCCTCGCCATGACCATGGCCGACGACGCGGTTTCGGTCGCCAGGTCGGTGGGCTCGGTCAGGATCGCGGGCGTGGCCGAGGCGGTCAGGCAGCGGCTCGGGACCGGCGGGCCGGCCCGCGCCCGGGGCGCGGATCCGCTGGCGTCGCTCACCAGCCGGGAACGCGAGATAGCCCGGCTCGCGGCGACCGGGCGAAGCAGCCGCGACATCGCGGAGCAGCTCTCGCTGAGCCCGCGCACCGTCGACACGCACCTGGCGCGTGTCTACCGCAAGCTGGGCCTGCCCTCACGGAGTGCGCTGGCGGCCTGGTGGCCGGGGCCGGCCGGCTGAGCGGGCGAATTCGCCTCGCCCTGAGGACACGCCAGCGCCTTTTCGCGCAGCGGTATTGACACAAAGTGGCGCCCGCATTACATTAACCTCAATTTAATAAGAAACTTTCTTATTAAATGCTCGCGATCGCCGGGGCGGGACGACACGCCAGCGCGGTCGTCCCCTGGTTCCGGCGGAGCGGCACCCCAGCGAAAGGCGGACCCGCTATGTCCCGAGCCGCACGCTCGACTATTTCGTGTTCCGCGGCCGCGTTCCTGGTCACCGGCGGCCTGGCCGCCGCCGGACTGGGGGTGCTGGCCACCCAGCCGGCCACCGCGGCCAGCACCTGGCCCGCGCACGTGTTCGCGCCCTATGTGGACACCGGCCTGAGCAACACCACGCTCACCACCGTCGCGGCCGACTACGGCACCAGGTATTTCACGCTCGCCTTCGTCGACGGCTCGGGCTGCCAGTGGTCCCTGCCGAACCAGTCCGGCTGGCAGTCGCAGATCTCCGCGCTGCAGGCCGAAGGCGGCGACGTGAGCATCTCGTTCGGCGGCTACACCGTCGACACCGACGGCACCGACCTCGGCGCGACCTGCTCCTCGCCGGGTGCCATGGCGGCCCAGGTCGAGTCCGTGGTGACCACGCTGGGCGTGACCCACCTCGACTTCGACATCGAGTCGAACGAGCAGACCAACTCGGCGGACTACACCCTCACCGCGCAGGCGCTCGCCCAGGTCCGCTCGTGGGCCAGCGCCAACGGCAGCCAGCTCACGATCTCCTACACCCTGCCCGTCCTGCCAAGCGGCCTGACCCAGGACGGCCTCAACGTGCTCGACGCGGCGGCGGCCAACGGCTTCACCCCGAACGTCGTCAACATCATGACGATGGACTACGGCAGCTCGGGCACCGAGATGGGGAGCGCGGCGAACCAGGCGCTCGACGCCGCCGCCGGGCAGGTCGCCAGCGTGTTCGGCATCTCCACGTCCGCCGCGTACGCCATGCTCGGCAACACCCCGATGATCGGGCAGAACGACACCCCCGGTGAGATCTTCACGCTGGCCGACGCGTCGTCGGTCGAGTCGTACGCGGCGCAGCAGGGCATCGCGCTGCTCTCCTTCTGGTCCGAGGGGCGCGACAACGGCGGCTGCCCGGGCACGACCACGGCCGAATCCACCTGCAGCGGCATCAGCCAGGGCAACGGCGCCTTCACCCAGGCGTTCCAGTCCTTCACCAGCGGCGGCGGGGGCGGCGGCCCGACCCCGCCCCCGACGCCGACGCCGAGCCCGACCACCGGCTCATGCGCGGCGCCCTGGAACAACGCCACCGCGTACGTCTCCGGCGACCAGGTCTCCTACAACGGTGCCAACTGGACCGCGAACCAGTGGAACTACGATGAGGTGCCCGGCGGCCCCGCGGGCGCCTGGAACAGCGACGGACCCTGCTGACCGGGGCGGCCGCGGCCTGAACCGCCGATGCCCCGCGGGACGCAACCGGCCGCGCGGCCACGGGCTACGGCCCCGGCCGCACGGCCGCCAAGGCAGCACGGCCGCCAAGGCAGCACGGCGGCAAGGGAGCACGGCGGGCAAGCACGGCGGGCACGCGCCCCGGCGCCCCCAGCGGTGCGCAGCACCCGTGCAAGAGCTGCCACCGCTCGTTCGGTAAAAAATCTTTGTCATACCGAACGGACGGTGGTGACACGGCCAGCAGCCGGCATCCGGCCGCGGGCTGCCGGGTACGGGTGGAACGTCGAGCGGCCGCCGGCCCCGCGCGGCCTGGCTGCGCCTTCAGCACGGGATGCAGTCAGGCGACCCCAGCGCCGTGGCCACGGCCGCGCTTAACGTCCAGACTGTAAGTGCAGTCGGAAGGTAAGGGAGCTGTCCATGAGTTTTTCCTGGGCTTCGCGCCGCGCGCGGCTGAGCCTGATCTTCGCCGCCGCCCTGTCCGCAGCGGTGGCCATGGCGGCCCTGCTGACCGCCACGAGCCAGGCCGCCACGAGCCGCGCCGCCACGAGCCAGGGCGCCGCCTTCCGCTGGAAGGGAGGTGCCAGGCCGGTCATCGTGCTGGAGCATGGTGCGTGGGCGGACGCCTCCAGCTGGGACCGGGTCATCGCGATCCTGCAGCGTGAGGGGTTCACCGTGTACGCGCCGCCGAACCCGCTGCGCGGCCTGGCGTACGACGCGGCGTACCTGCACGATTTCCTGACCGAGAACGCCGCCCTGGCGGGCAAGCCGGTCGTGCTGGCCGGCCACTCTTACGGCGGCGCGGTCATCTCCGGCGCCGCGGTCGGTGACGGCGAGGTGAAGGCGCTGGTGTACGTGGACGCCTTCATCCCCGCCCCGGGCGAGTCCATCCAGACGCTGCTGGCGGCCCACACCGGATCGTGCATCGGCGGCAGACCAGGCGATGTGTTCAGCACAGTGCCCTACCCGGGCGGGCCCTCCGGGGATGTCGACCTGTACCTGCTGCCGGGTAAGTTCCCCGGCTGCTTCGCCAGCGGCCTGTCCGCCGGCAAGGCCGCCGAACTCGCGGCCACGCAGCGGCCACTGGCCGCCAGCGCGGCCGGCGAGCCGTCCGGGCCGGTCGCCTGGACGACCGTCCCCTCCTGGGCCGTCGTCGGGACCGCCGACCAGGTCATCCCGCGCGCCGAGCTGCTGTTCATGGCCCGGCGGGCCGGCGCTCACATCACCGACGTCAACGCCGGGCATCTGTCCCTGATCTCCGCCGCGCACACCGTGGCCCACGTGATCCTCCAGGCGGCCCGCGGCACCAGCTGACGGCCGGCCCGCGCCGGCAGGCGGGCTCAGCGAGTTCCAGGCATAACCGACCATTGGAGGCGAGCCACGTGGCGGACTCACCGCAACGGCGCCGGGTGGTGATCGTCGGGGCAGGCTTCGCCGGCTACCACGCCGCGCGGACGCTGTCCCGGCTGGCCGGCGCGCCGACCGAGATCATGGTGATCAACTCGGCTGATTACTTCCTGTACCTGCCGTTGATGCCGCAGGTGGCAAGCGGGCTCGTGGAGCCGCGGCACATCTGCGTCTCCCTGCCCGGCAGGCTGCGCAACGTCCGGTTCGTGCTCGGCACGGTGTCCCATGTCGATCCCGGGCGGAAGACGGTGAGCTGGACCAGCCCGGAAGGCGGCACGGGCGAGGTTGGCTATGACCGGCTCATCCTGACCGCGGGCAGCGTGAACAAGCTGCTGCCCATCCCGGGCGTCGCGGACTATGCGCACGGGTTCCGCAGCATCGCGGAGGCGATCTACCTGCGGGACCACATCACCCGGCAGCTCGAGCTGGCCGCTGTGGCCACCGACGCCGCCGAGCGGCAGGCGCGCTGCACGTTCGTCGTGGTCGGCGCGGGCTACACCGGCACCGAGGTCACCGCCCAGGGCCAGCTGCTGACCACCCGGCTGGCCGGGACGATGCCCCGCCTGGCCAGCCGGAGGATTCGGTGGATGCTGCTGGATACCGCCCCGCGGCTCCTGCCCGAGCTCGATGAGCACCTGTCGAAGACCGCCGCCCGGGTATTGCGGCGGCGCGGAGTCGACGTCCGCACCGGCCAGTCGGTCACCCATGCCCTGGACGACTGCGTGCAGTTGTCCACCGGGGAGAAGGTGCCGACCCGCTCCTTGATCTGGTGCGTGGGGGTCCGCGCCGACCCGCTGGTGGACGGCCTGGACCTGGCCACCAGCCGGGGCCGGCTGGTGGTCGATGAGTTCATGGCCGTGCCCGGCATCCCGGACATGTACGCCTGCGGGGACTGCGCGGCGGTGCCCGACCTGACCCGCCCCGGGCAGGTGTGCGGGATGACCGCGCAGCACGCCGTGCGGCAGGGCCGGCAGGTCGCCAGGAACGTCGCCGCCTCCCTCGGCTTCGGGACGGCCGGGCCCTACCAGCACCGCGACCTCGGCTTCCTGGTCGACCTCGGCGGCCTGGCCGCCGCGGCGAACCCGCTGCACGTCCCGCTGTCGGGACCGCCCGCGAACGCGGTGACCAGGGGTTATCACCTGATCGCGATGTCCGGCAACCGGACGCGCGTGCTGGTGGACTGGGCGCTGAACGCGGTCACCCCGCCGGAGGCGACATCGTTCGGGGTGATCAGCGCCGAGTCCGTCCCGCTCGATCCGGACGAGCCACGCACCTGAGACCGGAAGGCAGGCCATGCGTCAGCCGGGTACTGGGCATCATGTCAGTCAGGTGACTGAAGCGCCGGGCCGTCCCGCCCGGCATGATGGCGATGTCAGCAAACCGCGCCATGGAGGGCATCGCACATGAACACCACCGGAACTCCCGTCGTTTTCATCCACGGCCTGTGGCTGCACGCCACCTCGTGGGCGCCGTGGGTGGAGCTGTTCAGCCAGGCCGGCTACGCACCCGTCGCGCCCGGCTGGCCCGGCGACCCCGACACGGTCGAGGCCGCGCGGGCCAACCCGGACAGCATCGCCGGCCACGGCATCGACGATGTCACCGGTCACTACGCCGCCATCATCGACGAGCTGCCCGCCCGGCCGGTCCTGATCGGGCACTCCTTCGGCGGCATGATCGCCGAGAAGCTCCTCGGCATGGACTACGGCGCGGCCGCGATCGGCATCGACGCCGCGCAGATCAAGGGCGTGCTCCCGCTGCCGCTGTCCTCGCTGCGCTCGACCCTGCCGGTGTTCAAGAACCCGGCCAACAAGCACAAGGCGGTCTCGCTCACCGCCGAGCAGTTCCGTTACAGCTTCGGTAACGCGCTCAGCGAAACCGAATCCGGCGAGCTGTACGAACGGTGGACGATCCCGGCCCCGGGCCAGCCGCTGTTCGAGGCCGCGACGGCGAACTTCTCCCTGCATTCCCCGGACAAGGTCAACACCGGCAACGAAGGGCGCGGGCCGCTGCTGCTGATCATGGGCGGCCGTGACCACACCGTGCCCGAGGCGATCACCAAGTCCACCGTCAAGCAGTACCGGCACTCCCCCGCCGTCACCGACCTGGAGGAGTTCCCCGACCGCGGGCACTCCCTGACCATCGACCACGGCTGGCGTGAGGTCGCCGGCGCGTGCCTGGCCTGGCTGAGCAAGCAAGGCCTGTGAACTGCCGGACCCGCCGGACAGCAACCCCAGGAGAACGGGAGATGGCCATGGATCTGGAATTCGACGGGCAGACCGCCGTCGTCACGGGCGGCAGCAAGGGCATCGGGCTGGCGGTGGTGCGCGCGCTGGCCGCCGGCGGGGCGCACGTGATCGCCGGCGCGAACCGGCCCTCCGCCGAGCTGGACGAGCTGGCCAAGAACGAGCGGGTACGGTTCGCCGAGGTCGACCTGGCCGCGCCGTCCGGCCCGGCCGCCCTCGTCGCCGAGGCAGGCGATCGCGTGGACATCCTGGTCAACAACGTCGGCGGCGCACCGGCCCGGCCGGGCGGGTTCCTGAGCATCACCGACGACGACTGGCTCGCCACCATCAACCTCGACCTGATGACCGCCGTCCGCGCCTGCCGCGCCGTGCTGTCCGCCATGCTCGCGGCGAAATCCGGGACCATCATCACCATCTGCTCGGTCAATGCCCGGCTGCCCGACCCGGCGGTCCTGGACTACAGCACCGCCAAGGCCGGCCTGGCCGCCTTCTGCAAGGCCCTGTCCAAGGAAGCCGGCCCGCACGGCATCCGCGTCAACACCGTCAGCCCCGGCCCCGTCGCCACCGACCTGTGGCTCGGCGCCGGCGGAGTCGCGCAAACCGTCGGCGCGGCCACCGGCGCCACGCCCGAGGACGTGGCCAGGCAGGCCGCCGGCCAGATGGTCACCGGCCGGTTCACCCAGCCCAGCGAGGTAGCCGACCTGGTACTGTTCCTGGCCAGCAGCCGGGCCGGCAACATCACCGGCGCCGACTTCACCATCGACGGCGGCCTCGTCCCCACCTGGTAACCCGCGCCACCCTCCACGTCGCCGCGATCAGCGAATGGTTTCGCCCCGGCTTCTCAAACAGGCCCCAGGGCGTCCTCCAGGCTGGCGAAACACGGGAGGAAGTGGTCAATGCCGGTCAAGGTGAGGACACGCGGGAGGGCCCCGTCGGCGGGGATGACCAGGCGTAGCTCGCCGTCTTCGGCGTGGGCTCGCTTATACGCTGCAATCAGGGCATGGAGCCCTGCTGAGTCACAGAAACGGGTGCTGGTCATGTCCACCACGACCAGTGGGTGCCGGTTGCTGATCGCGTACAGCAGCGCGGCACGTAGCTGATCTGCGGTGGTGATGTCGATCTCCGCGGGCGTTTCCACCACGGCTACGCCCTTGATAAGGGTATCGGGATAGCTGACATAGGTCACCGACCATCCACCTCTCGGAAGGCACGATATCCCGGGAACCAGGTAGGTCTGCAGAGCCGGTTGCGGCGGGGCGGACATCCGGAACTCCGGGTCGGCTGGCTCGTCAACCGTGATGCGATAATACCTCCCCGTGATGGCACCGGTCCAGTTCGGCCACCATGCCGGGCGTGCCGCTTGCCGCTGCCGCCGCCCGGCTATGCTGGCGGAGTTACGGAGCTAGCTGCGGAGAAGGACCATTGGTGATGGAGGGTCGGCGTGACCCGGTGCGGCAGGCGGTCGGCAGCACCGGCCAGAGCGCCGAGCCGGGGACCGCGCGCCAGCTGAGCGAGCTGGCCCGCGAATTGCAGGCGGATCTCACGACTGAGGCGCTCCTGAAACATATCGTGATGGCGGCCGTCACCGAGGTACCCGGCGCGCAGTACGCCGGGATCACCCTGGTCACCGGCAAGGAGTTCGCCACCACCGTGGCCTCCGGCGAGCTGATCGAGCGGATTGACCGGATGCAGTACGAGACCGGCGAGGGACCGTGCCTGGACGCCGCGCGACAGCACAAGACAGTGCGCTCCGATGATCTGCGGGCAGAAGCCCGCTGGCCCCGGTTCGCCCATCAGGCCGCGGGCCTCGGCGTGCTGTCGGTGCTGTCATTCCAGCTGTTCGCCGGGGACGACAGCTTCGGGGCGCTGAACCTCTACGCCACGGCCGCGGCCGCGTTCGGCCAGGACAGCGAGAGCACCGGCATCCTCCTGGCCTCTCACGCCGCCCTCGCCATGACCGCCGCCCGGACAGAAGCGGGCCTGCTGACCGCGCTGGACAGCCGTGAGATGATCGGGCAGGCCAAGGGCATCTTGATGGAACGGTACAAGGTCACCGGGGTCCAGGCGTTCGGGCTGCTGGTCGCCTCGTCCCAGGCCGTGAACCGCAAACTGCGGGACATCGCCGAGCACCTGGTCGCCACCGGGGAGCTTCTGACGCCGCCCCGCTGACCAGAACCCGGCAGCGGCGCTCCGCGCCGCCAGCATCCGCGCTTGACCGCGGCGCCGGGCCAGCCAGGGGGCACGGCGCCCCGCCGGGTGCGGTAGGGTGAAGGCGCCGGGCGGGTCAGGCAGCGGCGCATGCCAGGCAGCTACTCAAGGACGTCGTCACTCATGACGCCAGCATCTTCAGCGCCCTCGCCCCGGTTCACCGCCGTCCCGGCTGGCCGCCGGACATGAGCGGCCCCGGTGCGGGATTCAGTCTTTCTGACGGCTGGGATCTTTCCGGCCTCACCCTTGCCGAGTTGTGGCTGCGCTACCTGGCCCTCGGCGGAACCGCCAGCCCGGCCCGGGTAGCGGCCTACGCCCGCGGCCTGCTCAGCCCGGACAGCCACCAGCACAACATGATCGCCCAGGCGATCAACGAGTACTTCATCGACCGGGGAGAAGATCACCCCGTCAGCTACCAGGACATTCCGTTCCTCCCCAGGCCGGCCGGGTGACCGCCGCGACGACCGGGACGGCGGACCGCCGGCACAGCCCGTCCTGGTGCGCCTGGAGGTCGCAGCCGACTGGGCCAGCTTGAGATCCGCAGAAAACTACACCGGCTATGGGCGCACCGAGGGCTTCGCCCCCCCCCCCCGGCGGCCCGGTGCCGGGCGAGCCGCACGCCTATACCGTCCCGGCGCGGCTGGGGCTCAACCAGTGGGCCCTGTCGGGGGAGGCGGCCATGGAGGAAGAGGCCACCACGCTGAACGCGGCGAACGGGCAGATCGCCTGCCGCTTCCGCGCCCGCGACCTCAACCTCGTCATGGGACCGGCAGCGCCAGGAACTTCCCTCCGGTTCCGCGCCGGTATCGATGGTCAGCCACCGGGTGAGGCGCACGGGACCGGCGTCGACAGCGACGGCAACGGCACGGTCACGTATCAGCGGGTGTACCAGCTCATCCGCCAGCCCGGCCCCATCACCGAGCGCACCTTCGAGATCACCTTCCCCGATCCAGAGGTCAGGCCTACTGCTTCACCTTCGGCTAGACGGGAGCAAACATGCCAGGGGTCCTGTGCACGCTGCCATGCCGTATCAGGCATCATGCGTCGCGGGATTTCAGGGCGAGTGCGCCGAGGGAACGGCGACCCCGCGTGCCATCGGCCGGGGTTCAGTCCACGACCGCGCCGCCGGTGAAGTTGATCTCGCTGGCGGTGATGGTGCGGGCCCAGTCGGAAGCGGCGAAGGCGGCGATGTTGGCGACCTCGTCGTAGCTGGGCAGGTGGCGTGCCAGCAGGCCGACGGTACCGGGCGCGGCCTCAGCCGCAGGGCCCGTCGGGTCCTGCCGCTGGCCAGGTTCGTCGTATCCGGGTGAGCCTGGCGAGAGCAGCCAGCTCACCCGCACGCCGTGTGGCCCGAACTCGGCCGCGAGCTGGCGGCAGAGCCCGGCGAGCGCGGCCCAGGCGACGTGGGAGCCGCCGAGCCGCGGGATCGCTTCCCGTCCGCCGGCCATGACGAGGATGACGCCGTGGCCGCGGCGGGTCATATGCCTGCCTACGGCGGTGGCGATGTTGAAGTGCGCGGTAACGGCTTTGATGACTGGCCGCAGGAACTCCTCAGGCTGCATCTCGAGCAGCGGCGTGCCCTGGACGTCGTCGTTGGAGGTGGCGTTGAAGCAGATGTCGATGCCGCCGCTGGCGGCGGCATCGACATGCCGCGCGACCGCCGCCCGGTCGAGGACGTCGACGTGTGCGACATGCGCGGCGCCGCCGTCGTGCCGGATGCGCTGGGCGACTTCCTCAAGAGTCGCCCGGGTGCGGCCGGCGAGGTGCACGTCGGCGCCCTCGCGGGCGTAGGCGCGCGCGACCGCGGACCCGATCGCGCCGCCGGCGCCGTAGACGATCGCGGTCTTGGAATGAAGCAACATGAAACTCTCCTCTCTGCCATCACGGCCTAGGCGTGAACCGGGAAGGTACCGATGCCTGTGACCGCGTAGCACGTTGCCGCTGCCCGGTGGTTCATGCAGGTCTTACTGGGCCGGTGCTTACGGCGAACCGAAGTACTCGGCGAGGGGCGGCAGATCAGCCGGCTGAGGTGCGGACTGGTAGGAAGGCTGGGGTGGCCTGGCGTGGGGTGAAGGCGTTCCCGAGCGTTGACCCGGCGAGAACGGCGATCGCGACATCGAAGGCGTTGTCGCCGAGCGCCCGGCCGTTGCCGTCGTCGGGGTGGAAGGCGGCGGGCTGGCCGGGCTGGTAGCTCAGCACGTCCGGCAGGAACGCCGCTGCCACCCGCGCCGCGTGGCCGTCCGGGTCGGGCATCCCGGCCAGGCGGGCAGTAGTGCTGGCGATGCGGCGGACTGCTCGCTGTAGGTGTCCCGGTCGGCTGCTGGCGGGGCGGCGTTCAAGGCATTTAGGCCCGCTTCACTGTCCGGGGGGTTGAAGAACAGCGGGCGGAACATGGCCTGTCCGATGCGGTTGACCTGCCGCGGCGGGATGTGGTCATTGAGGCTTATCCGCGCCCACAGGCTGATCCGGGTGCCGCCGAGGTCGGCGTCGGGCAGTTGCAGCGCGATGGCGGTCACGTCACGGCCGGCGAACGCGTTGCCGGGTGCGGCCCTCCCCCGGGGGCGTGCCTGCAGTGCCATGCCCGGCGGCCGGGCTGCGGTGGTCCCGGGCGCGCCCGGGAATGCATACAGGTCGCACGGGTTGATGCGCCCGTCGGCGCGGTCGGCGGCGCTGTCGAAGTGGTGCGACACGAATGGCTCTCCTTTACTTCCTTAGTCGGATCACGTGCCGATGCGTCCGCTTGCTCCTATGTCCCATGGCTGAGCCGGACTCGGGTTCGGGGTCCGGCGCAGGTGGCGGAGCTGGATTGCGGCGAGGACGGCAGCGCCGAGCACGGCGGCGGCGGTGACGGTGAAGGCGACATGCAGGCCGTGGGTGAAGGCCTGGCGGGCGGCCTGGACCAGGACTTGCCCGGGCTGGCCACGGAGCTGCCGGGCGGCTGTCACCGCGCCGCCAAGGGTGTCCCGGGCGGCGGCTGCGGCTTTGGGCGGCGTGCCGGCGGGCAGGGCGCCACTGAGCTGGCTGCCGTAGATGCTGGTGCCGATGACGCCCAAGATCGCGATGCCCAGCGCGCCGCCGAACTCGGCGGCGGTCTCCGACAGCGCCGATACCGCGCCGGCCCGTTGGGGTGGTGCGGCCGTGACGGCCAGGTCGGTGGCCAGGGTGTCGACCGGGGCTAGTGCGAGGGAGGACACGACCGACCCGGTCACCAGGATTCCCAGGCTGGCGGCGCTGCCGAGTAGGGTGAACAACCCGAGGCCGACGGCGGCCAGCGCAAGGCCGGCCGCGATGACGAAGGCTGGACGGACCCGGCGGGCCAGCATCGGTGTCAGCACGGACCCGAGGATGAACCCGGCCGAGGAGGGCAGCATCCATAGCCCGGCCGCCAGCGGAGACAGGTTCAGCACCAGTTGCAGGTACTGGGTGATGAACAGCAGGGTGCCGAACCCGGCGAAGAAGCTGAGCAGGTTGGTGGTCAGCGCCGCGGTGAACGCGCCGGAGCGGAACAGCCGCAGATCCAGCAGCGGGTCGGCCAGCCGGTGCTGCCGGCGCACGAACACCGCCCCGGCCGCCAGACCGGCCACGATGGACACCGCGGGCGGCCACCCGGGACCGTCGCGGGTGATCTGCTTGAGCCCGTAGATGACCGCCAGCACCGCGGCCACCGACAGGGCGGCGCTGACCAGATCCAGCCGGCCCGGCTGCGGATCACGGTATTCCGGTAGCAGCCGCGGTCC
>Ga0213875_10001135_pt1 | contig 18304 bp, 13 predicted proteins | sample BarmaccomBMRX_R8_FD_160105 | JGI IMG/M metagenome (GOLD analysis project Ga0213875, IMG submission 160105) | Root-associated microbial communities from Barbacenia macrantha in rupestrian grasslands, the National Park of Serra do Cipo, Brazil - RX_R8 | ecosystem: Host-associated > Plants > Roots... | reverse complement strand
AGTGCGCGGTCCGGTACAGGGTCGTCGCCATGCTCTCGGCGGCGGCGCGCGTGTAGTTGCGCAGCACCTGCAAGGTGACGGGATCGGTGCGCATCAAGCCAGCTCCATCACGACGTTGCGCAGCTTGTCGACGCGCGCCCGCCAGCCTTGCGGGATCAGGAGGGTGCAGTCGGCCTGGGTCACGATCGCGGGCCCGGCCAGCTCGGCCCCTGGATCGAGCGCCGCGCGATCGAACAGCGCGGCATCGTGCCATGCTCCGGCACGATAGAGCCGCGCGGTTCCGCGCGCGACCGCCGGATGCGGCGGGTCCGCTTCGGGCGGCATGGCGATCGGCGGCGCGGCCCGGGAGGCCGCGGCGCGCAGGCTGACGACCTGCACCGGCGCGCCCGGCTCGGCATGGCCAAAATTGCGCTCATGCGCCTCATGGAACAATCGCGTCAGCCCGGCCACGTCCGCGCCCGCCTCGAACGGCACGGTCAGCTCGAAGGACTGCCCCCGGTAGCGCATATCGGCCGAGCGTCGGATCTCGACCGGGCCGGGCCCCGCCATCTCGATCACGGCCGCCGCGGCGCTGCCAGCCAACTCTTCCGCCGTCTCCGCCATGCCGGACCAATGCTCGTCCTCCAGCGGCAGCAGCACCGTCTTCATCGCGTCCCGCCGGATCGCGGCGGCGACGGCGCCGAGGGCGCAGAGCGTGCCCGGCGAGGCCGGGACCAGCACCCGCGTCATCCCCGCCGCCTCGGCCAGCAACGGGCCCAGCATCGGCCCGGCGCCCCCGAACGGCATCAGGGTCAGCTCGCTGCCGTGCATGCCCGCCCGCGCCAGCAACTGCTCGATCGGCACCAGCATCCCGCTGATCGCCACCCTCAGCACCCCCTCGGCCAGCGCCGGCGCCGAGATCCCGAGCCGCTCCGCGAGCGGCCGCGCCGACGCCTCGGCCAGCGCCGCGTCGGGCGTGATCGCCCCGAAGCCGAGCGCGCCATGTCCCAGGATGCCGCAGAGCAGCGCCGCGTCCGTCACCGTCATCCCAGCGCCGCCGCGGCCGAAGCAGGCAGGCCCGGGCGTCGAACCGGCGCTCTCCGGCCCGACCTGCAGCACGCCCTGCGGATCGATCCACACGATCGAGCCGCCACCCTGGCCGGACGACGTGACCGCGACCGTGGTGATCGCGATCGGGAACTCGCCCACGGCGTGCCCGGCGGCAAACGAGGGCTGCCCGTCCTGCAGGATCGCCACGTCCGCGCTGGTGCCGCCCATGTCCAGCGTCAGCACCGAGGACAGCCCGGCGGCCCGCGCGACCACGCCGGCGCCGACCACTCCCGACGCCGTGCCGGACAGCAGCATGCCCACGCAGTCCCGCTTGCCGGCCCGGGCCGTCATCGTCCCGCCCGCCGACGTGGTCAGCAGCAGCGGCGCCCTGATCCCCGCGCCCGCCAGTTCAGCGCCGACCCGGTCGAGATAGTCGGCGATGCGGGGATGGACATAGGCGTTCAGCACGGCCGTGGTCGTGCGTTCGTATTCGCGGATCGCCGGCCAGATCTCGCTCCCGCGAAACACCGTCATGCCGGGATCGAGCCGAGCAATCATCGCCGCGACCTCCGCCTCGTGCCGAGGTTCCCGCCAGGCGTGCAGGAACGAGACGACGACGCCTTCGCACCCGGTCCCTCGCGCCTGCGCCAGCGCGGCCGCCACGTCGGCCTCGTCGGGCGCGAGCAGGGTGGCGCCCGACGCGCTCATCCGTTCCCGGATCGGAAACACCCGCTCGCGCGGGACCAGCGGCGCCGGCCGCTCGCAGAACAGGCTGTACGGGTTGGGCATGCGCAGCCGAGCCAATTCGAGCATGTCGGTGAAGCCGGCCGTTGTGAACAGCGCGAGCCGCGCCCCTCGCCGCTGCAGGATCGTGTTCACGCCGACCGTGGTCCCATGCACGAAGCGCTCGACCGCCGCCGGGTCGAGCCCGTCGTGCGCGAGGCGCTGCATGCCGGCCGCCACCTCCTGCCCAGGTGCGGTCGGCGTGGTCAGCACCTTCAGCGTGACCGCCTGGCCGTTTTGCGTGTCCAGCGCCACGAAGTCGGCAAACGTCCCGCCAATATCGACACCGACCATCACCGCCACGGCATGCTCCAAGCTGTTCGGCCCAGGATGCGGACCCGTACGCCCGCCGTCCACCTTGCGCGAGTGCGATCCTCCATCGAGCCTTGACGGCCCATTGGCCAGGATGCCTCTTTCGCTATCGGTCTTGCGCCGAACCGGCCACAGCCCCGTTCGTACCAGCAGCAGGGAGCTTTCCCGTGACACCCTCCGCTCTGCGTCCCACCCGTCGCCTCGTCCTTGGCGCGAGCCTGTCCACCCTCGCCATGCCCTCGGTGCTCCGGGCCCAGCCCGCATCGGTGAAGCTCGGCATCCTGCAGCCGGTGACCGGCGCCCTGGCGCAGGACGGCGAGCTGGGCCGGCTAGGCGCCCAGCTCGCGATCGACGCCATCAACGGCGGCGCCGGCCTGCAGGGGCTCGGCGGGGCCAAGGTCGAGATGGTGTTCGGCGACGCCCGCTCGAGCCCGGAGGCGGCGACTCAGGAGGTCGAGCGTATGCAGAACGAGGGCGTCGTCGCCATCGTCGGCGGCTTCGCGAGCCCGATCTGCCTTGCGGCCAGCCAGGCCGCCGCGCGCTACGACCTGCCCTACATGGTCGATGTCGGCGTTTCGGACCAGATCGTCCAGCGCGGCCTGGCCAACACCTTCCGCTTCGCACCGGGCTTCGGCACGGTGTCGGGGATCGCGATCGACAACCTGACCAAGCTGAACGACGCCGCCGGCAAGCCCGCGAAAACCGTGGTGCTGGTGCATGAGGACGGGCTGTTCGGCTCCGGGCTCGCCAAGCTCATGCAGGACGAGCTGCCCAAGCGCGGCTTCGAGATCCTCGAGACGGTCGCGCACCCCACGCCGGCCCGCGACATGTCCAACGTCGTGCTGCGCATCCGCGCGCTGAAGCCGGACCTGGTGATCCCGTCCAGCTATTACGGCGAGATGGTCCTGCTGGCCCGCACCATGCAGCAGCAGCGGGTCCGGCCGAAGGGCGTCTATTGCGTGCTGAACGGCGCGGCTTCGAACTACCGCTTCGTGCACGAATTCCCGGACGCCGCCGCCGGCGTGATGGACTGCAATCACTGGCCCGACCCGCGCAACGCCACCGCGCAGGCGCTGCAGAAGCAGGTGGAGGGCCAGGGCAAGCTCTGGGCCTACAACGTGCCGCTCAACTATTCGGCCGTGCTGCTGGTCGCCGATGCGATCAGCCGGGCCGCCAGCACCGACCGCAAGAAGGTCACCGACGCCATCGCGTCCTCCACCTTCGCCGGCCACATCATGCCGTATGGCCCGACCAAGTTCGTGAACGGTCAGAACCAGGGCGCCGCACCCGTCAACACCCAGGTGCAGGACGGCGACATCAAGGTGATCTTCCCCGACGCGTTCGCCAACGCCAAGCCGATCTTCCCGATCAACGCCTGAGAGCCTGTTTCGAAATGCGCTGCACCGAGTCGACTGGCGTGGTTTTCCGAGCACCGGAGCGGAGCGACCATGCAGGGTCGTGAGCACCGGAGCGCAGGAAAACCGCGTCAGACGGCCGGTGCAGTAGCATTACGAGACAGGCTCTGAGCGGATGTACTCGCCCGAGATCATTGGCGAGGCGGTCGTCAACGGCCTGCTGAGCGGCGGGGTCTACGCGCTGGTCGCCCTCGGGCTCACGCTGGTCTACGGCGTGCTGCACATCATCAACTTCGCCCATGGCGCGCTGCTGACCTGCGCGCTGTTTGCCGTCTGGGTGCTCGCGGCCGTTCTGGGCGTGGGCCCGTATCTGGCGATCCTGCCCTTGGCCGCCCTGTTCTTCGCCCTGGGCTACGCGCTGCAGCGGCTGGTCATCGGCCCGGCGAGCCACGGCGATGATGGCAACGCCCTGCTGATCACGCTCGGCCTCTCGATTGCCATCGAGAACGCGCTGCTGGCGGTCTTCCACTCCGACACCCGCGCGCTCGGCGGCGACGCCGCGTTCGACGTGGTCGAGGTCGGCCCGATGCTGGTCTCCACGCCCCGCCTGATCGGGTTTGCCGGCTCCGTTGTCGTCGCCGCGCTGCTCTGGCTGCTGCTGTCGGCCACCGACACCGGGCGGGCGATCCGCGCCGTGGCCAAGGAGCGGCTGGGCGCCAACCTGGTCGGGATCGAGGTCGGCCATATCTACGCCGTCACCTTCGGCATCGGCTGCGCCTGCCTGGCCGTGGCCGCCTGCCTGATGATGCCGACCTTCTACGTCGATCCGCATGTCGGCAACGCCTTCGTCGTGGTCGCCTTCACCATCGTCGTGCTGGGCGGCATGGGCTCCGTGCCGGGCGCCTTGCTGGGCGGCCTGTTCGTCGGCGTGGTCGAGAGCCTGAGCGGCCTGGTGCTCGGCGAGAGCCTGGGCCAGCTCGGTATTTTCCTGATCTTCATCGTGGTGCTGCTGTTCCGGCCCAAGGGCCTATTCGGGGCCGCCGCGTGACGGCGCGCGACCTGCTGCCGATCGTGGCGCTCGTCGTGTTGCTGGCGGTCGTGCCGCTGTTCGCCTCGAACGTGCTGCTGAACTTCCTGTTCACCGCGCTGGTCGTGGCGCTGGCGGCACAGGGGTGGAACCTGCTCGGCGGCTTCGGCGGCCAGTTCTCCTTCGGGCAAGCCGCCTTCTTCGGCACCGGCGCCTACATGACCGCCGCCCTGCAGATCCGCCTCGGCGTGAACGCCTGGCTGGCGGCGGGGCTCGGCATCCTGGCCGGCGCCGCGGTGGCCTGGGCCATCGGCTTCATGGCGTTCCGCGCCCGGCTGCGCGGCTCCTATTTCGCGCTGGTGACCCTCGCCTTCGCCGAGGTGTTCCGCATCCTGGCCAACGCCTCCGACGTGACCGGGGGCGCGGCCGGGCTGCTGATCCGCCTCGATCCGCGCCCCGCCAACTTCCAATTCGAGAGCCGGGCCGTCTTCGCCTGGATCGCGATCGCCTGCGTCGGCGCCGTCATGGTGCTCTGCCGCGCCATCGAGCGCGGCCGCTTCGGGGCCCAACTCGTGGCCGTCCGCGATAACGAGGACGCGGCCCGCGCCCTCGGCGTGGACGCGCTGGCGACCAAGCTGCGCGCCATTAGCCTGGCCGGCGCCATCACCGCCGCTGCGGGCTGCCTCTACGTGCAGTACTTCCTGCTGATCAACGCGCAGATCGGCTACGGCACCTGGATTTCGGTCGAGGCCTTGCTGGCCGCCATCGTCGGCGGGGTCGGCACTGTGCTCGGCCCGGTCATCGGCGCGCTCGCGCTGCACGGCGTCGGCGAGCTGACCAAGGGCTTTGCATCGGCCATCACCGGCATCGACCTGGTCCTGTTCGGGCTCCTGCTCGTGCTGACCACCGCCTTTGCGCCTTCCGGGATCGTCGGTTCGCTGGCGCGCCTGACCCGGCCAAGAACCGCCTGATGCTGAGCGTCGAGCGCGTCTCCAAGCGCTTTGGCGGCCTGCTCGCCATCGCCGACGCATCGCTCGCCGTCCCGCAGGGCGCCATCGTCGGCCTGATCGGGCCGAACGGCGCCGGCAAGACCACCCTGTTCGGCGTCATCTCCGGCTTCCTGCCGCCCACCACCGGCACCGTCGCTTTCGAGGGCGCCGATATCACCGGCGAGGAGCCGCACCTGCGCGCGCGGCGCGGCATCGCCCGCACCTTCCAGATCGTGCAGCCCTTCGCCGGCCTGTCCGTCCGCGAGAACATCGCCGTCGGCGCCTATCTGCGGCATGCGCGGCGGGCCGAGGCGCTCGCCCAGGCCGAAGCGGTGGCCAACCTGGTCGGCCTCCGGCCGATGCTGGACGGGTCCGCCTCCGGCTTGACCGTGGCTGGCCGCAAGCGGCTCGAACTTGCCCGCGCGCTGGCCACCGAGCCGCGCCTGCTCCTGCTCGATGAGGTGCTGGCGGGGCTGAACCCATCGGAAATCCGCGACATCCTCCCGGTGATCCGCCGCATCCGCGATGGCGGCGTCACCATCCTGATGATCGAGCACGTGATGCAGGCGGTCATGGCGCTCTGCGAGGACGTGTATGTCCTCGCGCAGGGCCGGATGATCGCCCATGGCCCGCCGCAGCGGGTCTGCGAGGACCCGGCCGTGATCGAAGCCTATCTCGGCCACGGCACGGCCGCCCGGCTGCGCGAGGGCGCGCATGCTTGAGGTCGCCGGCCTACGCGCCGGCTACGGCCGGGTCGAGGTGCTGCGCGGCCTGGACCTGCGCGTGGACGCCGGCGAGATCGTGGCCGTGCTCGGCGCCAACGGCGTCGGCAAGACCACGCTGAACAAGGTGCTCTCCGGCGTGCTGCCGGCCTGGGCCGGCGAGATCCGCTTCGAGGGCGTCCGCATCGAGCGCCACGCCGCCTCGGCGATCGTCAGCGCCGGGCTGATCCATGTGCCCGAAGGACGAAAGATCTTCCCGAACCTCACCGTTCGCGAGAACCTCGTGCTAGGCAGCTACCGCCGGGGCCGGACTCGGCGGCGCGCCAACCTGGAGCGCGTCTTCGACACCTTCCCGCGCCTGCGCGAGCGCACCGGCCAACTCGCCGGCACGCTCTCCGGCGGCGAGCAGCAGATGCTGGCCATCGGCCGCGGCCTGATGGCCGAGCCGCGCCTGCTGATCCTCGACGAGCCCTCGCTGGGTCTGTCGCCCCTGCTGGTGGAGGAGATGTTCGCACTCATCGGCCGCCTGAACGGGGCGGGGCTGCCGATCATGCTGGTCGAGCAGAACGTGGTCGAGTCGCTGGAGATCGCCAACCGCGCCTACATCCTGGAGAACGGCGCCTGCACCCTCTCCGGCCCGGCGGCCGAAATCCGCGCCGATCCCGAACTCAAGCGCGCCTACCTCGGAATGTAAGGAGTCGCCGATGGACACCAACCTCGCAACCACCGGGATCGTCACGCCGGGCGTGGTGCCGGCCTCCGTGCTGCTGCGCGAGGGCCGGCCCGGCTGGCTGCACCAATGGGGCGCGTTCGCCGCCGCGCTGCGTTTCCAGGAATTGCCGGCCGAGGTGGTGGACCGGGCCAAGCTGGTGCTGCTGGACTCCATCGGCGTCATCGCCGCCGGCATGCAGGAGCCCGAGATGCGCGCCCTTGCCGGCCGCCTCGCCAGCCGCCAGGCTGCGCCGCAAGCGGCGGCCATCGGCGCCGGGCTGCGCCTCGCCGGGCCGGATGCCGCCTTCCTCAACGGCACCGCCGGGACCATGCTGGAGCTGGACGAGGGCAACCAGTATGCCCGCGGCCATCCCGGCATCCACGTCATTCCCGCCGCCCTCGCCGCCGCGCTCGATGCTGGCGCGTCCGGCCCGGACCTGTTGACCGCCATCGTCCTCGGCTACGAGATCGGCGCCCGCGTCGGCATCGCCAGCAAGCTGCGGGTCACCATGCACCCGCACGGCACCTGGGGCACCATCGGCGCCGCCGTCGCGGCCGCCCGCCTCGCCGGCGCCGACCCGGCGGCGTTGGCCGAAACCATCAGCATCGCCTCCAGCCTCGGCCTGAGCACCAGCCGCCGGACCATGCTGGAGGGCGGCACCGTCCGCAACGCCTATGCCGGCCTGTCCAACCGGCTCGGCATGACGGCCTGGGACCTGGCGGCGAGCGGCTTCATCGGCGAGGCCGACGGCGTCGGCACGGTCTACGGCACGGTCATCGCCGACGACTTCCACCCCGAGGAGATGACCGCCGAGCTCGGCTCGCGCTGGGAGATCGCCCGCAACTACTTCAAGCGCCACGCCGCCTGTCGCTACACCCACGGCGCGCTCGACGCGCTCGCCGCCATCGCCGCCCGCACCGGGCCAATCGACCCGGACTCGATCGAGCGCCTGGAGGTGGACACCTACGTCTGGGCCGCGCAACTCGACCACCCCGCGCCCCGCAACATGCTCGCCGCCAAGTTCTCCCTCCCGTTCGCGCTGGCCACGACGCTGGTGAACGGCGCCGCGACCGTGCCCGCCTTCCGCGAGCCGGCCCTGCAGGACGCGGCCGCCCGCGCCCTCGCCGAGCGGGTGATCGTCCGCGAGGACCCGGCGCTCACCGCGCTTCTCCCCGGCCTGCGCCCCGCGCGCCTGCGCCTGCTCCTGCGCGACGGCGCCGAGCACCGGGCCGAGGTGCTCACCAACCGCGGCGACACCGAGGACCCGTACTCCCCGGCCGAAGTCACGGCGAAATTCACGGAGCTGGCGGTCCCCGTCTGGGGCGAAGCGCACGCCCGGCAGATCGCCGACGCCGTCATGGCGATCGAACACGCGGGCGATCTGAACGCGCTCGACGCGCTACTACCCGGCGCCCGGCGAGGCTGACGTGGCGAGCATCGACCCGGTCACGTCAGCCATCCTCAAAGGCCGCCTCGAGCAGATCGCCGACGAGATGGACGCGACGCTCTACCGCTCCGCCTTCAACCCGATCATCGCCGAAGCCCGCGACGCCTGCCACGGCCTCTACCACGCCGAAACCGGCGCCACCCTCGTCCAGGGCTCCAACGGCCTGCCGATCTTCGTCGGCGCGATGGCGTTTGCGGTCAAAGCGGTGATCGACAAGGTCGCCCGCGACGGCGGGCTGCAACCCGGCGACACCTTCCTGTTCAACGACCCCTACGAGGGCGGCACCCACCTCAACGATTTCCGCCTGGTGCGGCCGGTGTTCCGGGAGGGCCGGCTGTTCTGCTGGATGGCCTCGGTCGGCCACTGGCTCGACATCGGCGGCAACGTGCCCGGCGGCTATAACCCGAAAGCCACCGAGTGCTTCCAGGAGGGCGTGCGCATCCCCCCCGTGAAGCTGGTCAGCGCCGGCCGGCTCAACGCCGACATCGTGGACATCCTGGCCGCCAATTCCCGCGTGCCGACCAGCAACTGGGGCGACCTGAACGGTCAGCTCAACGCGCTCGACCTCGGCGAGCGCCGCTTCGCCGCCCTCCTCGACGAATACGGCGACGGCGTCGTGGCCGACGCCTTCGAGCTGTTCTCCGACCGCGCCGAAGCGCTCATGCGCAGCGCCATAAGCGACCTGCCGGACGGGAGCTACGCCTTCGAGGATACGCTCGACAACGACGGCATCACCGACACGCCCCTCCGCGTCGCCCTCGACCTGACCATCAGCGGCGACTCCATGGTGCTCGACTTCTCCCGCTCGTCGCCCGCGACCGAGGGCCCGGTGAACATCTCCCGCTCCACCGCCATCGCCGCCTGCTACGTGGCACTGAAGCACGTCTTCACCGCGGTCCCGGCCAATGCCGGCTGCCTGCGGCCGATCACCTTCGTGGTCCCCGACGGCTCGCTCCTCGGCGCCACCGCGCCCAAGCCGGTGGCCGGCTACACCGAAACGATCCTGCGCCTGATCGGCGTCGTGTTCGGCGCCCTCGCCCAGGCCGATCCGTCGCACGCCGTCGCCGGGCCGTTCGGCACGATCAACGCCCTCTCGCTCGCCGGCTATCGCGCGGACGGAGCCCGCTGGGTCATGTTCTGCTTCTTCGGCGGCGGCCTGGGCGGCAACCCCGAGACCGACGGCCTCAACCACGCCAACAACCCGATCTCCACCGCCACCATCCCGCCGGTGGAGATCCTCGAAGCCGCCTACCCCGTGATGTTCACCCAATGGGCGCTCCGCCCCGACTCCGCCGGACCCGGCGCGCATCGCGGCGGCCTGGGCGCGATCTACGAGATCGAGGCCCTGACCGACGCCAGCGTCTCCCTGCTCGGCGAACGCGGCAAGGCGCCGCCCTTCGGCGTGGCCGGCGGCCGGCCCGCTTCGCTCAACCGCTTCACCTGGCAGTCCGACGACGGCGAGCGCTCGCCGCCCATGGTCTCCAAGGTGACCGACGTCGCGATCAGCGCCGGCCAGCGCGTCCGCCTGGAGACGCCCGGCGGCGGCGGCTGGGGCGACCCGGCGGCACGCGATCCAGATTCCGTGCTGCGCGACCTCCGCCTCGGCTATGTCAGCCCGGAGTCCGCGCGCCGCGACTACGGACCGGCCGCGTGACGATCGGCACCATCGTCGGCGTGGACGTCGGCGGCACCTTCACCGACCTCTTCTTCTACGACGAGCAAGCCGGCAGCTTCCGCACCGCCAAGGTCCCGTCCAATCGCGGCGACGAGGCGGTCGGCTTCCTTGAGGGGCTCACGAGCTTCGGCGCGCTGGGCGAACTTGGTTCCATCGTCCACGGCACCACGGTCGGCACCAATGCGCTGCTGGAACGCAAGGGCGGCCGCGTCGGGCTGATCACCACGGCGGGGTTTCGCGACGTGCTGGAGATGCGCCGCCGCGACCGCCGCCACACCTGGGGCCTGACCGGGGACTTCATCCCCGTGGTCGATCGCGACCTGCGCCTCGAAGTGCAGGAGCGCACGCTCGCCGACGGCACGGTCCGCCAGCCGGTCAACCCCGACGAGGTGCGCGACGCCGCATGCCGCCTGCGGGACGCCGGCGCCGAGGCGCTGGCGATCGTGTTCATCAACAGCTACGCCAACCCGGCCAACGAAACCGCCGCCCTCGTCGCCGCCGCCGCGGTCTGGCCGAACCCCAACCTCGCCTGCTCCTCGCAGATCCTGCCGGAGATCCGCGAGTTCGAGCGCGCCTCCACCACCGCGCTCAACGCCTACCTGCAGCCGGTCGTCGGCGGCTACCTGGCCAAGCTCGACGAAGCGCTGCAGGACGGCGGCTTCAACGGCCGCTTCCACATCGTCCAGAGCAACGGCGGCGTCATGTCCACGGCGACCGCCCGCCGGCTGCCGGTCCGCACCGCCCTCTCCGGCCCGGCCGCCGGCGTGATCGCCGCCGCCGCCATCGCCCGCGTGGCCGGCTACCCGGACGTCATCACCGGCGACCTCGGCGGCACCTCGTTCGACGTGTCGCTGGTGGTGAACGGCGCCACCTCGCTCGCCGCCCAGACCACCATCGATTTCGGCCTGGTCATCCGCACGCCGATGATCGAGATCACCACGATCGGCGCCGGCGGCGGCTCGATCGCGCACGTGGACGCCGGCGGCTTGCTGCAGGTGGGGCCGCAGAGCGCCGGCTCCCAGCCGGGTCCCGTCTGTTACGGCCTCGGCAACACAAGCCCGACGCTGACCGACGCCAACGTCGTGCTCGGGCGCATCAACGCCGAGCGGCCGATCGGCGGCAAGCTCGCCCGGCTCGACGTGGAGGCCGCAAAGGCCGCCATCCGCGCCCATGTCGGCGAACCGCTCGGCCTCGAGGCGATGGACGCCGCCGAGGCGATCGTCCGCGTGGCCAACGGCCACATGGCGGGCGCCATCCGTCTCGTTTCCATCGAGCGGGGCCACGACCCGGCGCGCTTCGCCGCCGTCCCGTTCGGCGGCGGCGGCGCGCTGCACGCGGGGGCGCTGCTGCGCGACGTGGGGCTGAAGGCGGCGCTGGTGCCGCGCTACCCGGGGGTCACCTCCGCCCTCGGCTGCGTCATCGCCGACATCCGCCACGACCAGGTGCAGACGGTGAACCTCGCGCTCGACGGGCTGGACGCCGCCGCACTCGACCGCCGCATGGTCGAGGAGGCGCAGGCCGCCCGCGCCGTCGTGGAGGCCGCCGGGCTCGCGGTGGAGCGGATCGACCTGAATTTCGAGTTCGACATGCACTATGTCGGCCAGACCCACACGGTCGCCGTCCCGCTCCCGGTCACGCTCGAGGGCGGCACCACCGGCCTGACGGAAGCGCTCGCCCGCACCGCGTTCGAGGCGGCATACCAGACCTCGTTCAGCCGCCTGCTGCCCGGCGTGCCCGCCCGCATCGTCAACCTGCGCACCGCCGCTATCGGCCGCCGGCCGCATTTCGACCTCGCCGCCCTCGCTCCGGGCGCCGAGGCCTCGCTCGAGGCCGCCCGAAGCGGCAGCCGTCCCGTCTGGTTCGACGGGGCCTGGCACGAGGCGGCCATCATCGATCGCCTGAAGCTGCCCGTCGGCGCGGTGATCGCCGGCCCTGCCATCCTGGAGCAGCCCGACGCCACCACCGTCATCGACCCGGGCCTGGTCGCCCGCGTGGACGCCTGGGGCAACGTGATCGTGGAGCGCGCCGCATGACCGAGCCGCCAATCCCGATCTCGGCCACGGCGCTGCTGCTGGTCGACCTGCAGAACGACTTCATCCATCCCCAGGGCGCGTACGGGCGCGCCGGCCTCGGCGTGCCGGAGATCGCCGCCCTGCCGGACCGGCTCGCGCCGCTGGCCGATGCCGTGCGCCGCCGCGGCGGCTGGGTCGCCGCGACCCTGTTCACCCTGGTGCCCGCCCGCGGCGGCGAGCCGATCATCTCGCCGCACCTCAAGGCGCTGCGGCCCTTCCTGACCCGCGGCGACTTCCAGCCCGGCGCCTGGGGCCAGCAACTGGTGGACGCCCTCGCGCCCGCCGACCTCGCGGTCGAGAAGATCGCCTACTCCGCCTTCTACATGACCCGGCTGGAGTGGGTGCTGCGCAAATCCGGCATCCAACGCCTCCTGATCGGCGGCATCGTCACCAATGGCGGCGTCGCCTCCACCGTGCGCGAGGCGCATGTGCGCGACTTCGAGACCGTGGTCCTGGAAGACGGATGCGCAGCGTTCACTCCGGCGGTCCACGCCACCTCCATCGACGCGCTGCGCCCGGTCTGCCGCGTCGCCAGCATCGCCGACGCCCTCGCCGAACTCGACGCGTGACCATTCTCCCGCCCGACCCGGCCGGCTTCGCGCTCGAATTCCCCGTCGTCGTCATCGGCGCGGGCGCCGCCGGCCTGACCGCCGCGCTCGCCGCCCGCGAGGCCGGCGCCGACGTCCTGGTCATCGAGCGCGACCCGATCCCGCAAGGATCGACCGCGCTCTCCGCCGGGCTGATCCCCGCCTCCGGCACGCAGTGGCAGCGAGCCCTCGGCATCGACGATTCGCCCGACGCCTTCGCCGCCGACATCATGGCCAAGGCCGGCGGCACGCCCGATCCGGCGCTCGTCCGCCTGGTCACGCACCGGGTCGGCCCCGCCCTGGAATGGCTGCACGCAACGCACGGCCTCGACTTCTCCGTCATCACCGACTTCCGCTACCCCGGCCACAGCGCCCACCGCATGCACGGCCTGCCCAGCCGCTCCGGTCGCGAACTGATCGACGCGCTCCGCGCCGCGGCGGAGTCCGCGGGGGTCGAGCTGCTCTGCAGCGCCCACGCAACGGCCCTGGTCGGCGACGCGGACGGGGTGCGCGGCGTCGCCTATCGCCGGCCCGACGGCAGCGAGGAGCGGATCGGCTGCGGCGCCCTCGTGCTCGCCTGCAACGGCTACGGCGGCAACAAGGCGCTGGTCGCGCGCCATATCCCGGGGATGGCCGAGGCGCTGTATTTCGGCCATCCCGGCAACCAGGGCGACGCGCTGCTCTGGGGCCAAGCCCTCGGCGCCGCCGCGCGCGACCTCTCCGGCCACCAGGGCCACGGCTCCGTGGCCCATCCCGCCGGCATCCTCATCACCTGGGCCACCATCACCGAAGGCGGGATCCAGGTGAACGCCGAGGGCGCCCGCTTCTCCAACGAGGCGCACGGCTATTCCGAGCAGGCCGCCGCGGTCCTGCGCCAGCCCGGCCAGATCGCCTGGACCGTCTTCGACGCCCGCATCGCCGCGATCGCCCGCCAGTTCGAAGACTTCCGCCAAGCCGAAGCCGCCGGCGCCATCCTGACCGCGCCCGACCCCGCCACCCTGGCCATCCGCATGGGTGTCGCCGCCGAAGCGCTCCGGGCGACGCTGTCCGAAGTCGACCAGTTGAAAGGGGAGGGGGCGACCGACCGCTTCGGCCGCAACTTCGCCGGCGTGCCGCAGCTCGAGCCCCCCTTCTGCGCCGTCCGGGTCACCGGGGCGCTGTTCCACACCCAGGGCGGCCTGGTCATCAATGACCGCGCGCAAGTCCTCCGCCCCGACGGTACGTCGATCCCGGGCCTATACGCGGCCGGCGGCGCCGCCTGCGGCGTCTCCGGCCCGGACCCCTCGGGCTACCTCTCCGGCAACGGCCTACTCACGGCCGTAGCCCTGGGCCGCGTGGCCGGCCTAGCTACCTCGAACGCAATCAGATAGCGGAGTGTGGAGGTCCGGGCCGGAATCGAACCGGTATTGAAGGACTTTCAGTCCTCAAATCCAACTGGACAGCAGCAAAGACCTGCGGACGCGGACCCAGAGAAAGCCCGGTCACATCGCCCTTGCGCATTCGAGAATTCCGGAAGACAGTTGCGGACCCCTTGGCGGGTCCGCAATGGGTCCGCAAAAGGCGGTGCCATAATCCAGTTGTGTAAATGGCCGACCTTGCCTTTAAGGCAGGTCGGTCGCTGACAAGGAAGACCACTTAGTCTCGTAGTGGCGGCGCGCCGCGTCCTGATCGATCGGAACCAACTCTTGGGAATGGGCCTTCAAATTGCGTCTAATGCCTTTGCTTTTCAGGTTTCCTCGCACCCCACCATGATACCAGTCACTTGGAACGGGCTCATGGGAGACCTGTAGACCAAGGCTGAGTGCAGCCTGTACTTTGAAAGCGACCGCGCCAACAGCTCGATCAACTGACGGATATAGTGCTGTAGCGCTCAAGCCATCAGCCACGAGCAACTCCTCCAGTTCGCCAGACATACCGCCGTCTGTGGAGGAGCCAGTAAACGCCTGAGACGACACCTCCCACCGTCCGGACTTCTCGTTCAGCACGACTTGGTCCGGCGCTTGGATTGTCCGCACAAACCGTAGCTCAGGCCGCGATAAGCTCGTACGCTTCCTCCGGAACTGATAGAAAAGTCTCATTGCGATTAGGCGCGGCCAGCCGGGGCGCCCAATAGTTAAAGAGAGCAAGCGCCTTCTCACCCTCTCCCTCAAATTCCTGACCAGAAATGTGACTGCGCCCCCATAGATAGACGTCACCATCCTGGTCAAGGCAGAGCTCAATTTCCGCCTGCCTCCCATGCCATTCAATCTGGACGCTGCCATCGCTACCCGGAACGAGATAGGGCGCCCTCGAAGCTGTTCGGCCCAGGAGAGCTTCTCGGACAAATGTCTCAGCTCGATAGATCACTTCTTTTGAAAGCGGTAAGGAGCCGGGTCCAGACCACCCCGCCTCCAGTACCCGCAACCGCGCAGCCCTCTCAGAGAGCGTCACACTCCAAGCAGGCTCGTTCGGGATGAGTTCCGGCGACCAAGAAACAGACGACGCGGCTGCGGCTGTGCGAACCCAAAATCCCTTTTGCTCAGAGGTCGCGGCGAATCGACGCTCCATGGCTGGGATTTCGACCGCGATCGTAGGCGGGACGGTGGCGGGGAAGAACATTTTCAGGCCTCTGCGAACACGGCGGCTCGGTGTATTTCAAGGATACGGTCATGGAGTTTATCGGACGCGTCAAGGATCGCGCTGCTGAGTGACCCTACCCAGGGCTGAGGCGAAGGCGCAAAGCCAAGGTAGTTTAGGGCGAGAACAGCGTGGCCTGGAGGCGCGTGGCCAAGCCCCGCCTGAGCGCTAACCACGCCCTGCTCTGGCGAGTCAAGAAACTCTGACCAGGCCAGATTAAAAGCATTGGCTGGCCGACGATCTGGGTCTACTACCCTGAGAATGTCCGATATCTTACGGCGATGGCCGTCGATCTCGAGTCGATAGGCATTATTATATGACAACTCGACGACACGAGGAGAGGGGGTAAGGGCAACGCGCGTCTGTAGCCAATCGACGAAGCGTTCAATTTCCTCCGCCCAGCGACCTCGCAGACCATCATAGCCTGGATAGTCTGCCTCAACCCCTACCTCCACGTCGCGATGCCAGCCGAAAGCAACCCTATCGTTTTGCAAGACGTGAACGGTATGCTTGTCTGGTCCCTGCAAACGAACACGCGGAATGGCGGCTGTCTCGCCAACGAGCTGAACTGTTACAGGATTGATGAGGGCGCCGGGCGTCGGCAGCTGAAAGGGAGGAGCAAGTGGAAGCTGGACGAACGTCGGATTAGCACCTCCGAACACAGACACCCACGCTGCCACGTCCACTATGTTGAACGGCAATGGTTCAACAAAGTGAACAGCTAGCACGACCTCCTGAAGGCTACGAGTAAGGGGCATTGAGCATGATCTCGAAGAAGTGCTGCGCGCAGCCTTACCAGGGTTCATCGCGACACGCGACGCCCATCGCAACGGACGAGTAGCTAGCCGGGCCACCGTGAACGTATCCATTCCCAATGATATAGGATTCTTGTCCTTCTCTGACTAGGGGCTTGCTTGACGGGGCACCTTAGATGCAGAGAGGTTGCGACCTGGTTAGCGCTACTCTTCGATATCTAAGACCTAGCTAACCCAGCGCTGGCGCCACCACGCTTCCTTCTGCCGGCTTCCGCTTCGGGCGCGTGCCCGCAGTTTCCACCATCATTCTCTAAATCCTCCGCCATCGCATCCGCTGCGGCTAGCAGCACCGCATCGCTATCGAGTGTCCCTAATCATCATAGGTTCAAGCCATTGAGAGTGTGGAGGTCCGGGCCGGAATCGAACCGGCATTCAAGGATTTGCAGTCCTCTGCATCACCACTCTGCCACCGGACCGCCATGACCGCGCGGCGGGACCTCGCTCTATCGCTCGGCGACGCTCGCGGTCAAGGTTCCGCTTCCCCACGGCTCGCCCTATAACGGCGCCGATCAGCACAGGGCGAGCCCATGGACCAGCCGATCTTCGACTACGCCGCCGCGCGCGACCATATGGTCGACGGGCAGGTCCGGCCCAACAAGGTGGTCGACCCGCGGATCATCCGCGCCATGCGCACGGTGCCGCGCGAGCGCTTCGTCCCGGCCCACCTGGCAACCCTCGCCTATGTCGATGAAGACCTGCCGCTGCCGAACGGGCGCGCCCTGATGGAGCCCATGGTGGTGGCCCGGCTGGTGCAGATGGCGCGGGTGCGGGCCGGCGACCGGGTGCTGGTCGTGGGCGCCGGGTCCGGCTACGGCACTGCGCTCATGGCGGCCTGCGGCGGCACGGTCACCGCCCTCGAGGAGGATCCGGCGCTGCTCGCCATCGCGCGCAATGTCCTGCCGGCCGTCGCCCCCGGCGTGACCATCACCGAAGGCAAGCTCACCGAGGGGGCGCCGGGCCCGTGGGACGCGATCATGATCGAGGGCGCGCTCTCCGAAATTCCCGGCCCGATCGCCATGCAGCTCCGCCCCGATGGCGGGCGGCTCGTCACCGTGCTGGCGCAGGGACCCGGCCTCGGCTCCGGCGTGCTGGCCGAGCCCATCAACCCGCTCGCCCCGCACCCGATCCTGCGGGCCCAGCCGCACTTCGACTGCGCAACCCCGCTCCTGCCGCAGTTCCGCCCACGACCGGGTTTCAGATTCTAATCGGGCTGTGGCAAGCTGGGGCATGGATCGGCGGGGGAAGATCGGGATGCAGGTTCGGTTCGTGGCGGTCGCGGGGGCGGCCATGCTCGCCAGCGGCGCCGCACTCGCGCAGCAGCCGCGCACGCTGCAGGACGCGCTGATCGCCGCCTATTCCTACAACCCGACCCTGCTCGCCGCGCGGGCGCAGTTGCGCGCCACCGACGAAGGCGTGCCGCAGGCGCTCGCCGGCTGGCGCCCGACGGTCGTGCTGGCCGGGTCGGCCGGCTACGGCGATGGCACCTATCACAGCACCAGCGGCAGCGTGGGCACGGTCGACGTCCGCAACCGCCGCGACATCTTCACCGAGCAGGCCACGCTGACCCAGCCGCTCTACCGCGGCGGCGCCACGCGGGCGGGAACCAGCCAGGCGGACAACCGCGTCTTCGCCCAACGCGCGCAACTGATCGCCACCGAGGAGCAGGTGTTCATCAACACGGTGAACGCCTATGTCAACGTGATCCAGCAGCAGCAACTGCTGCAGCTCAACATCAACAACGAGCAGGTCCTGGCGCGCCAGCTCCAAGCCACCAACGACCGCTTCCGGGTCGGTGAGATCACCCGCACCGACGTCGCGCAGGCCGAAGCCGCGCTCGAGGGCGCGCGGGCCACCCGGCAGGTCAGCGAGGGCAACCTGGCCACTGCCCGCGGCACGTTCCGCCAATATGTCGGCGAGCTGCCGGACCAACTGATCGAGCCGCAGCCGCTCAAGGTTCCGGTCAAGAACGTGAACGAGGCGATTCAGCTCGCCTCCGAGAACAACCCGAGCGTCATCTCTGCGCTGTTCACCGACGCAGCGAACAAGGACGCGATCGACGTCGCCTTCGCCCAGCTCATGCCCCAGGTCAGCGTCCAGGCCCAGGCGGCCCGGTCCGACAACTCGGCCGTCTACGGCCAGCGCACCATTGGCGGCACGGTCCTG
>Ga0213875_10001134_pt1 | contig 18308 bp, 29 predicted proteins | sample BarmaccomBMRX_R8_FD_160105 | JGI IMG/M metagenome (GOLD analysis project Ga0213875, IMG submission 160105) | Root-associated microbial communities from Barbacenia macrantha in rupestrian grasslands, the National Park of Serra do Cipo, Brazil - RX_R8 | ecosystem: Host-associated > Plants > Roots... | reverse complement strand
GCGCCTGCTTCGCCGGCACCACAGGCAGACCCGGCGCCCCAAGTGGCTCCCGTGCCCCCGGTCGTAGCGGCACCACCGGCTGCTCCCGCACCAGGGCTGGCGACCACCCACCTAACCCCGGCGCTGGTAGCACCTGCTCCGCATGCCGTGGCGCCGCGGCGGGTCACTGCGCCTCGGCAGAAACCGGTCACTCCGCAGAAGCCGCCTGTCCGCCAAGTGACCCCCATCCCGCCACCGCGTCAACCGGCACCAGTGCAGCCGGTAGCTCCGGCACCTCCAGCTAAAGGTGATATTCCCGCTAAACCGGATACTCCGGCTAAGCCGGGTCCACCGGATACTTCATGGTCAACGGGCGACGTCAACGGATCAGACATGGATCGTGCCGTGACTGCCCCGTCAAAATCAGACACGCCAGACCCCACCGACAAGACAACCGATCCGCAGACATCCGCCAAGTCGACCCGTACCTCAAAGAAGTCAGACAAGTCATCGTCGGAGAAGTCACCAACGTCGGAGAAGTCACCATCGTCGGAGAAGTCACCGGAGCAGTCACCAGAGAAGTCACCGGTTGGCTCCGTGTCGACGAAATCCACCGGAGTTCACCACGAGGCTTCACCGGTTCCGGCGGAAGAGATCCCGGCGCCCTGCCCGCCAAGCGCGGTGGTCAACAAGCCAAAAGCAGTGGTCAACAAGCCGAAAGCAGTCGTCAACAAGCCAAAGGCAGTCGTCAATAAAGAGGCTGGTAAGGACGCAGCCGGCTCCGGGGACTACCAGCAGGACACGCGAGAAAGCCTGCAAGGTTCTGGAGCACCAACCACCGGTCATCACACCGACCAGTAGCAATCGCCCGGACAGCACCACCACATCACGTTGTGCGCTGGTACAGGTCGCGCAGCAACATGATCTCCGCGCCATGGTGGATGGTTTCCCGGTTGATATGCAGCACCAGCGCAGCCATCGGGAAGTCGGCAAACGCGCCCTCATCGGGACCACACGAACGCGACAAGCCAGCGCTGCCGAGCGCGCGAACACCATCGGTCCAGGCGGTGTAGGCACTGTCGAGCTGACGTAGCGCTCCGGCGGCCGTGCCCGCGTAGTCGAAATTCTGGTAGGTGATCGAACGGTCACCGAAATGGTTACTGGCGCGAATTCCGAGTACACCGACGATGATGTGTGCCATCCGCCAGGCGATGGTGGTCACCGGTGGCGGATCCGGCTCGGGAAAGGCGAAGTCGATGGTAAAGGCCCCGCCACCAGCCTGAACCGGCGCGGTGGACGCTCCGCGTGGACGGACATTCCAGCAACCCTGCACCGGCTCCCAGAAGTACTCGTGGTCGGTGAGGCTGTGCAATCGGGGACGGAAGTGTTGCCGCCAGTACCAGTCGAGCTGACCGGTGAGCTGCTCGTTCCAGTCGATACCGTCCATGTCGCAACGTTCTGATCTGTACAGCAAGTAAGCCACCTTAAGTGCAAGTTTGCCCAGACAGCGGCCCTGACGACCTACGTTGTTGAGGAATGCGTCACCAGGTACTCCACTGTAATGATCTAGGTTGCCGGTGCGGGAGGTCGGGGTCATGGCCAGACGGCCTGCGCGACGGCAAATCCGAGGAACGCGGCGCCGAGACCTGCGGCAACGCTGGCGACGACGTTGAGCATCGCGGAGAAACGGTCGCGCTGTTGCAGCAGCCGGATGGTCTCGTAGCCAAAGGTGGAGTAGGTGGTCAACGCTCCGCAGAATCCAGTGCCGAGCAAGGCGGTGACGTCGCCAGAGACGGCATAGGCGGTGGCGCCGCTGGCAAGTATGCCCAGAATCAGTGACCCAACGACGTTGACAGCGAAGGTGCCCCACGGAAACAGCGAATCGTGGCGAGCCTGCACCGCCCGGTCGACGAGGTAGCGCAGCGGCGCACCAACGGCGGCGCCGACCACGACCAGCAGCGCGGTCACCGAGCCGCCTGGCGGGTGCGGCCGACATAGCGGATCACCTCGACGGGGTCGATGATGACCAGCCCCTCGCTGACCAGCTCATCGAGTTGCGGCAAAAAGGCACGGACCTTGTCTTCGGCATCGACGATGACGATCGCGATGGGCAGGTCTTCGGACAATGACAGCAGCCGGGTCGTGTGGATGCGCGAGCTTGCGCCAAAGCCTTCGATACCGCGCAGCACACTCGCGCCGGCCAGCCCGGTGCGGTGGGCGCGGTGCACGATCTCGGTGTACAGCGGCTTGTGGTGCCAGGTGTCGTCCTCGCCGACGAAAATGGTCAACCGGACCGCGGGGCCTTGTAGTTTCATCGTCTTCCTCTGCGCGGTTTGTGGACAGCCGTGGCCAGCCGGGTGAGGGCCATGCCGGCGTACACCGCGACCAGCGCGGTGACCACGGTGGCGGCCAGATACAGCAGCGCGGTGCGGGCCGCACCTGCGACCACCAGCTGCTGAGCGTCGACGGCGTAGGTGGAAAACGTGGTGTACCCGCCGAGAACCCCGGTACCAAGGAACAGCCGCAGCAGCTGGTGCGCGGCCCACACCTCGGTGATGAGCACCATCAACACCCCGATGAGCAGGCAGCCGGTGACGTTGGTGACGAACGTGGCCCACGGGAAGGCACCCGGCTGACGGGGCCACGCCACCGTCAAGGCATCGCGGGCCAGGGCTCCGATCGCACCGCCGGCGGAAACAGCACCGAGCACCGCCCAGGGTGCCCGGCGCAACTCGCGGCGTTGCCGGGGAAGGGCCACACCGACGTCGGGGTCGACCGGCTCGCCGATGCTGGTGGGTGCGGGAGAGTCGGACACAGTCGTCTCCTACCAGGTCAGCCGAGGGCATGCCGGTAGGAACCATTGGCGAACGCTGTCGCGGTTTCCCCATGCACGGGGCGGCGGGTCCCACCACCGCGGGCTGCCAGGCCCAGGCCCGATCTTATCTTTATTCGTGGGCGACGCTGCCCCTCAGGCGCCCCCAAGTCGGGTCGAAAGCCCTGCTGCCACGACCGTGAGATCCGCCGCTGCATCGCGCGTTACCTCGCCCGGCAACCGTTTCGCGCCGTCACCACAGCTTCTTGGCCGACCGACCACGAGAAACGACGTGGACAACCTTCGCGAGGGACCGCCATACCGTAGTCGCGTTCTTCGCCGCATGCGTTGCCGACAGCGCCCGGACGCTTTTCTCGGAGAGGCCGGCCTCGGTGATCTTCTCGACTTTGCCGGAGTCGCCGAGCCGACGCAGCGCCTGGAGACGATCACTCACGCGGGGAGTATGTGCGGGCGGCAGTCCACGGCCAGCGTCGAGTTTCATGGGCGACTCACACACCAGGCGGAACCCCACTAAAGATCTTGACGCAAATGCAGGCGTCAGGCCGTCAAACGTGCGCAGACGCGAGAAGCTTTGAGAATTACTGAGATGTAATTTTGCAGCTCAGGAACATATACCCAATTTTCAGGGCCCGTCACCCGAGCCAGGATCACGACGCAACGACAGGGCCAACACCGACCGTTCTCCCAGCGCTGTGGCGTCAGAAGTCCTACCATCGATGAATGTTGCTCACTGTGACCCAGGCTGGCCTGCTTGCCGCAGAACTCGAAGCCCGAGGCTTCCTGGCAGGAGTCGGGAAATTCATCTTGTTCGTGATCATTGTGCTGGTGGTGATCGGGGCGCTGCTCGGCTTCACGGTCGCTCGCAGGTTCGGTGGTCGCCGGTAGCGTGTTCCTGCTGTTCTACCCGCAGTCTGGATGCAGACTGCGGGTTTAGAAGCCCGAAAAACCGCAGTCTGCATCCAGACTGCGGTCTCGGGGCTTTGGAAGCCCGGTGAGCGGGGAAAGGTCACGTCTGTAACCCCGCCCACCGAGCTGCTCGCGAGTCGCCGGCGAGCACTAGTCATTCGAACAACTGCGCCTCATCGGTTCGCCAGCGTCTGATTGCCGGCGGGGAGCCTGCGGTGCCGTTCACCCCACGGGCAACGGCAATGGACCCGTCGTGCTGGGCGGGGCAGGCTCGGTGGTCATCGCTGGGGATGGCGACGGGGACGTCGTGGCGGGTACGGCATGCGAGCAGTGATAACGCGGGGCGGCCGCGGTGAAATCAGCGGCGCGCTCACATGTCGTGGTGGACCCATCGGCCTCGTCGACGGTCCAGCTCACCGGTGGCTCACCTCGAGGACCCGGATCACCCGGAGCACCCTGGCATTGGGTGGGTCGGGCCAGGCACGGTGGAGACTTGCCCGGTTCGCCCTGTTCTCCTTGGGGACCGCGCAGTTTCTCGCTGTTCGCCGCGACGTAGGCCTGCACGGCCTCATCAAGCTGCTGGGGCGAGGGGCCCGCTGGCGGTGGGGGTAGCTTGGCCAGTTGAGCCGCCACCTCAGCCCGGATCTGCGCAGGCGTGGGTACCACGATCGACTCAGCAGCGATCTTTGCCGCCACTTGGGCTGTCGACGCCGCGGCAAGCACCTGCGAATCCGGCGCGGTGCCCGGTGCGGGGATCGGTACCGTTGCCAGCCCGCGACGTGCGAGCTCCTCATTCGCCTGGACACCCAGGTCATGAGCACCCTGAGCGAGCCGCCGGATGTCGTCGTCGGACGCTTGCAACCGGGCCGCCCTTGCCTGGTCGGCAGCCGTGTACGCGGAGAACTGCTCGGCTAGCAGAAACAGCGGGATGCCCACCAGCAAGGAGGTGATCACAGAAGCGATCACCGCGCCGCGAAAGTACGCCCGCCCTTCCCGGCGGATCTCCTGGCGCGCTACCTGCGGCGCGGCTTGGGCGGTCTGCGCGATCGAGTCCCGCAGTTCCTGCAGGCCCTCGGTAAGCCGGTCAACGCTGGGCATCAATACCTACCATCCGCAGCGCCTCTAGCCGTCCGACCCGGTGTTGCAGGTCGCTGATCTCATGCTGAATGATCATGACCGCATCGTCGGCCCGTTGCGCGATCACCGCGACCTCGGACGATTCCGATGCGCCACGGTGCGACCTTCGACGATCGACCATGATAGGCCCGACCACAGCTGTGATCACCACCCCCACCAGGGACAGCCCTGAAATAGTGATCAGTAGCCACGGCGGCCCGGAGCCCACCAGCTCCACGCTTGCTCAGCCCCCACAGTTCCCTTCGGGTTCGTCAGCCCCGCCATCAGCAAATGAGTTTTGCGGCGGGGCCGCGCCCCGGACGTGCGAAAGTGTCGCAGTTTAGTTGGTACCCGGACTCCTACCCGGAAAAAGCAGGCACGTGACCGTTCTTGGCGGACTGATGATTTGCTTCCCATGCGTTGAGCACGTTGAGTGGAAGGCGGCCACGGTCGCTGACACTGTGGCCGTTCTCCTTGGCCCACTCACGGATGGCGCGCAACGTATCCCGGTTGTAGCTACCACGCGTGGCGCTGCCATTGCCGTTTCCACGGCCGGTGGATCGATCCGCGCCACGGGTACCCGGGCGCCGGGCGCTGGTCTTGCGAGCAGCCGCGACATAACGCGACAAGTTGTCACGGAGCTTAGCGGCGTTCTCGTCCGCCAGGTCGATCTCGTAGGTGACGCCTTCGAGGGCGAACTCAACTGTCGTAATGTCCTCGGCTTCCTCACCGGTGAGGTCATCGATGAGGGTAACGATGGTCTTCTGAGCCACGGGATGGATTCTCCTTACCAGAAGTGACGCGGCATAGCCGCAACTACCGTGTGGTTAACGGTGACCGCGATAAGATACACAACGCCGCACGATGCCATCCGGCGGCATGCCCAAAGCACGCGTTTCACCACACAACGAGGGGAAAGGGCAGTTCAGCCCGCTCGCCGTAAGCGCGCCACCTCGGCAAGCACGACACCGGCTGCAACCGATGCGTTAAGTGACTCGACCGGCCCCGTCATGGGTATGGACACGACAGCGTCGCAGGTTTCGCGGACCAGTCGGGATAGACCTCGCCCTTCCGAGCCGATGACGAGTACCAACGGACCAGTCGCCAGCGGGAAAGTATCAATTGGCATTGCACCCGCGGCGTCCAGCCCGACAATCATCAGGCCGGCAGCAGCGAGATTCTTCAGCGTACGCACCAGATTGGTAACCCGCGCCACCGGCAAGTGCGCGGCAGTACCCGCCGAGCTCCGCCATGCGACAGCGGTCATTCCCGCCGAACGGCGCTGCGGTATCAGAAGCCCGTGCGCGCCGAACGCTGTAGCGCTGCGCACCACGGCACCGAGGTTTCGCGGGTCGGTCACACCATCCAGAGCGACCAACAAGGGTGACGCACCGGATTCCTGCGCACTGGCGAGTACATCCTCGGCAGCTGCGTACTCATACGGCGGCACCTGCAGCGCCACACCTTGATGTAACGCGCCGCCAGCCAGCCGATCGAGGTCGGCGCGGGGCACCTCGAGCACGGACAGACCGGCGTCGGCGGCCAACCGGATGGATTCGCTGACCCGCTCGTCAAGGTCCACGCCGATTGCAACCTGCAGTGCGGTAGCAGGTACGCCCGCCCGTAGGCACTCCAGCACCGCGACACGGCCGAGCACCGTCTCCCCGGGCTCGGTGCCGCCCCGGCGCCGAACCCGGGCCGCAGTCTCGACGTGCTGGGCAGCGCGACGCTGGGCACCTTGGCGTTGCGCCGGGTGACCCGTTCGCGACTCGGCAGGTGGAGTGGCCCCGCGGCCACGTAGCCCCTTGGGCTTTTGCCCGCCGGAGCCGACTACAGCACCCTTTTTGGTTCCCGGCTTGCGCGTCGCGCCCCGGCGTTGCGAATTACCCGCCATAAGGTCATGTCCCCTTGACCGTCCATACCGGGCCGTCCGGGGTGTCCTCCACGGCGATCCCGGCCGCCAGCAGCTGGTCACGCAATGCGTCAGCGGTCGCGTAGTCACGGCGGTGGCGAGCTTCGGCGCGGTCAGTGAGCAGTCGATCCACCAAGAAGGCCAGCGCTGACGACGTCGGCTCGGACGCCGATGTCGAGCGCCAGTGATCAGCCAGCGGGTCTAGGCCCAGCACACCGGTCATCGAGCGCACCGCACCGGCTGCCTCGACCGCAGCCGCGTGGTCCCCGCTGTCCAGCGCCACATTACCCTCGCGGACGGTGCTGTGGATCACAGCCAGCGCAGCCGGCGTGCCGAGGTCGTCATCCATCGCCGCGGCGAACTCAGCCGGCCAGGCGAGCGGCTCCGGTACCCCGCAGCGTTCCCGCACCCGGTGCACGAAGGTCTCAATCCGCTGGTAGGCGGCCACCGCCTCATCGAGGGCCGCGTCCGAATACTCAATGGCCGACCGGTAGTGCGCGGCGATCAAGTAGTAGCGCAACTCCACCGGACGGACCCGGCGCAAGGTGGCGGGGATGGACAGCGTGTTACCCAGCGACTTGGACATCTTCTCGCCGGACAGCGTGACCCAGCCGTTGTGCAACCAGTACCGGGCGAACCCGTCACCGGCCGCATTGGACTGGGCCCGCTCGTTCTCGTGATGCGGGAACACCAGATCCAGCCCGCCGCCATGGATGTCGAACTCCGCACCCAGGTAGGTGGTCGCCATCGCGGAGCATTCCAGGTGCCAGCCCGGGCGACCAGGCCCCCAGGGCGTCGGCCAGGACGGCTCACCGGGCTTGGCGCCCTTCCACATGGTGAAGTCCCGGGGATCGCGCTTGCCCGGCGCGGCGGATTCACCCTGGCACATCTCATCGAGACGTTGACCGGACAGCGCACCATAGCCGGGGAAAGTGGCTACCGAGAAGTACACATCACCATCTGCTGCATAGGCGTGGCCCCGCTCGATCAGCCGGGACATCAACTCGACCATCTGCGGTACGTGGCCAGTAGCGCGGGGCAGCGCCGACGGCGGCAGGCAGCCCAGTGCCCGGTAAGCATCTTCGAAGATCAGCTCGTGGGTGTATGCCCATTCCCACCACGGCCGCCCGGCCTCGGCGGCCTTGGCGAGGATCTTGTCGTCGATGTCGGTGACGTTACGGATGAACAGCACGTCATGGCCGCTTGCCAGCAGCCAGCGGCGTAGTACGTCGTAGTTCAATGCTGAGCGCACATGGCCGATGTGCGGCACGCCCTGCACGGTGGCGCCACACACGTAGATCGACGCCGTGCGGGGTCGCAGCGGGACGAACTCGCGCAGGCTGCGCGTGGCGGTGTCGTGTAGGTGCAGGCTCACCCCGACGATGGTACGGATACGCAGTCCGACGCTGTTCGCCGCGTCGATCATCCCGGCGGGCGTGTCGCAGCCGCCAGCCGGGCAAGATCGAGTTCCGCCGCGACCGGCTCAGCAAACGCATCAGCAGCCCAAGCACCGGGACGCGACCTCGGGCCGGCGCCCCTGACAATCCCTGACGATCACGCCCTGAGGAGCAGTACCGTCGCCACAGCGGCGACTCCCTCGCCGCGGCCAGTCAAGCCCAGGCCGTCGGTGGTGGTGCCGGACACCGAGACCGGGCCGCCCAAGGCGTCGGACAGCACTTGCTGGGCCTCGGCGCGGCGGGTGCTCACCCGGGGCGAGTTGCCGATCACCTGCACCGCGCCGTTGGCCACCGTCCAACCCTGGTCGGCCAGCCTGCGGCGCACTTCGGTGAGCAGTTCGGCGCCATGCGCCCCGGCCCAGCGCTGAGCGGCGGTGCCGAACACCGTGCCGAGATCGCCCAGTCCCGCAGCAGACAGCGCGGCATCACACAACGCATGCGCAGCCACATCACCGTCGGAGTGACCAGCACAGCCCGGCACGCCAGGCCAGTTCAGCCCGGCGATCCAGCAGTCCCGATCCGGCTGCACCGGATGCACATCGGTGCCGATACCGACTCTCATGCCCGATCAACGGCTTGCGCCCCGGCCAGCATCTCCGCGACAGCGAGGTCAAACGCAGTTGTGATCTTGAAGGCGTGCGGGTGGCCCGGCAACGTAGCGACCGGCACGCCCAACGCTTCGACAAGTCCCGCATCATCAGTGGCCAGCGCACATGCATCTTGGTGGGCTCGTCGTAGCAAGTCGGCAGCAAATCCCTGCGGGGTCTGCACCGCGCGTAACGCCGAGCGATCCACGGTGCGGACGACGCAGCCGTGAGCGTCCACCTGCTTGATGGTGTCGACCACGGTGAGTACGGGCACCACCGCCGGTGCGCCGACCAGGACCGCCTGCACCACAGCCCGGATCATGTTGATCGGGGTGAGGCAGCGCGCCGCGTCATGGACCACCACCACGTCGGCGTCAGGCACGCTGCGCAGGGCCGCGCGGACCGAATCCGATCGGTGTGCGCCGCCGGTGACAATCCTGACCTGCTCCCCGGCCTCAGCGAGGACGGCTCGGGCACGGTCATGGAGTTGCGCACCGACGGCGACCACCACCACGTGAATGCAACCAGAGGCCAGCAACCCCTGCACGCAATGCCAGAGCAAGGGGCGACCATGCAGTGGCACAAATGCTTTCGGCATCCCTGCCGCCAACCGCACACCTTCCCCCGCCGCTGGTACCAGGGCCGCGACCCGGGAAGTGGGCGACGTCAGCGTCGTGCCGTTAGGAGGCAGCGGCGAGGACTTCGTCGAGCAACACCTCGGCGTTGTCCTCGTTGGTGCCCTCGGCGAGCGCGAGCTCGCTCACCAGAATCTGACGGGCCTTGGCCAGCATGCGCTTCTCACCGGCCGACAGGCCGCGATCGCGCTCACGACGCCACAGATCCCGGACTACTTCTGCCACCTTGTTGACGTCGCCAGAGGCGAGCTTTTCCAAGTTGGCCTTGTACCGCCGCGACCAGTTCGTCGGCTCCTCGGTGTGGGGAGCACGCAGCACCTCGAAAACCCGATCGAGACCCTCTTGCCCGACGACGTCCCGGACGCCGACGAATTCGGCGTTAGCAGCGGGAACACGGACGGTGAGATCACCCTGAGCAACCTTGAGGACGAGGTACTTCTTCTCCTCCCCCTTGATCACTCGAGTCTCAATGGCCTCGATGAGAGCGGCACCGTGATGCGGGTAGACGACGGTCTCTCCGACCTTAAAACCCATGTGTCCTCTGCCCCTTTCGCTGCCTTCAGATTACCACGCCCGTAAACCGTGCCGCGCGGGGTCATTGGACCGTCGTCGCAGGTCAGAGGATCCGACAACGGCCCCAGACCAGGCAACTCGGTGCCGCGCAGCTCACAGTCACTCCACTATGGACCAGCTTGCGAAGCCTGGTCCCGGTCGGGTGGCGGGCAGGCACCTACATGGCCCAGCAGCCGGTCAGATACGATTCGACCATGCGGGTAGCCCTCACTATCCCGGCTCGCATCGTGGCCTGCTGTGTCTGCGCACTGACGGCTGCGCTGGTGCTGGTCGGCTGCAGTGCGGGCCAGATTACCCAAACCGATCACCAGCTGTCTGCTGTCGATGGGGCGTCCGGCGCTGTCGGAAATACCATTGCGCTGCGCAATGTGTTCATCCCGTTCCCGCCGAATCAGAACGGCACCTATCCCGCGGGCTCGACGGTGCCGGTGATCCTCACCGTCGTCAATCAGGGCGATGCCCCGGACCAGCTGATCACGGTGAGCAGCCCAGCGGCCAGTCAAGCAGCTGTGCTGGGCACCACCCAGATTCCGCCGGGTACGACGGTCACCAGCACCACCGGTGGTGGTGTACCGACCAGCCCGCTGGTCGTGGGGGAGCTACGGGTACTGCTCACCACCAAGCAGCCCCTGCGCGCCGGCCTGAACACGCCGCTGACATTCCAGTTCCGCAACGCCGGCTCGATCACCCTCCCCACCCCCATGGCTCCACCGCCCGCCGCGGCGAGCTAACCGTCTTCCCTACCCCGAAATCTCTCCATGTCGGGTTGGGTGGAGTGTCGGGGTGAGTAGATAACGTGCGTCGGCATGGGACGAGCCTCAGCGGGCGTGCGGTGTGGTGAGTGTGGCCATGAAATGGCCAAGTGGGTGGGTCGGTGCCCGGAATGCCACAGTTGGGGCAGCGTGGTATCAGCCGCTTTCCGACCGGCGCCGGTGGTGGTAGCCGCTGCACCCGCGGCTCCAGCACGGCCGATCTCCCAGGTTGACCTGCACTCAGCGCGAGCCACTGCCACCGGCGTCGCCGAACTCGACCGGGTCCTCGGTGGCGGGCTGGTGCCCGGCGCCGTGGTGCTGCTGGCCGGCGAACCGGGAGTGGGTAAGTCGACCCTGCTGCTGGAAGTCGCCCACCGCTGCGCGCTGGCCGGACGGCGCGCGCTGTACGTGACCGGCGAGGAGTCAGCGGGCCAGGTCCGGCTGCGGGCCCAGCGTACCGGTGCGCTGCACGACGAGCTGTTCCTGGCCGCCGAGTCGGACCTGGCCACGGTACTCGGGCACCTCGATTCGGTCGATCCGCAACTGCTGGTAGTTGACTCCGTGCAGACCATGTCCTGCCCTGGCGTGGAGGGCAGCCCAGGCGGGGTGTCCCAGGTCCGCGCTGTGGCCAGCGCGCTGATCACCACAGCCAAGCAGCGCGGGTTACCGGTGGTGCTCGTCGGGCATGTCACCAAGGACGGGACGGTCGCCGGCCCCCGGGTTTTGGAACACCTGGTGGACGTGGTGCTGAGCTTCGACGGCGATCGACACTCCACGCTACGGATGGTTCGTGGAGTGAAAAACCGGTTCGGGGCCGCCGACGAGATCGGCTGCTTCGAACTCACCGACGACGGCATCGCGGGATTACCCGACCCGTCCGGGCTGTTTCTCAGCCACCACGACGGAGCAGTGTCCGGCACCGCGGTGACCGTCGTGGTAGAGGGCAAACGGCCGCTGCTGGGGGAGATCCAGGCACTCGTAGCCGGTTCCGGGCTGGCCAACCCACGCCGGGCAGTAAGCGGTCTGGACTCCTCCCGGGTGGCCATGGTGCTCGCGGTGCTCGAGCGCCGCGGCGGCCTGAAACTGGCGGGATCGGACGTGTACACCGCGACGGTGGGCGGGATGCGGGTTTGCGAGCCGGCAGCCGATCTCGCCGTCGCACTCGCCGTCGTCTCGGCGGAAAGCGACCTGCTGCTGCCCCCGCGCACCGTGGCGATCGGAGAAGTCGGTCTGGCAGGAGAGATCAGACCGGTTACCGGATTGCGCCGGCGCCTCGCTGAAGCCGCCCGGCTGGGTTTCCGGCACGCGCTCGTGCCACCGGATGTCGAGGGCATCCCAACCGGGGGGATGCGCCTGCATCCGGTAACCGACGTGGCATCGGCTCTGCCCTGGTTACGCCGGTGATACCGCTCCCCTGGCTTGCGACCGTGGCTGGTCCGGAGCGAGATTCCCCATCGCCATGGATCAGTTGGCACGCAGGCTGAATGTCCGCCGGTAGGCCCGCGGGGTGGTACCCACCTGGCGGTTGAAGTGATGGCGCAATAGATCGGCGGTGCCGAAACCGGTCCTGCGGGCGATCTCGTCGACGGTGAGGTCGTCTTCCTCAAGCAGTTCCTGGCTGAGCAGGATCCGGTGGCGGATCAACCACCGCTGTGGCGTGGTGCCAGTGGCAACTGCGAAGCGACGTGCGAAGGTCCGGGGCGACATGTGTGCCCGCTCGGCCAAGTCTTCGACCGTGATTTGGTGATGCAAGTGGGCCTGCATCCACGCCAGCAACGGTGCGAGGTCGTCACCGTCACCAGCGCGGCGCGGCACCGGAGTCTGGATGTATTGGGATTGCCCACCATCGCGATGCGGCGGCACCACCATGCGGCGAGCGATGGCGTTGGCGACCTGGGCACCCAGCTCTAGGCGGACGACGTAAAGGCAGGCGTCGATCCCGGCGGCGGTACCGGCACTGGTGATGATCGGCCCATCATGGACGTAGAGCCGGTCAGGCTCGACCTGCAGGCCGGGAAACCGGCGGGCGAGGGTGTCGGCGTCATGCCAGTGGCACGTGATCCGCCGGTTATCCAGCAGACCAGCAGCGGCGAGCAGGAACACTCCCGAACACACGCTCAACACGGTGGCACCACGCCGCAGGGCCCCCTGCAGGGCAGCGGAGACGCCGCCGGGAACCGGTACGTCGCCGCTCTCCCACGCGGGCACCACCACTAAGTCGGCGCTGGCGACACGGTCCAGCCCATGACTGACGTGCAGTGCAGCACCACCGAGGGCCGGCAGCACACTATCGCCGCTGGTCGCGCATATCGCGAAATCAAAGGCAGGTAGGCCGTCGGCACTTCGGTCCAGACCGAACACTTCACAGACGACGCCGAGTTCGAAGGGGTGAATCCGGCCGTCCACGAGCGCGACCACATCGCGCAACACCTTGGCAGTATATGCCCGTAGCGTGGCAGCCCTGCCACTCGTGTGGAAGGTCAGCACGGTGCACGCTCGCTGGTAGGCGCCCGCTGTAGCCGGATCGCCCGGCTGGCATGTGGGTGCGCGGATGGAGGTACGTGCGATGCCGACCTGGCTGATCGGCCTGACCATCGCCGGATCCTGCTATGCCGCTATTTGCCGCTACGGCGTAGACAGCCGTGATGGCCGGTACCGGCGGGCGCAGACGGTCTCGGGTGACGTGGTCACGATGTGGCGTGCGGTGCTCCGGGTGGCCAGCGGGATGCGGGAGCTGGAGGAGCGCCGCGCCCTGCTGGACCGACCGTGGGAAGAGGACTACCTGCACTGGGCGCGCGACGAGCAGGGCTGGCACCTGCACGGGCACCTCGCGCCCCCACCGCAGCGGCGAATCAAGAGCGTCACCTCGCGCGGTTGGTGTCCGGGGCTGTCGGCAAACAGCCACCACACCGATCGCTGCATCACTTCGTTGGCCGATCACAAACCGACGGTCTAATCGGCTGCTACTTTCGCGGCGGCAGTTGTTGAAGTGTCCAGGTGTTGCTGTCTGGGTCACTGAAGGTGGCAAAGGATCCCCACGGCTGAACGTCGACTTCGGTGACCTCTACCCCTCGGTCGATGAGTTGCCGCCGGGCAGCTGCGACGTCCTGGACGACCACCTGCAGTCCGCGCTGCGAACCCGGCGGCATCTCGGTGATCCCGGTGCCTATAGCGATCGAGCAGGCAGATCCGGGAGGGGTGAGCTGGACGAAGCGCAGTGTGTCCGTCACCTGATGGTCAACGTCGGCGTGGAAGCCGCCCTGCTCGACATAGAAAGCCTTGGCCCGATCGACGTCGGTCACGGGAACGAAAACCAGCTCGAGTTTCCAATCCATGACCGCAACGTATCTATCGACTCTGACATTCAGGGGTTGATACCGGCTTGCCGGTACGGCGTGCAACACTGCCTCACTGTTTGGCTTCCACATGAACAGCCGCCGCCCGCGACATTCAGCCGCCCGCGACATTCAGCCGACCACGAGGACCTGGCCGAACTGGACCTGGCGTTCCCACCGCCAACCCGCAAGACACCCCTCCAGACGCTCTGAACAGCGTCACACCCATCTCCCAACGCAGGTATGCCCGGCGGTGACCGGAACCCGGTGATGTCAGGTTCGACGTCAAGACCTGGAGGCGCGCCGACCGTCTGGTCGCAGCCGGGCAACCAGCTCGCCACGGCTGCGGACACCCACCTTGACGAAGACCGACTTCAGGTGGTCCTGCACGGTGTGGGTAGAGATGAACAGACGGCCGGCGATGTCGGCGGTCGAATGCCCGGCGATCACTTCGCGGCAGATATCGCGCTCCCGAGCCGTCAAACCGTAGGCCGCGAGCAGCAGACCGATCAGCTGATCACCGGTCGCGGACTCGATGGTGACCGCGACCTGGCCGTCGTCGCCACCGATCAGCGGGCTGGCGTGGAGGATGGCCCACTGACCGTGCGCGTCGCGCAGCCGCGCGCGGAAGCTGCCCGAGGCCGCGGTGCGGGCGCCCACCGCCAATGCCTGCATCATCACCAGAAACCGGCCGGGTGCGATGTCATCGAGCCGGTCCTGCCATTGGCGTGCCGCCGGGGTCACCGCGCGCAGTTCGCCGCGCGGACCGACGACCACGATTGCCGGATGGCCGCCAGAGGTCCAGCGACCAGCCTCCGCGCGCACCGCCAACCTGGTCGCCGTCGCAATCGCCGGGCCCACCGCGGCGAGGAACTCCGTCTCGCGGTCGGTGAAGTCACCACCGACCCGCACCAGCCCAGCCGCGCCCCAGCACGCTCCGTCGTCCAGGAACAGCACGCGCAGCTCGTGATCCAACCCCAAGGGGCGCCACACGTGGTGGAGCCGGCCGCTGCGGTCGCGTTCACGATCGGGCAAATCAGACAGCTTGGCGATGGGTTGCTGGCGGGAAGCCAGCGCGGCGAACGTATGCGGCTCGCCAGCGGAGTACTCGGCTTCAGCCAGCCGCGGCTCGTACTCCGGCGGGATCCGGGTCTGACCGCTGACCATGGTGCTGATCACGAGGGTTTCCGGGTCGATGGCTGCCCAGCAAGTCAGCTCGGTGCTGACCGCGCCGCCGATCACGCGGATCGCCGCAGCGTGCAGCTCACTGACCCCGGGTCCCGCAGCGGCCAGCGCCGCGATGTCTCGGCGAGCGCGGTGTGCCCGTTGTTCCCACACCGCCAAAGTATGTGACCGGCAACCTTCGCGGGGCATTCCCAGAATTCTGGGATCGACCCGGCCAGCCGGCCCGACCTAGCGTCGCCAGCATGACTCACCGAGTGCAGTACATGGCAGCAGGCGATGGCGCCGAACTCGTCGCCCCGGACGCGGTCCTTACCGTGAAGATCGACGCAGACCACACGGACGAGCACTACGAACTTTTCGAGGTCGACGCGCCGCGAGGGCCGGCAACGCCGCTGCACCGCACCGGCGGGGCAAGGCCTACTACGTCCTGCATGGCCGCATGATCGTCCAGATCGAAGACGAGGGCTTCGACCTCGGGCCGGGGTCGTCGATCACCATCCCCCCAGCAGTGCTGCACACCTTCACGGTGCTCAGCCCCACGGTGAAGTTCCTGGTGGTGAGCCTGACCGGTGCTATGGGCCGGTTCCACGCCGACCTGGACGCTTCGGTGCCCCACGGCTGCCCGATCGAGCAGTCCGCGCAGCAGGTCCAACAAGTCGTGGACCGCCACGACGTCACCGTGGCCGGCTTGCAAGCAGTCCGATGACCGTGATCGCCTGGACGTTCGCGCTGCTGGCGGCAGCGCCATACCTCCTGGCCTTCGTATGGGAAGCCCTGCTGTTCCGCCGTCCCAGCGTGCATCAGGGAATCTTCTTCGTCCCCGCTGCCGACGTCGCGGCCGTCCAACTCTGGGCCTTCGGCGTCGGCTTCTACAACCTGTTTCTCGCCTGCGGAGCCATCGCCGGCGTGATCGCCTGGGGAGCTGGTGACGAGACGGTCGGGCGGGCGCTGGTCATCGACACCTGCTTGGTCATGTTCCTCGGAGGTGTTGTGCTCGTTGTCGCCGACCGGATGGAGCTAGGTCGTCCCCGCGGGAAGGGTCTTGGCGGGGCACTGGCTGCGGGCGGCCCAGCGCTCATCGCGCTCATCGCCGCGGCCTGGTGAACAGCTCCGCGGTGGAGGCAAATTCTCGGCGTGTTGGCGGCGTCCACGGCGGTTGTTGTTCATTGCTTCCGTAACGCACCCGGCTTGTGGACGGCGTCCTTGCCGCTCTTGTCGCTGCGGACCCGGTACTGCGGATCGTCTTGTGAGGCACGCACTGTGCGGCCCGCGGCCTTGGTGTCCTCGGTGATCTCTTCGATCACCTCTCCCTCGGTCGTGGAGCCGTGGCTGCGCCAAGTCACGCGGTCACCCTTGTGCAGCTTGTCGTCGGTCATGTTGGTATCTCCGGGCGCGCCGTTGTTCGCGAATACAGCGCGCTTTGGCTACCCCGCCGGAAGTTGATGAAACCACCGTGTGTACGGGGAGTCGGATATGTCACCGCGCCACTGCCGGACGGATTGATCAGGCTCTCCTGCGGGAATACCGGCCACTACGTAACTGTGTCCTGGCGACCGTGGGGAAGCGATGAGCAGCAATGACCAGCAACAACGACAGACGCGGACGGATTTCGCCAAAGCCGTCAACATGTCGGTCAAGGAGCTGCAACGGTGGCTGGATACCGAGGAATCCAAGTCAGTGGGCCAGTCCGACGATGGTGGCGAGTCCAAGGGACACCACAGCGGGCGGCGGATCGTCGAGATCAAATCAACGAAGGTCGGTGATCTGACCGACGACGACCACCGGCACATGCGCAAGGTCGTCGGCTACGTGCACCGCCATCTCGCGCAGCGACCTGAGGGCGACGTCGCCGACACGAAGTGGCGGTATTCGCTGATGAATTGGGGCCACGATCCGCTGAAGTGAGCAAGTAGCGACGGCGCGGCCCTGGCGCGGTGGCGGGCGGATCTGAGGTAGACCGCGTCCGGCCCCCGGACAGCTCACCGCAAGTGTCGGTTACTGATCATTGCTGTGCGGTGGCCGGCCGGCTCGGGCACCGAACAGGTGCCCTACGCACCGGGGGCGCGGTTACCGTCTGAGCGTGAACTCGCCGAGGAACATGAGGTGGATCGATCGACCGTTCGACGGGCGCTGCGCATTCTCGCCGAGGGTGGTCGCATCACGCCGGCCTCCGAGCGCAAGTACGAAGTCCATGTCCGGGCGTCCCGCGAACGGCCGATACCGGTTCTCCGGGATATCGACACCGGACCGGGCAGATGTACTCGCGAATGGAAGAATCCGGCCTCCGCATCCACTGTGAGGAGTCAGTAACATGCAGAATTCCCAGAGACGAAGTGCGGCAGAAGTTAAAAATAGGTGCAAACCAACCAGTGCCGGCACTTTGGGGCCGGTGCCACGATCAGCGGAATCACATTATAGGGCTTACTTGCCGGATTGTCGGTGATCGACAGAAACTGGCCTACCGACATGACCCCACAACCTGAGCCGAGACCCAGCGGCCTCACAATCCGAACAATTTCATCCCGAATCGCATACACCAATCAGTGGATGCAATTGCGTGAAGATGTCATAGAACGACCCGATGGCTCCCAGGGCATCTACAGTTACATTGAAAAACCAGATTTCGCCCTCATTGTTCCCGTTGAACGTGACGGTTTTTACCTTGTCGAGCAGTATCGATACCCGGTTTCCCACCGGTCATGGGAGTTTCCACAGGGTACCCTGCCTGGGAGGAAGGACGCGGAACCGGAAGCACTCGCCCGGCAAGAACTCGCCGAAGAGACCGGGCTGCGAGCCGGACGGCTCGAGCGACTCGGCCACCTTTATCCGGCTAAAGGGATGAGCAGTCAAGCTTTTACAGTATTCGTCGCCGACCAACTCGAGGCCGGCGAACACTCGCGAGAGCATGAGGAACAGGATATGCGTCAGGATTGGTTCTCCAGGTTCGAAGTCGAAGACATGATTCGGCGCGGCGCCATCACCGACGATTCGACAATCGCCGCCTACCTTCTCTATTGGCTGTCGATGAAAAAACCTGC
>Ga0213875_10001133_pt1 | contig 18309 bp, 16 predicted proteins | sample BarmaccomBMRX_R8_FD_160105 | JGI IMG/M metagenome (GOLD analysis project Ga0213875, IMG submission 160105) | Root-associated microbial communities from Barbacenia macrantha in rupestrian grasslands, the National Park of Serra do Cipo, Brazil - RX_R8 | ecosystem: Host-associated > Plants > Roots... | reverse complement strand
GTCCTGACCGGAAAGCTCGATCGTCCTTGCCGTCTATAGCAGGTGCCCGCTGCGGGTTGCCTTGGTGCGCAGGTACCGCTCGTTGTGGTCATTCGATGGGAAAACATGCGGCACCCGCTCGACGATGCGGATCCCATAGCGTTCCAGCGCGGCGACCTTATCCGGGTTGTTGGTGAGCAGCCGCACGGTCGTGAAACCGAGCTGTCGAAGGATCTCGGCGGCGGGAAGGTAGACGCGCTCATCCGCGTCGAAACCGAGCTGCTCATTGGCGTCGACCGTGTCGAACCCGGCATCCTGCAGCTGGTAGGCGCGCAATTTGTTGATGAGCCCGATGCCGCGTCCTTCCTGCGCCAGATAGAGCAGCACGCCTCCGCCAGCCCCGGCGATCGCTGCGATGGCGCCGCGCAACTGGTCGCCGCAATCGCAGCGCAGGCTGGCCAGCAGGTCGCCGGTGAAGCATTCGGAGTGCAGCCGCGTCAGCACCGCTTCGCCCGGGTCGGGGTCGCCGATCAGGATGGCTAGATGTTCGCTGCCGCCATCCCCCGGCCGGAACGCGATCAGGCGGGCGTTTTCGGCGTCGGCGAGCGGAACGCGAGCTTCCGCGACGCGGGTCAGGCGCGCCAAGGCCGCGTGGCGCGAAAAGATCGCCGCGATCTCAACCGCCGCGAGGTCGCCGCGGCGCCGCGCCAGCGCCGCCTCTGCCGGCGACAGCGGCAGAACCAGTGCGGCGGGCAGCAGGGCCGCCAATTTGGCGAGCGCCACGGCCGCGAGCGATGCGCCCTCGGCGATTCTCGCCTGATGCCCTATCCCGGGCGGCTCGGCTCCGAGCGACGCGGCGGGGTCGGCGAGCTTGCCAATGACCGTCGCCGAAAGCGCCGCAGAGACCGCGATGGAAAGCGCCGTCGTCGGAGCGGCCGACAACGTCTCGCGCGGCGCGAGCCCAAGCGCGACGGCGCGGCGGCTGCTGAGGACGATTGCGAGCGTGCCGCGGCCGCTCTCTCGGACGCGTCGCAGATTGTGCTCGTCGACCAGTTCGGCCGCGACCGCGAGAAAGCCCGTCTCGCGTTCCCGCAGCAGCACCGGCTCGCCGCGCCGGAACGCGAGCAGCGCCTGTTCGAGGGCGCCGGCTGCCCCGGGCGGCGAGCGCGGCGCGCCGTCCGCCGGCGGGGATGTAACATTGCGAGGTCGGCGCATGATCCTTCTCGGGCCGGGCACTCTCTGGCAGCAAATATAGGATAAGCGGCGGCGTGCGCGACGCCAGCGACGTTATCGGCCCTCGGCAATGCGGCGGGCGCAGGCTGCGCCGTCAGGGGTGGCTCGTCAGGATTACCACGGCGAGGTCGCCGGTCGGGGTGAAGTTCGTGTAATGGACCTGGAACCGGGTCGGCGAAATCTTCTTTACGCCATTGCCGCAGAAGCTGATCAGATTGTCCGGGCGGCCTTTGTCGACCGTCAGCGTGAAATCGGCGATTGGTCCGGCCCAGTTGGCCCCGGTCTTCAGGATGTAGTCGATGCGCTGCTCGGCAGGCGCCGTCACGTTCGCGCGGCGGGCTCGCTCCCAGGCCTGCGCCGCGGCGGCGATAAAATCGGGGTCGGTGCAGTATTTCTGCTTGTAGCCGGCCGGCTCGGGGAAACCGGGATTGCCGATCAGGCTTTCGACGCTGCTGCCGACGCTCGGCGTGTACTGGTGCTCGATCAGCGTTTGCTGATGCGCCGGAAAGGTCTGCTGCCAGAAAAAGGTGGTCTTTAAGGTCCAGCGCGGCTCGAGGTGCTGCTTCATGCCGGTGCCGGTATCGTGGTATTCGTCGATATAGGCGAGCCCGAGATCGACCAGCTGCTGCCACTTGTCGCGCGGCAGGGCGTCGAGCGCGTTGTCGGTCGCCGACAGCTGCGGCGCCAGCGGGATGCCGAGCTGCTGCAGCAGCGCCGTCCGATCGACGCCCTTGGCATAAGCCCTCTGTTCGACCTGGGTCGCCACTGGCTTGGCGTTCGCGGTGGTGAAAAACCCGAGAAAGTTCTGCGCGTCCTGAGTCGGAATCGCGATGTTCGTGTCCGGGCTGTCGAACGTGATGTCCGGCATTGGGAATGCCACTAAATTGGTGACCTCGGCCACGCCGGTATTGAAGAAACGATAAGCGACGCGGATCTGCGGCACCGAGACGAACAAATCCTCGGACTGCATCGCGACGTTGGGGTTCTGCACGAAGACCAGGCCGCCGGTCGCGAGCTCGGCCGTCGTGTCGTTTGCGAAGGCCGGAGAGACCTCGGCTGCCGCGCCCGCCGCCATCAGCGCAATGGCCGAAAACGGCCGGCGCATCGGCGTCAGCCCGGCCGCGCCCGCGCAACACGCCCGGCGGCGCTGGCAACGGCGCGCAGCGACGCGGTCACGATGTCGCTGTCCATTCCCACGCCGTACAGCGTCTCTCCATTTTGCTCCCCAATCTGAACATACGCCGCGGCTTGCGCGTCGGCGCCGGCGCCCACCGCATTTTCGTGATAATCGCGCACGGTCAGCGGAATCCCGCAACCCTGCCGCACGGCTTGGACGAAGGCGGCAATCGGCCCGTTGCCGACGCCTTCGATGACCCGCTCGACCCCGTCGACGATCACCCTGGCCGAGATCCGCCGCTCGCCGGGCCGCGGCTCAGGAAAAAGACTGTAATCGACCAGCGCGATCCCGTCGCGACCGAGATAAGTCTGTTGAAACAACGACCAGATATCGGCGCTGGTCATTTCCTTGCCGGTGCGGTCGGTGACCTCCTGCACGACTTTCGAGAACTCGATCTGCAAGGCGCGCGGCAGGTCTAGTCCGTGGTCTTCCTTGAGCAGATAGGCCACACCGCCCTTGCCGGATTGCGAATTGACGCGGATCACCGCCTCGTAGGTGCGGCCGAGATCCTTCGGGTCGACCGGCAGGTACGGCACCTCGAACAGGTCGTCGTTGCGCTTTTCGAGCGCCTCGAAGCCCTTCTTGATCGCATCCTGATGCGATCCGGAAAACGCCGTGTAGACCAATTCCCCCGCATAGGGGTGGCGCGGATGCACCGGCAGCTGGTTGCAGTATTCGACGGTGCGGACGACCTCGTCGATATCGGTAATCGTCAGCCCCGGATCGACCCCCTGGCTGAACAGGTTCAGCGCCAAGGTCATCACATCGACATTGCCGGTGCGCTCGCCATTCCCGAAAAGCGTACCCTCGACCCGGTCGGCCCCCGCCATGATGCCGAATTCGGTGGCGGCGACCGCCGTGCCGCGATCGTTGTGCGGGTGCAGGCTGAGGATCAGGCTGTCGCGATCGCGCACCTGGCGGGCGAACCACTCGATCTGGTCGGCGTAGACATTGGCCGTCGCCATCTCGACGGTGCCCGGCAGGTTGACGATCGTCTTCTGTTGCGGCGTCGGCCGCCACACATCCATGACCGCCTCGCAGATCTCGACCGCAAAATCGAGCTCGGTGCCGCTGAAACTCTCGGGCGAATATTGGTAGACGATCTCGGTCTGCGGCATGCGCTCCGCCAGGGCTCGGATCTGCCGCGCGCCGGTGACCGCGATGTCGACGATACCGGCCCGGTCGAGCCCGAACACGACGCGACGCTGCAGTTCCGAGGTAGAGTTGTAGAGATGGACGATGGCACGCTTGGCGCCGCGGATCGCCTCAAAGGTCTTGTCGATCAGTTCGGCGCGCGACTGGGTCAGCACCTGGATTGTGACATCGTCGGGGATCAGCCCCTCCTCGATGATCTCGCGGACAAAGGCAAGATCGGTGTCGGAGGCGGCCGGGAACCCGACCTCGATCTCCTTGAAACCGAGCTTGATCAGCAAGTCGAACATGCGCCGCTTGCGCTCCGGCCCCATCGGCTCGACGAGCGCCTGGTTGCCGTCGCGCAGATCGACGCTGCACCATTGCGGGGCCTTGTCGATGACCCGCGACGGCCACTGCCGGTCGGGCAGGTCGATGGCGGGGAACGGTCGATATTTATGGATTGGCATGCCGGGCATCGGGAGCTCCTGCAGACGGCCCCGGTCTGGCGGGGCGGTCGCGTATCGATAAGGGACAGAGACGCGCTGAGGCGGCCGCCGGGTTAGACCTGGCGGCCGATCGCAAGTCGCGCGGCAGCGCGTCTCACGCAAGCGGCGTGTTGCCGACGCGCTACAGCGGCGCCGCAAATCAAATGACAGGACATGAGGATCACCGAGCGAAGCGTTCCCGTCTGGGAATAGGACAAGCCGAACGGCGCCCGTCGGGGCGCCTAGATGGTAAGTCGCAGCTCGTCGCGCTCGGTACACATTGCGCGATATGGATAACAGAATTGGTGAAAAAGTCAATTGCGCATCCCAATCCCCCCGGGGATTGCTTGACGCGGCGGCCACCCGAACGGTAAAAGCCGTCGCGCGCGGCCCGTCAGCGGCCGCGCATTTCGTTTGGAGCGAAGGGTTCGGGCATGGCGCGCAGATGCATCGTCAGCGGCAAAGGCGTCCAGGTCGGCAACAATGTCAGTCATGCGAATAATAAGACGAAGCGCCGCTTTCTCCCCAATCTGCAGACGATCTCGCTGCTTTCCGACGCGATCGGCCCGGTGCGACTGCGCCTCAGCACCGCCGCGATCCGCACGATCGAATTCAAGGGCGGCATCGACGCGTTCCTGCGCGACACGCCCGACCGCAAGCTCTCGCCCGAGATCCTGCGCCTGAAGCGCCGGGTCGCAGGGGCGGCGGCGCGGCGGGCAGCCTCGGACGCTTCCTGACTCACCGCCGCGTCCGATCGATCGAGCTGCGATCGGATCGCAGCCGGCGTTCGGATCGCGGCAAACGAGGCTTCCGCTGCGCCGTTGCGCGCCGCTATGCTCGCTCTATCCGCGGAGGAGCTATGGACCGAATCGCGCCTGAACCGCCGGCGGCAACCGGTCACCCGGAGCTGACGGTCATGCTGCCGCCATCGAACTGGTCGCGGCGCGGCTTCGTCATGACCTCGCTTGCGACCGGGTTTGCGCTCTCCGTGCAGCCGGTCTCGGCCGAGACGATCACGACGGACAGCACCGGCCTCGACGCCGGCGAGGTCAAGATCTCCGTATCCGATGGGCAGATCCCGGCCTACCGCGCGATGCCGGCACAAGGCGGGCCGTTCCCGACCGTGCTGGTCATCCAGGAGGTGTTCGGCGTTCACGAGCACATCAAGGATCTGTGCCGCCGCCTTGCCAAACAGGGCTATTTTGCGATCGCCCCCGAGCTTTATGCCCGCCAGGGCAACCCGGCCGATGCCAAGGACACGCAGGAGCTGATCGTCAAGATCGTCTCGAAGGTGCCGGATGCGCAGGTCATGTCCGACCTCGACTCGGCCGTCGCTTACGCCAAGTCCAGCGGCAAGGCGGATGTGCGAAAGCTCGCGGTCACCGGCTTTTGCTGGGGCGGGCGGGCGACGTGGCTGTACGCCGCGCACAACCCCGAGCTGAAGGCGGCGGTCTCGTGGTACGGGCCCGACCGCCCGAAAGCCGAATTACAGCCGCAGAACCCGCTCGACGTGATCGACAACCTGAAATGCCCGGTCTTGGCGCTTTACGGCGGTGCCGACCAGAGCATCCCGCGCGACACGATCGAGAAGCGCGAAGCGGCTTGCAAGGGCGACGGCAAGGTTTGCGAATTCGTCGTTTACCCCGACACGCCGCACGGGTTCAACGTCGATTACCGGCCGAGCTACCGGGCCGAAGCGGCCAAGGATGGCTGGGCCCGGATGCTGGCCTGGTTCAAGCAATACGGGGCTGCTTGACGATCCAGCGCCGCCGATCTTAGGGCGGAACGCGCCGGTTTGAGGCGGCGTTGAGGGGGCGAGGGCAGGCGAAAGGAGCGCGCTATGAGCCTCAAGGACATTCTCGTTTGCCTCGACGCGAGCGATGCCGGCGAGGTTCGGCTGCGGCTCGCCGCCCAGCTTGCGCAACGGCACAAAGCGCATCTCTTTGCGGTCTACGTGGTACCCGACGACGCAGCGGATCCGTCCACCTACCCGGCCAATCTTGGCGGTCTTGGCATCGGCGCGCCGGTCGGGGCAGTCGACATGGCGCAAGGCGCTCTGGTCGCCGGGGTGCCCGCCCCGGCCGTCCCTGCCGCGGTGCCGCGCGGCATCGCCCAAGCCGATATTGTCGAGCAGCGCTTCCGCGAAGGCCTCGGGCCGCATGGCATACAGGGCGACTGGCATCCGCTCGGCGAGCGCGACGCCGCCGAGCTGGTCGAGTTGGCCAAATCGGTCGACCTCGTCGTGATCGGCCAATCCTCGCCCGATATACCGGCGCGCTCCGGCTTCCGGCCGGAGGATATCGTCGAGCTGTGCGGCCGACCCTTGCTCGTCATCCCCTATGCCGGGACATTCGCGACGCTCGGGCGGCGCGTGCTGATCGCATGGGACGGCACGCGCGAGGCGACCCGGGCGCTGCACGATGCGCTGCCGCTGATCGAAGACGCCGAGGCCGCCACGGTGATGACCGTTCGCGCGCAGGAGAGCGCGTTCGAGCACGATCATGCGGGACTTGAACGCATCGTGCGCCACCTGGAACGCCACGGCATCCCGGCCAAGGCGGAAGAAAGCCTGCGCGGCGACTTGGCAGTGTCGGACGTGCTGCTGTCGCGCGCCGCCGATCTCGGGGCCGATCTAATCGTCTCGGGCGCCTACCATCATTCGCAGCTGCGCGAGGCGCTGGTCGGTGGCGTCAGCCGCGAATTGCTCGACCATATGACCTTGCCGGTGCTGATGTCGCACTAGCCGGCGCCAAGGTGTGCGGGGCTCGGCGGCGGTCTCGGCACGGGCGCGCCGATTGCGAGTCTGAGACGGGTTTGTTACAGTCGCGCGCGCGTGAAGCCTCGGGGCCGGGCCCGACGGCGCCGCCCTGCACCGCCATCCGATGAAAATCCTGACCTGCAACAGCAATCGGCCGCTCGCCGAGGCCATCTCGGCGTATCTCGGCTTAGCCCTTACCAAAGCCAGCGTGCGCCGCTTCCCCGATATGGAGATCTTTGTCGAAATCCAGGAGAACGTGCGCGGCGAGGATGTCTTCATCATCCAATCCACGTCCTATCCGGCGAACGATCATCTGATGGAGCTGCTCGTCACGCTCGACGCGCTGAAGCGCTCCTCGGCCCGGCGAGTGACGACGGTCATTCCCTATTACGGTTACGCCCGGCAGGACCGCAAATCGGCCTCGCGCACTCCGATTTCGGCCAAGCTGGTCGCCAATCTGATCACCGCTGCCGGTGCCGACCGGGTGCTGACGCTCGACCTGCATGCCGGGCAGATCCAGGGCTTTTTCGACATTCCGACCGACAATCTCGTGGCGGCGCCGGTACTGGTGAAAGATATTCGCGACCGCCATGCCGGGCACGAGCTCGTCATTGTCTCGCCCGATGTCGGGGGGGTCGTACGAGCGCGGCAGATCGCGCGGCGCCTCGACGCGGACCTGGCGATCATCGACAAGCGCCGCGAGCGCGCCGGCGTCTCCGAGGTCATGAACATCATCGGCGACGTCGCCGGGCGCCGCTGTATCCTGGTTGACGACATCGTCGACAGCGCCGGCACGCTGTGCAATGCGGCCGAGGCGCTGGTCGACAGTGGCGCCGCCGGCGTGTATGCCTATGTTACGCATGGCGTTCTGTCTGGCGGCGCGGTCGGGCGGGTGGCGTCCTCCTCGATCGAGGAATTGGTACTCACCGACAGCATCGTTGCGACCGAGGCCGTGCGGGTGTCTCACAACATCCGGCAATTGACGATCGCCCCGCTGATCGCGGAAGCGGTACGGCGGATCAGCGAGGAGCGCTCGGTGTCCAGCCTGTTCGCCTGACGGCGACCGCCAGGTTCGCAGCACCGCTGCGTCATTTTCGTTTTCCTAGGAGCAAGCAAGTCGATGCCCGAAATTGCAAGCCTCAGCGCCGAGTTGCGCGACCGCGCCGGCAAGGGCGCGGCGCGCGCTACGCGCCGTCTCGGCCGCGTCCCCGCGATCATCTATGGCGACCGCAGAGACCCCGTGCTGATCAGTCTCGAACCGCGGGAATTGTCGCGCGCCCTCGCTCGGCCCGGCTTTTTCGCTACCCTGGTCGATGTGCAGGTTGACGGGACCGCTCATCGCAGCCTGCCGCGCGACATCCAATACCATCCGGTGACCGACACGCCGCTGCATGTCGATTTCATGCGCGTCGGCGCCGGGGCGCGGATCACGGTGTCGATCCCGGTCGCCTTCGTCAATCAGGAGCGCTCGCCGGGCCTGCGTCGCGGCGGCATCCTCAACGTCGTGCGGCACGGCATCGACATGGTCTGCGAAGTCGAGAACATCCCGGATCGGCTGGTGGTCGACCTGACCGGGCTCGACATCGGCGACAGCATTCATATCAGCGCGGTCACGCTGCCCGAAGGGGCACGACCGACCATCACCGACCGCGATTTTACGATTGCCAGTATCGCCGCCTCCTCTGCGGTGCGCGAGGAGGCCGCGGCGAGCGCATCGGGCGCGGCCGCCGAGGCCGGCGGGGCCTAGCCCTTCAAGATAGCCCCGCCGGCACGTGCGTCTGATCGTCGGGTTGGGCAATCCAGGGTCGCGCTACGCCCGCAACCGGCACAATATCGGCTTCATGGCGGTGGACGCGATTGCGCGCCGCTATGGTTTTCCGTCCTTCCGCTCCCGCTTCAAGGGCGAGGTCGCGGAGGCCACGGTCGGGGAGGGGCGGCGCCTTTTGCTGAAGCCGCAGACCTACATGAACGATTCAGGGGAATCGGTCCTGGCGGCGATGAGCTTCTACAAAATCCTGCCCTCCGAGATCCTCGTCTTCCACGACGAACTCGACCTGAAGCCGGGCAAAGTGCGAGTCAAGCGCGGCGGCGGTAGCGCCGGGCATAACGGGCTGCGTTCGATCGACGCGATGATCGGCGCCGATTACTGGCGGGTGCGGCTCGGTATCGGCCATCCCGGCGTCAAGGAACTGGTGCACCCCTATGTCTTGCAGAACTTCCCGCCCGACGAGGCGAGCGAGTGGGTGGCGCCGGTCCTCGATGCCGTCGCGGAGACCGTCCCGCTCCTCCTCGGCGGCGCCCCCGACGCCTTTATGAGCGAAGTCGCCCGCCGCTTCTCCCCGCCCAAAACGGACGGCAAGGACGCGGCGCCATGAGCGCCCGCATGCCGGCCTCGACGAGTTAGAGCATGGGCTTCACATGCGGCATCGTCGGGTTGCCGAATGTCGGCAAATCGACCTTGTTCAATGCGCTGACCGAGACCGCCGCGGCGGAGGCGGCGAATTATCCGTTTTGCACGATCGAGCCCAATGTCGGGCGCGTCGCGGTCCCCGATGCGCGTCTCGACACGTTGGCGCAACTCGGCAAATCGGCCAAGATCGTCCCAACCCAGCTCGAATTCGTCGATATCGCGGGGCTTGTGCGCGGCGCCTCGCAAGGCCAGGGGCTCGGCAACCAGTTCCTCGGGCATATCCGCGAGGTCGATGCGATCGCGCATGTCTTGCGCTGCTTCGACGACGGCAATGTCGTGCATGTCGAGGGCTCGGTCGATCCGATCCGCGACGCCGAGACGGTCGAGACCGAGCTGATGCTGGCCGATCTCGACAGTTTGGAGCGCCGCGCGGCCGCCGCCGAGAAGAGGGCGCGCGGTGCCGACAAGGAGGCGCGCGCGCTGCTGCAGGTCATCGAGCCGGTGCTTGCCGGGTTGCGCGAGGGTCGACCGGCGCGCACCGTCGATCTCGGTCCGGATCGCGCGCGCGAGCTGCAAGCCCTGCAATTGCTGACGGCGAAGCCGGTCCTCTACGTCGCCAATGTCGATGAGGGGAGCGCCGCGGAAGGCAACGGCGAGAGCCGGCGCGTCGCCGCCTACGCGGCCGAGCGTGGCGCCGGTTCGGTGGTGATCTCGGCGGCTATTGAGGCAGAGCTCGCGCATCTCGGCGATCCCGACGAAAAGCGCGAGTTTCTGCTATCGCTCGGGCTCGAAGAGCCCGGCCTCGCGCGGGTCATTCGGGCCGGCTATACGCTATTGGACCTGGTGACGTTTTTCACGGTCGGACCCAAGGAGGCGCGCGCCTGGACGGTCCTGCGCGGCACCAAGGCGCCGCAGGCAGCGGGTGTAATCCATACCGATTTCGAAAAGGGCTTCATCCGCGCCGAGACGATTGCGTACGACGATTTCGTCGCGCTCGGCGGCGAGCAAGGCGCCAAGGATGCGGGCCGCATGCGCCTCGAAGGCGCCGAATACGTCGTCCAGGACGGCGACGTCATGCATTTCCGCTTCAATCTCTGAGACTCGGATCTGGAGATCCGCGAGGGTCCTCCGTCCGCTTCGCCTCAGGTCTCGATCAGGTCGGAATGGGCGGGAAGAGTCCCGTTCGGGGTCAACCGGTCCACCACCCCCGGCAGGTGTTGGGCGAGCTGCGAAAGCAACGTCTCGATCGGAATTCCGGATTGCCGCGCCATCTGCTCGGTCTGCTGTTGGCCGAGGACGTTCCTCAGCTGGTCGGGGCTGACCGGCAGATTCTGGCCGCTGCCGATCCAGGAATCGGCGAGATGACCGAGCCCGGCCGAGCGGAAGCCGTCGATCAAGCCCGCAAGGCCGCCGCCCGGACCGGCACCCCGGGCTTGCCCACTCAGCAGCTGCATCAGGACGCCGCCGATCCCGCCGCCCAGCCCTGCGCCGAAACCGGCTTGCGGCTGAGCGCCAAGGCCGGCTTGCTGCTGCGCGGCCACACCGCTTTGCGGCTGCTGGGAGCCCAGCACATCGCCCAATACTTGATCCAACAATCCCATCCGGCCGCTCCCTCGACAGTGTGGCAGACAGGTGGCTAACGCCGCCGGCGCGCCCCCGGCATCGTGCCGCAGCGGGAAATCGCCGTCTCTTCTCAAACTTCGGTCAGGAGGAGGATTGCGCCGTTCGCTTCCGCGGCAGGGATCGCCAAGGTGCGGCCGGGCATCTCGCCAAACTGTACTCCCCGCCCGCGCAAATAGTCGGCCGCCTCGATAGAGCTGCCGACCGCGATCTCCAATGCCGCAATCCCAGGCGCGGTAAAATCCGAGGTCAGCTGCAATCCGGGATGCATGGTCATGAAATCGTCGGGCGAGCTGAACAGGATTCGGTGCGACCCGATCTGCACCGCGGCTACCGCGTCGGTCGTCGTTACGTGCTGAATGCCGAACAGCCGGTCATAGGCGGGCAATAGTGGCGCCGTGTCCTCGACGAGCACATGGACCCCCCGCAAACCGGTCGCACCGTTTGGATGCGCGAGCCATTCCGGCCGGCGGATCAGCTCCGGCGTCAGATGGCCGCACAGGAAGCAGTCGAGGCCAGGAATTGCCTCCGCCGGCAGGTCGATCAGGCTGAAGCGAGGCACCACGGTGCCCTCGGGCGATTCCAGTTCGCGGCCGAGCGCGCGTGCCGGCGAGGGCTGCAAGGCGAGTTCGGCCAGCGCCGCGCGCGCCTCCTCCACTGGCCCGCCTAAGGCGAATGCCGTCGCCATCGCGCCTTCGCCCCGCTCCAGAAAGGCGGCAACCCTGTCGCCGAAATCGCCCGGCGTGGCCGCGCCGAGCAATTCCAGATAGTCGCGCTCGAACATGATGCAGTAATTCGCAGTGCCCTGGCCGATGTGGCGGCCGCGCGGCGTCACCGTAAACCCGAGCCGAATCCAGTTCGCCCGCGCGCCCTCCAGATCGCGAACCGCGACGATGACGTGATCGAGCCCGGCAATGCCGTTGCGCATCCTCGTGTCCCTTGTCGATACGAAACCGAGCTTAGGGAAGCGGCGCGCCAATCGCCAGATAGAGCGTTTGCAGGCAAGCGACTCTAAGCCGAGAGCGGAGGAGGACGGGATGAACCAACGCGCGGCGGAACGGGTTCCCGCGGCGGCGGCGTTGCGCGCGTTGCTGATGCCGCGTTCGGTCGCGGTCCTCGGTGTCTCCGAGGACCGGACCAAGCACAACCGGATCGTCTTCGACAATCTGCGGCGGGCCGGTTTCGCCGGGCCGGTTTACCCGATCAGCCGCCGGCTCCGTGCGATCGACGGGGTCGTCTGCTACCCGAGCCCGGCGGCCTTGCCGGAGCCGGTGGATCTCGTCTTTCTGGCGATCCCGGCGGCCGCGACCCCGGCCGCGCTGACCGAATGTGCCGAAGCCGGAATCAAGGTCGCCATCATAGGCTCCGCCGGCTATGCCGAAAGCGGACCCGAAGGCGCGGCGCGCCAGGAGGACCTCCGAGCGCTCGGCGAGCGGCACGGCATCCGCATTGTCGGGCCGAACTGCAACGGGGTGTACAATACGGCGATCGGCCTCTCGGTCGGCTTCAATACGGCGCATGCCCGACGCTTGCGGCGCGGCGATGTCGCGATCCTCTCGCATAGCGGGGCGCTGTTCGACGCGATGGTCGGGCGGCTCGAGGCGCTGGGCGCGGGTCTGTCGATCTTCGTTTCCGCCGGCAACGAGGTCGATCTCGATCTGCTCGATTACCTCGACTTCGCGCTGGACGATGCCGCGACCCGGGTCGTCGCGCTGCTGCTCGACGGGCTGGCCGATGGGGACCGGTTCCGGCGGCTCGCCGAACGGGCCGGACGGCTCGGCAAGGCGCTTGTCGCGCTAAAGGTCGGGGTCTCCGAGGAAGGCGAGGCGGCAGCCGTCGCGCATTCGAGCCGCATGGTCGCCTCCGCCGGCGCGTATCGCTCCTTGTTCGAGGCGAGCGGCGTGCCTCTCGTGGGCTCGCTCGAAGGGTTGATGACCGCCGCCTCGCTGCTATCCTTCTACGGTCAGATCGAGGGCGGGCTGGCGGCCTTCTCGACCTCCGGGGTAGGCGCCGCGCTAATCGCGGATCTGGCGGCGGCACGCGGCATCCCGTTGACGCGCTTCTCCGCCGCGACGGCAACGGCGCTCGCACCCCATCGCCGCTTTTCGCGGGTCGGCAACCCGGCCGATCTCGGCGCGTTCGGTGGCGCCTCGGCGGCATTCGATGTGCCCGCGATCATCGCCGCCGATCCCGATGCGGCGGTGCTCGTGGCACTGATGCACTCCGTCAACGAATGGCAGCTCGGTTACGCCGAGGCGCTCGTCGAGGCGCAACGCGCGACCGGAAAGCCGCTCATCGTCGTAGCGCCGGGCGGGTTGTCGGAGGTCGAGCGCAGGCTTTATGCGGATGCGCGCGTGTTCGACGACACCGCCACGACGCTTGACGGCGTTGAGGCAATGCTGGCTTCCCCGCGCCCTTACCCGCCGATCGCCGATAGCGGAATTCCGGTGGACGCGGACCCGGCCGTGCTGAGGCTCGATCGCGTGCTGACCGAGCCCGAGAGCCTCGATCTGCTGGCCCGCTTTGGCATCCCGGTCGTCCCGACGCGCGTCTGCGGCTCCCGCGAGGCCGCGGTCGCGGCAGCGGAGTCGCTCGGCTGGCCGGTGGTGCTGAAGGCGGTGGTCGAGGGCGTCGCGCACAAGAGCGACCTTGGCCTCGTCAAGCTGGGGCTTGCCGATGCCGCAGCGTTGCACCGAGCCTATGACGAGCTTGGTGCGCCGGCGCAGGCGATCGTACAACCAATGATGCCGGGCCGGCTTGAAGCGATCGTCGGGCTGACGCGACTGCCGGATCTCGGTCTGATGCTGGTGGCTGGCTTCGGGGGCGTTTATGCCGAGGCGTTCGGAGCGCCGCTCACCTGGCCAGTGCCGACGATGCGGGACGATATCCTGAAAAAACTCGCAGCTGACCCGCTCGGCCGCGTTCTGACGAGTTCGCGCTGGCTCGATGCGGGCGCCCGCGAGGCGGTGGTTCAGGTGCTGCTCGGGCTGCAGCGGATGGCGCTGTGGGCCGGCGAGCGGCTCGAGGCCGTCGACATCAACCCGCTGATCCTCGGTCCGGCCGGTGCGGTCGCAGTCGACGCGCTGGTCTTGCGGCGAGTATCGCCGCGCGCGGTCCCTTAACGCGGATAGGCCGGACGGCGCGGTCGTCGCGCGAAAAGACCGCCCGCCGCTAGCGGTAAGGCTGGCAGGCGCAGGAGCCGGCGCACCGCCAGGCCGGTCGCGATGCCGCTCAAGGAGATCGTCGTTGCGGTGGTCAACGCAGCGCCGATCGCGCCGAACAGCGGGATTGTCACCGCACTCAGGACCAGGCAGGCGAGCAGCATCACCACTCTGATGCGGCGCAGAGCCGGCCCATACCCCCGCATCGCCAATAGGTCGGAGCTGCAGGCAAAGGCGGCGTTGACCAGATTGCCGGCGACCAGAATGCGCAGGACGGTTGCGCCTTGCACGTAATCCGGGCCGAACAAACTCATGACGCCGCGCGGCACGGCAAGCAGGAGCAGCGCGATCGGCAAGCAGCTTGCCATTGCGAGGAGGGCGACCTCGCGCATCATGCGGCCGAGCCGGCCGGCATCCTTGTCATCCCCGAGGAGCGCGAAGCGCGGCGACGCCGCATTGCCGATCGCGCTGATCACCGCAGGGAAGATCAGCCCTATGCGATTGGCGACCGAAAAGATCGCAACTTCGGCGCTCGTTCCGAACGCGCCGAGCACAATGATCGGAACCGTGTTCAGGATCACGTCGATCGTGTCGACCGCCCAGAGCGGGATCGCCATCGACATAAGGTTGTCGGGCAGCTTGAGCGCGTTCCGGCTCGGCCACCGTGCCGGCAACAAACGACGCAGCAACAGCCACGCGGCAATCACGGCGACGATGATGCTGACTGTCGCGGCGCCGGCCGCCTCGGTGGCGCTAGTGAGGCCGAGCAGCAGCACCGAGCAGACGATCGGCCACACGCTGTTGCGCAATACATCGCCGATCGCCGCGGCACCGAGCCCAGTCAGGGCGCCGACGATGCCGTTCAGCAGACAAAGCGAGACGATCCCCATCGCAATCCAGCGCAGCGGCCCGGCGAGGTCCAGTTTGCCGAATATAAATTGCGCGATCGGGTCGGCCAGCGCGAACAGCAGGATGCCGACCGGGAGCGCAAGCAGCAGGATCATGCCGAGAGCCGACACGATCGCGGCAAAGGCGCCGCGCTCTTCCCCGGCCGCGCGCAACCGCGCGACGCTCGGGATCAGCGCCCGATCGATGCTGAACTTGGCCGCGCATTGCACCACCGAGGCGATGCTCAGGGCGAGAAGGAAGAGGCCGGCCTCGGCGCTGCCGAGCGATCGCGCGACAACGATCTGAAAAACGAACTTCATGGCCACTTCGAGCCCGCGCGCGAAGATGGCCGCTACCGGCTGAAATAAGTGGCCGGCCGATACATGCAATCGCCGAGCGGCGGCGCGGATCATGGCGGCAGGCTCACGCAGAACAGCCCGACGACGCTCACCGGCATTGCCGCAACCGCGCCGAAGTCATCATGATCACATTGAGCCCGCCGCGATCGCCCTGGACCAGCCGGTCGCCCTCTAAGGCGACGAAATCGTATCCGAGCGCGGCCAAGGTCTCGAACAGCCGCGGCGGGCAATATTCCCGCTCGAACATCATGACGGGCTCGTGTCGCTTCAAGGTGTTCAGCCCGCCGGCGATGACGTCGTATTCGGAACCCTCTACGTCGATTTTCACGAAACTCGGGGCGAGACCGAGGCTGTCGAGAGGCTTCAGCGTGCAACTCTGCTGATCGACGCGCAATAGGGCGGGATTGAAGAAGTACAACGTCTTCGCGCTCAGGTACCTGAACGCGATCTCCTTCTGAACCGTAGCATTTCCGTCATAAACGAAGCCGCGATAAACCGGGACATAAAGGATGATCGATCCTTCGGCGGCGCCCAGCGCAAAGTTTTCGATTCTCAGCCGGGAATCGTCCCCGAAATGGCGCAGCATACGCGCATAAATCGATGGGTTCGGTTCGAACGAAACGATCCGGGCGTCCCGACGGTAGCACCGTATCGACAGCACGCTCTGCCCGCGGTTCGCGCCGACATCGAGGAACAGATCCTGCTCGCTGCGCGGCAGCAGCGAGACAATGCGAAAATCGGCCTCGTGCGCGATTTTCAAGTACTTGCGCGTGTAGTGGTAAAAGCCGTTTTTCGTTTCAGCCAAACCGGGGAAAAAATTCTGCGCGGTTCGAAGCGCTTTTCGCAGCTCGATCATTCGCTTCGACCTGCGAGTCCGCTACTTCCGCTCACAACTGGGTTGCTGTCTGCCTCCGACACTTGTCCGGCGGCGGCATCGGTTCGTTATACCGAGTCGGCGTAAACACATGATTGAGGGAACGGCGCACGTTACACGCCGCATACGGCACGGCCGCTTGGGCTGGATACGGCTCAATAGAGTGGCTGATCGCAGCCCCCGAGCGCAAGCCCGAGGCAGATCCGTTTGGCGATGGTGCGGCTATCCGGCCAGCCGGCCTGCGGCGACGCGGCCTTTTGCAGGCTGTAGATCATCATCCCCGCGTTGCCGTCCTTGCGTACCGTTGCGGTCAGCGCGTCGATGTCGGCAAGCGTATAGACATGATCGCCGCTGTATTCGGGCGGCGCCTCCACCCCCATGGCAATCGGCCCCGTGAACAGCTCGCGATACGCCGCGAAGGCTGCGAGCGGGTGATAGTTCCGGCCGGCGTCATAACCCATGACGTTGATGAAATCGAGGCTATCGCGGACCGCCGGGTCTGCGAGGGGCTGCCGCGAGATGCCGTTGTAGCGGCTGCCGGGCGGCATCTCGGCCCGCCAATGGCCCGGATAATAGGCCCCGACATGCGCGACGGCCATCGACAGCAAGAGAGGCCTGGGCAGCGCCTCGCGCAGAACGCGCACGCTGCGGATCAGAGCGGCGTCGCTGCGGCACGCGATGTCGTCATCCGGGCGTCTAGTGCAGCCCGGGTCCTGCGGCTCCTGATCGATGTCGACGCCGTCGAGCCCGAAATCCTGCACGAAGCGCCGGATCGCATCCGGATCGAGCTTGTCCCAGCGCAGATAGCTGGCACCGCCGACCCCGAGCATGATGCGGGTGCCGGGGTGGCGCTTGCGCAATTCGGCGACGGCGCCAAGCAGGACGCGGCCGGAATAGCGAAATTCGAGCCCAGTGCCGTCGAGCAGGTAGCCATCCTTGTAGACGGCATCCGGCCGCATGAAAGCGAGGTCGAGGATCGAAACGTAACCGGCTACGCGGGCGAGTTCGGTATCCGCGGGCCGGTCCCCGGCATCGGACCAGCTCTCGAAATACCCAACAAAAAAGGGCGTACGAAAGCCCGCCGCATCGCCACTACCGGCGAGTGCGAGAAGCATTGCGAAAATGATTCCGCAGGCGATGAGCCCTCTCATTTCGGCGCGCTATAGAAGGCGATCGGCCACTTGTCCAGGCGATCGCGATACGGTTCGCCGACAACGCGGCGCATTGCCGTTCGTGCCCGCACAGGCCTGTCTGGCCGGGCTGCCGGCGATCGGATACAACCTGGGTTCGCTGCGCCGCACTCTCCCGAACCTCCGAGGCCGCGACGGTGAGGACATGAACTCTCTGATCGATTATCGCGGGACGGCAATCGAGGCCCGGCCGCAACCGCTCGACCTCGGCGCGATCGTCGGTCCGACCGCTGCGGTCGACGGCGGCGGCGCACGCGGGATCTTGCACGCGATCCGCCGGCACTGGGTTCTCGCAGTGCTGGCGACCCTCGCGCTCGGCATCGTCGCGACCGCCGTCGCGCTGTCCATTCCAAACCGCTACGAGGCGTGGTCGGCGGTGCTCATCGAAGCGCGGGCGAACCAGGTCGTCAACCTCGAGAACGTCGTTCCCGACGTGATGGCGGACGATCTAGCCGTCGACAGCGAAGCCCAGGTGCTGCGTTCGCCGGCGCTCGCGGTCCAGGTAGTCGACAAGCTCCAGCTCACGCGCGACCCGGAATTCCAGGGCGGGTTCTTCGACGGCTTCCTCGGCAGCCTGTTCGGCCGCGGGGCGCCGTTGACACAAAACGCGGTGATCGACCGTTTTCTGCGAGCCCTCGATGTCGAGCGGCGCGCGAAGTCTCGGGTCCTGCAGGTGTCGTTCGTCGCGCGCGATCCACAGCGCGCGGCAACCATCGTCAACACCCTCGTTGCGCTCTATCTCGATGACCAGGTAGCGCGCAAGGTCCAGGCGACGCGCGACGCGAACGCCCTGCTCGATCAGAAACTCGCGGCGCTTCGTGCCGATGTCGACGCCAAGGAGCAGGCGGTCCAGGATTGGCAGATCAAATCGGGCCTGGTGCGCGGCGCCACCGCGCCCGCAATCGACGAGCAGATTACGCAGGCCAATGCGGCGCTCGCGGTCGCGCGGGACGAGTTGACGCAGGCGCGAGCGCGGCGTCAGGCCGATTCCGGCGCGAGTTCGAACGCGGTGGTCAACAATCTGCTGATCCAGCACCTGCG
>Ga0213875_10001132_pt1 | contig 18346 bp, 19 predicted proteins | sample BarmaccomBMRX_R8_FD_160105 | JGI IMG/M metagenome (GOLD analysis project Ga0213875, IMG submission 160105) | Root-associated microbial communities from Barbacenia macrantha in rupestrian grasslands, the National Park of Serra do Cipo, Brazil - RX_R8 | ecosystem: Host-associated > Plants > Roots... | reverse complement strand
CCCCCGCCGGGACCGGCGGCGACCCCGCCCCCGCCGGGACCGGCGGCGACCCCGCCCCCGCCGGGACCGGCGGCGACCCCGCCCCCGCCGGACCGGTCCGCGACGTTCCGGCGCCGCCGCCCATGCGCGAGCTCGTGCGCCATCCGCTCGCCTGGCAGGTGACGCTGTTCTTCGCGCTGCAGTCGGGCGGCTACTACTCGACGCTCGCCTGGCTGCCGAGCATCTTCGCCAGCCACGGGGTCAGCGACGCGCACGCGGGCCTGCTGCTGAGCCTGACGACCGGGGTCGGTCTCGTCGTCGCGCTCGTCGTCCCCGGCCTCGCCGGCCGCTTCCGCGACCAGCGCGCCCTGATCGTCGGCTGCTGCGCGTTGACCGGCGCCGGCATCCTCGGCGTCTGGCTGGCGCCGCTCGCCGCGCCGTACCTCTGGACCGTCCTGCTCGGGCTCGGGCAGAACGCCGCCCTCCCGCTCGCGCTGATGCTGATCGTCCTGCGCGGCGGCGACGTCGCGACCACCGAGAGCCTCTCGACGATGGCGCAGTCGATCGGATACGTGCTCGCCGCCGCGGCCCCGCTCGCCGCGGGCGCCCTGCACGGCCTCGCCGGATCCTGGGACCCGCCGCTCGTGCTGATGCTCGCGCTCGTCGCCCCCGAACTGCTGATCGGCCTGCGCGCCGCCCGCGACCGCCGGCTCGACCTCTCCGCCGGGCAGCCCGGAGAGGACGGGCATGCCCGGGGGCAGCCCGCCCTCTCCTGACCGTTCCCTCGATGGACGGCTGATGTGGCCCGCGTCCTGCGACCTGGTCGACGCGGGGGTTGTACTCGCGACGACGGCTGACGCCGTCGATGTGGCGAGGCTTGGTTGCAGGCGGAGTAATCGGCTGTGGCCGGGGTTTCTTTAGCCCGTCACTGATAGTCGTAGAAGCCCTGGCCGGCCTTGCGGCCCAGGTGGCCGGCGACGACCATCCGCTTGAGGAGCGGCGGAGGCGCGAACTCGGGACGCTTGAACTCGTCGTAGAGCGACTCGCACACCGCCAGCAGGACGTCGAGGCCGATGAAGTCGCACAGGGTCAACGGTCCCATCGGATGCCCACAGCCCAGCCGCATCCCCTCGTCGATGTCCTCGAGGCTCGCGAAGCCGTCCTCGTACATCCGCATGGCCGCCATCAGATACGGCACGAGCAGCATGTTGACCACGAAGCCGGCCCGGTCCTTGGTGCGGATCGGCGACTTCTTCAGCTGGCCGACGAGGCCCTCGGCGCTGCTCAGCGTCTCGGTCGAGGTGTCGAGCGCGGCGACGACCTCGACGAGCTTCATCACCGGCACCGGCGAGAAGAAGTGCAGGCCGAGAACCCGGTCGGGCCGCTTGGTCCGCGAGCCGAGCTCGGCGATCGGGATCGACGACGTGTTGGAGGCGAGAAACCGCGCCTCGGGCACCCGCTCGTCAAGCGTGGCGAACAGCTCGCCCTTGACCCGCGGATCCTCGGTGACCGCCTCGAGCACCGCCTGGACGCCCTCGAGGTCGGCCATGTCGGTCGTGTAGGCGACCCGCGCGATGACGTCGTCGGCGGCGTCGCGGCTGAGCTTGTCGCGCGAGACCGCGCGGGCGACCGATCGCTGAAGGCTCTCGCGCGAGCGCTGCAGCGGCGCCTCCTGGGGCTCGAACACGGTGACGTCGAGACCCGCCGAGGCGGCCGACTCCGCGATGCCCGAGCCCATGAAGCCGCCGCCGACGACGGCGACGCGGGTGATGGGTTCCGTTGCGCTCATGGGCGCTCCTTTTCGCTCTCAGCAGCCGCCGAGCGCGCGGAGCCGCGCCCGGTAGACCTGCATGTCCTTGTGTACGAAGTCGCCGTGGGTCTGCGTGCGCAGCGACGGCACGTCCTCGCGGTGATACGGGCTCGAGAGGCTCTCGTTGTGCCCGATGACGTTGCGGTTCAGGATGTGGTACCGGCAGCTCAGCCAGTGGACGAGCCGCAGGCTGGCGGTGATCTGGGCGCGGTCGTCGAGCACCTGGGCGTCGCTGTCGCCGACGTGCTCGACCCCGATCGCGGTCCAGTTCAGGCCGACCGTGTGGCGGGCGATCGTGCCGAGCGAGACGAGCTGGTGGATCGTCCCGTCGGTATCGATGACGAAGTGCGCCGAGGTCTGCGGCAGCTCGTGCAGCTCGGAGTCCGGGACGTCGTCGGCGAAGGTGGCAAACGTCGAGCTGTAGCTCGCGTCGGTGTAGTGGATGACGATCACGTGCGGGTCGCGCAGGCGCCACGTCGGCGCAAAGAAGCTCCCGTAGTGGCGGCGGGTGTAGGCGACCGTCTCGGCCTTGCGCGTGGCCCCGAACGGGATCGGGTCCCAGACGATCGGCGGCTTGGCCGCCGGCGGACCGACGGGGCTGCGATGACCGGCGCGGTGCGCGGTTCCGGCCGCGCCCCCGAGGCTCGACAGCACAGCCATGATCGCCACCAGCAGCGCGCGCACCGATACAGCGTGCCAGTTCGCGGCGTGCGGTGTCCGGATGCCACGCGTCTTGCCGAGGCATCCGGGTCCCGTGATCCGACAGGTGTTCCCGGCCTTAGCGAATGGGCGGGGGCGCCAGGCCGTCGACCACCAGGGTGAGGGCTCGGCTTGCCGCGGCGGCGCGAGCCGCTGGGCCATCGGCGGTCGACGCCGCGCCTCTGACCATCGACAGCACGGTGAAGAGGTCGTCGAGGGTTACGTCGCGGCGCAGCCTCCCTGCTGCCTTCGCAGCGCAGAGCGGCCCCGTGAGCAGTTCCTCAACCCGGTGGCGGCATGCTTCGAGCCGGGAGCCGAGGCAGGCGTCCTGCTGCGCAAGCTCGCTCAACGCATGCATGTATGCACATGAATCAACTGTTGATCGCAGCAGGACGAAGAAGGCGTCGGGGTCCGCGGCGTGGGTCTCGGCGAGTTGCTCGAGATGGCCGAGGCCCTCGTCCAGCAGGGCTGCCGCAAGCTCTCGCTGGTCGGGGAAGTTGCGATAGAGGGTGGCCTGGCCAACGCCGGCCCGGCGCGCGATCTCATACATCGGGACATCAGCGGACTCGGCGAACAACTCGCGCGCAGCGGCGAGGATTGCCTCACGGTTGCGCTGCGCATCCTTACGACGCGGAGCGTCGCTGATGGTGGTCATTGAATAAGTCTAGTAGCGCGTTCGGGGTGCCCGCAAGTGCGCCAGCTTGGTCTCGGATCACCTGGAGCGAACCTAAATGGACAAAGTTCTCCGATTCTGTTATAGGTTCCCCGATCGCTTGCCAGCATCTGGAAAGCGCGCCTCGAAGGCGCCAGACCACGTCCTCGATAGCGCCTCGCTGATGCGCCCGGGTCCGCTCGCCGGTCGCTATCCCGCCGCGGCCGCGATGGTGATGTTTGCGTTGATCCCGTACCTGGCGCTGTCGGCGGCCATAGGTCCCGTGACGCCGATCATCGCCCATCAGCTGCACGCGAGCCTGCAAACGATGAGCGTGGCATCGGGCATGGGCAACGCCGCGTACGCCATGGGAACGGTGCTGGCGGTGTGGTTCGCCCAGCACCTGCCGCAGCGACGAATGATGCTCGTCTACGTCTCGCTTCTCGTCGTCGGATCGGTGCTCGCGGCAGCAGCGCAAGATCCCGCGATGTTCATTGCCGGACATGTGCTCCAAGGGATGTGCACGAGCTTGCTCCTGATCGCCGCAGTGCCACCGCTGGCTCTCGGCTTCGGCTTGGAGAGGCTGCGTGAGACTGCGGTGATCATGAGCATGTGCATCTTCGGCGCGGTGGCGCTCGGACCGACGGTCGGCGGCCTTCAGGCCAGCGCCCACGGGTGGCGGCCCCTCTTCTGGATCATCGCCGGGATCTCGTCCGCGGCGCTGGTGCTCTCGGTCCTGACCTTCGAGGACGCTCCGCCGGCGGACCCAAGCGCTCCTCGGGGGGTGACGGCGATCGCCCTGGCCGGAGCTGGTGCAGCGGCCGCGTTCTACGGGGCCTCGCAGCTGCTCACCCACAAGTTCCTCCAGGTCCGGACCTTCGGGCTGCTCATCATCGGCTTGGCGCTGATCGTGATTCTCATCGTCAATCAATATCGAGCCAAGCGGCCGCTCTTGACCATCCGCAGCATGCTGTCCAGCACCATTCCGATAGCCGGGATCGTCCTGGCTCTGTTTGCTGCCGCGGCCTCGGTGTCGGCCACAGCCCTGACTGCCAACCTTCTCACGGGCCGCTACAGCCCGGTGCACCTCGGGCTTCTGTACCTGCCTGAACTCGCGGGTGCGGTGCTCACCGCGGTTGCGCTCGGCGTTGTCATCGACAAGCGCGCGATGCAGTATCTGCCGTTGGTCGGGATGGCTTTCCTGGCGACGGGGATCGCGGTGTTTCGGATCCAGCTTCCCCCGACCACGGCGACCACGCTGATCGGATCGGCTTTGACCGGCGTCGGCCTCGGCGCCACGGTAGCGCCAGCGTTGTTTGCCGCGGGATTCTCCCTGCCCTCGGCCAACCTGCAACGCGTGTTCGCGATCGTGGAGCTACTGCGTGCCGTGGCTGCGTTCATGATCGCTCCCGTGTTCGCACACTTCGCCGCCACCGTCGGGGGCAAGCCCGGGACGGGAACCGGCATCGCGCTCTGGGTCGGATTGGGCATGGCGGTCGGCGGCGCCGGGATCGCGATCCTGCTCTACCTGCTCGGCGGGGCCCGCCCGCAGACGCCGCGACTGGAGCGGTTCCTTGCCGGCCAGGCGGCCGCGTGGTACTCGCCACCGTTGCTGGCCGCCGTTCGAGAACGTGCGGACCGGACAAGCCTCGCGGAGGACGCGACACGACCGTGACCGAGACCGGCTTGCTGCCCGCGGGTGAACCGAGCTCCGATGCGCAGCAGAGCGCGGCGGTTCGCCGGGCCGCCGAGCACCCCCCCGCCTACGGAGCCGCGCTAGCCGACGCCGCCGGGCACGTGACCGCTCGTGTCAGCACACCTATCCAATGACGAACACGACGTCAAGACGCCCGCGCCAGTCCGATGCCAGACCTGCTCCATCGCGACCCTCGCGCACACCCACAGATCACGAATGGCGACGCGAGGTCTGGCAGCGCGAGATGAGCCGAGTTCGCGTCGTCATTCGCATCCTGAGCATCGTGCTGCTCGCGCTGCTCGCGCGCGTGCTGATCGACGGTCTCACCACACTGACCGCCGTCATCGGGGCGATCATCGTCACACTCCTCCTCGTGTCGGTAGGCCTGTATCGCTACGGCCTCCGCGTCGAGCCGGCCCTGAGCCCCTCGCGCCACTCCCCCCATGAGCGGCAGCCAGCCCCGTAAGCATCCGGACGACCACCGACCCCCTCCCGCGCACACTCCCTAAGCTCGCCCCGGTGCGCCCGACGCTCGTGATCACCCACTTGGCCGATCGCGACTCGGGACTCGTCGAGGACGCGCTGATGCGCGCCGCCCCGGTCCGCCGCTTCGACGCCCTCGCCGCCGAGCCGCTGCCGGCGCTGCACGAGATCGCGGGGATCGTCACCCTCGGCGGCCGTCAGAGCGCCACCGCGGTGGCGAGCGACCCCGCGCTCGCCGCCGAGGTGGCGCTCCTGCGCCGCGCGCTGGACGAGGAGGTGCCGGTGCTCGGCTTCTGCCTCGGCGCGCAGCTGCTCGCCGTCGCCGGCGGCGGCCACGTGCGCGCGCTCGGCGAGATGCGCGCCGGCTGGCCGCAGCTGCGGCGGCTGCCGTCGTGTGCGCAGGATCCCGTGTTCGCCGAGTTCCCCGACGAGCTGCGCGTCCTGCGCTGGCACGAGGACCTGATCGAGGCGCCGGGGTCCGCCACCCAGCTCGGGACCACCCCCGGCCCCGGCGACGCCCTGTACCGTCTCGGCGCCGCCGCCTGGGGCAGCCAGGCCCACCTCGAGCTCACCCCGGCGCTGCTCGTCGACACGTGGCTGACCCAGCCCCGCGGGGTCGTCGAGGTGCAGGCCGCGGGCCATCGCATCGACGACTTCGCCCGCGACAGCCGCCGGCTCCTGGCGCCGCAGATGGCGGCCGCCCGGCGTGCGCTGCAGCGCTTCGCGATCCTGCTGCGCCGCGACTGACGTCGGGCGTCAAGCGGGGATGTTGTCGGTGGCCCTCGCGGGGTAGGCCGTCGTGATGCAACCGCCCCGGTCGTCTCCCGCGACGTTTGACATCGCCCGGGCCGTGATTCCCCCGCGCGTGATCGACGACGCGCTGCGCATCCTGCATCTGGACCTGCTGGAGCGCGGCGCGACCGCCGACGAGCTAGGCCGCTGGCTGTGGGGTTGCCATTGGTTTCCCCACCTCAACGACGACCCGCGGATCGTCGCCCTGGCCGATGCGCTGCCCGAGTCGTGGCGCAGCGGCGAGCGCTGCAACACGCAGATCCTGCTGCAGTTCCCCCACACCGGGCCCGAGCCGGAGATCACCTTCCACCTCGACCGTGAGCCCGACTGGGCGGACGGCCGTCGCTACCTGCGCATCGTCGGGATCGCGCTGAGCGCGTGGTCGGCGGCCAACGGCGGCCTGCTCGTCCGCCCCGACGATCAGGTCGTCGCGGTGCAGCTTGCGGCCGGCGACGCGGTCCGGATGGACCCCGGGCTCCTGCACTCGAGCGCCATCAACCGAACCGGCGGGATTCGCTACGCGGTGTACTTTCGCTGGCTGCAGGCCGCTGCGCCGCGCGATGGCGATCAGCGACCGCCGGCCGCGGCAAGCTCAGCGTCGCGAATGCAGCGCGCCTCGTCGGCCGCCGGATCCGGCTCGCAGACATAGATCTCGTGGCCGGGCGTGGCGCGGATTCGCATCCCGGCGCAGCGCAGCATCGCCCGCACGCAGCCGTCGTCGGGAATCCACCAGTTCGTGGGGTCGCCCGCCAGGGAGTGCTCGACGAACGCCGCGCGCGGCCAGCCGGGCGCGGCCAGCCGCTCACGCCGGCCGAACGGGAGATCGCGCGGCGTATCGAGGACGTAGGGGACCGGCATCGTCAGCGTCTGCACGACGAGCGTGCCCGTCGTCATCCCGGCGACGAGATCGAGCGCGAGCTGGGGATAGCGCAGGTGGTAGAGCACGCCGAGGAAGAGGACCAGGTCGAAGCGGCGGGTCAGCCGCGCGAGGTCGTAGACCTGCATCGTCCGGAACTCGACGCGCCCCTCCGGGTCCAGCCAGCGAGCGGCCCAGCGCGCCTGGCCGAGGTAGTGCTCGTCGGTGTCCAGCGCGAGCACGTGCGCCCCCCGGCGGGCGAGCTCAAAGCTGTAGAAGCCGGCGTTGCAGCCGACGTCCAGCGCTTGCACGTCGCGCAGGTCGGCGGGCAGGATGGCGCCGATCTGCTGCCACTTGTAGTCCGGAAAGTCCCCGAGTGGATGATCGGGCGCCGTGCTCTCCCCGCCGGGAAGATGGAGGTTGTGAAACCACGGCGCCAGCGCGTTGATCTCTCGGCGGCGCTCGCCGCATCCCGGCGCGCCGTGCGACTGCAGCGTCACGCCGGCACCGCCCCGCGGGCACGCGCGACCTCACGCTCGAGCATCTCGACGCGACGCTCCGCGGTGTGCTCGGCCAGGACGCGCGCCCGCGCGCGGCGGCCGATATCTCGGCGCCGGGCCTCGTCGGGGTCGCGGAGAAGCTCGATCACCTCGTCGGTGCTCCGCGCGACGAGGATCTCCTCGCCGACCGAGAACACCTCGTCGAGACCAGGCCAGTCGTCGGAGATGATCGGCACCCCCACGGCAGCGGCCTCGAACAGGCGCACGCTCGGCGACCAGCCGGCCGCCCGCATCCGGGCACGGGTGAGGTTGAGCGTGAATCGCTGGCTCGCGTAGAAGCGCGGGTGGTCGGGGGGAGCGACATGCTCGGTGCGCGTGAGGTTGGCCGGCCACGCGATCTGCACCGGATAGCTCGGCCCGGCCAGCGCGAACCGCCCCTCTGGCAGCCGGCGCGCGACCTCGAGCAGCAGCGCCTCGACGCCGGCCTGGCGATCCTCGCTGTAGGTCCCGAGATATCCCAGCTCGAACGTGAGCGGCGCCTGGACCGGCGCGTAGGCGGCGGGGTCAACGAGGCAGTAGAAGGCGAGCGGTCGCCGCGCGCCGAACCGCTGCGCGAGCACGTCGAGCGTCGGTCCGCCCGTGAACGAGAGGTAGAGGTCGAACTTCGGGACCTGGTCGGCGTCGAGGTACTCGCGGTCGCCGCAGGCAAGCTTGGCCAGCGTCACGGGCGTGTCGATGTCGTAGAACGCCACGCAGCCGCCGGCGGCCGCAAGCAGCCAGTCGGCGACGGCCACGCCTTCGGGCACGTAGGAGCCGAGCAGGACGAGATCGGCGTGCGCCACCGCGGAGCCGGCTCGATCGCGCAGCTCGCCCAGGTCCCGGTACAGGCACAGCTCCCCGCCGGGCGGGCGCTGCAGATCGCGGTGCGCGGCGTACCACGGGACGTCGCGTTCACAGAAGAGCACGGTGTGGCCGCGCGCCGCCAGCTCGCCGACGAGCGCTCGGTAGTTGGTGGCATGGCCGTTGCCCCACGATGACGTGATCGACAGGCCGACGAACACGACCTTCACGAGACCGCGACCCCCTGCTCGGCGAGAACCCTCACGAGATCGCAACCTCCTGCTCGGCGAGAACCCTCACGAGACCGCAACCTCCTGCTCGGCGAGGATCGCCTCCACCTGCGCGGCGCGATGGGCGTAGGTGTGCGCGCCCAGGATGCGCCGGCGAGCCGCGGCGCCGATCTCGGCGGCCCGGCGGGGATCGAGCTCGGCGACCAGCCCCGCCACCTCCCGGCCGTCGCGAGCGACCAGGACCTCCTCGTCGGCGGCAAGGAACTGGTCGATCCCCTCCCAGGCGTCGGTGATGAGGCAGGCTCCGGCGCCGGCGGCCTCGAACACGCGGGTCGGAGGCGAGAAGCCGTTGGCCGCCATGCTGTCGCGAGTGACGTTGAGGACGGCTCGCGCGCTGCAGTTGACGGCATTGTGGTCGGCGGGCGAGACGTGTCCGAGGTAACGCAGGTTCGGCGATCTCACCCGGTCGCCCCAGCCGTTGCCGCCGAGCACGAAGCGCGAAGCCGGCGCCCGCGCCACCGCGCCGAAGAACAGGTCGTCGACCCGACGTTCGCGATCGGGCAGCCGGTTGCCGAGGAAGACCAGATCGCACGCCAGGTCTCGGCGCCCGGGCACCGGGTGATGGGTGGCGGGATCCAGCGCGTTGTAGACCGCGTCGCAGCGTCGCGCGCCGAGCGCGCGGTAGCGGTCGACCACCGGGCGGCCGCCCCCGTAGGTGAGCACGAGGTCGTAGTCGGCGATCCGCGACCGCAGCCCGGCCAGCTCCCCGCTCTCCATCGCGGTCAGCGTCGCCGGCGCGTCGACGTCCCAGAAGATCCTCATGGCGGGACCGTCCAGGTCGGCCACGGCGGCCTCGAGCACGTCGTCGAACACGCCGACGCCGCTGCACTTGACGATCACGTCCGCCCCCCGCGCCCGCGCCACGACCGATCGCACCGCGGCGGCGTCGGTCGGCTCATAGACGACGATGCGCGCCCAGGCCGGATCGTCGATGTCGCGATGCTCCTGACGCTCGTACGCGCGGGGCTCATAGAAGGTGATCCGATGGCCGCGCGCGTGCAGCGCCCGGACGAGCCCGCGGTAGTACGTGCAGGCGCCGTTCCAGTAGGCCGAGATCAGGCTCGAGCCGAAGAAGGCGAAACGACGCGAGCGGACGGTCATCGCGGCATCGAGGATGCCCCGACCGGCGCCAGCCGCTCATGGATGGACAGCAGCTCGTCGACCCGGGCCGCGCACGTGTGCCGGCGCAGCACGGTGGCCCGGCCGTGGCGAGCCATCTCCGCCGCCGCCTGCGGATCGGCCAGCAGCGCGTGGATGGCCGTCGTCATCTCGCGCCCGTCACGCGCGCTCAGGAAGTCCTCCCCGGGCGTGAACAACCCCTCGACGTCGTCCCAGGGTGAGCACACGAGCGGGATCGCGCACGCCAGCGCCTCGAACACCCGGATGGTCGGGATGCCGGGAAGCGCGCGGACGTAGGGGCCGCGGGGGACGTGGACGGTGAGCCGGTGGCGCGCGAACACCTCGGGCACGCGGTGGTTGGCGATCCACCCGCGATAGCGCAGGCCCGAGCGCCAGATCCGCCACCGTGCCCGCCGTGGATAGCGCACGCCGTGGATCGCGCCTCGCAGAGCCAGCCGCCGGGCGGGGTGCAGCAGGAACTCGTGCAGCTCCGCGGTGCGCTCGTCGTCGCCCCAGTTGCCGACCCACACGAGATCGGCGGGATCGGCGGCGGGCGGGTGGGGGGCGAAGACGCGCGTGTCGGCGGCCTCGTGCCACGTGAAGGCGCGGCTCGCCCAGCCCCGGTCGACGTAGATCTGCCGGATGACCTCTCCGAAGGCGAGCACCCCGTCATAGCCCGCGAGGTCGAAGCGCGCCAGCTCGTCGGGGGCCGTCGCCGCGCGATGGTGGGTGTCGTGGAAGAGCAGCGTGTAGCGACCGCCGGCGCCGCGATGCGTCCCGATCCGCTTGACGAGCTCCGGATCGTTCCATTCGTGCACGAGCACGAGGTCGGCGTGATCGAGGGCGCGCTCGAGGTCGAGCCGCTCCGGCTCGTACTGGTGGCTGACGAGGTCCGGGAAGCGCTCCGCGAAGGCCCGGATCGCCCGCTCGCCCTCGAGCCGCTCGAGGTTCGCGCGGCTCCAGCCGCCGCGTGGCTCATAGACGGTGACGTCGTGACCACGGTCCTGCAGCTCGCTGACGATCCCGCGCAGGAAGTGCGCGTTGCCGTGGTTCCAGTCCGAGACCAGCGAGTGGCAGAAGACGACGACTCTCATCGCGCCACCAGCTCGTAGAGCTCCCGATAGCGATCGGCCATCCGCCCGGAGCCGTAGCGCCGCGACCGGCGCTGCGCTCGCTCCCCGAGGCGTGCGGTCTGCGCCGGATCGGCCAGCAGCCGCGCGAGCACCGCGGCCGCGGTCGCGGCATCGCCCGGAGCGACGTAGGTTGCCGCGTCGTCCCACACCTCCCGCAGCGACGGGATGTCGCCGAGCACCAGCGCGCAGCGATCGCGCGCCGCCTCGAGGATCGAGAGGCCGAACGGCTCGTAGCGCGCCGGAGCCGCGAACACGGCGGCGCGCCGTCGCTCGGCGGCCAGCTCCTCGGCGTCCAGCATCCCGAGGCGGGTCAGGTGCGCGTCGGCGCGCCGGTCACCCGCATCGCCGGCGACCCGCACGGTGCCGGGCGGCATCCGGGTCGCCACGTCGGCGAGCAGCGCGAGGTTCTTGGCCTCGTCCCAGAGGCGGCCCGCGGCGAGCACGACCGGTTGCTTCTCCGGCGCGCAGGCAACGGGGGCCGAGGTGCCGTTGTGGATGACCGCGCGATGACCACGACCCCCGCCGTGCTCGCGCGCCAGCGCGTCGAGCATGGCTCGCGTCGGCGCCACGACCGCGTCGGCGGCGTCCAGCCCGGCGCGGATCCAGGCTCGGTAGCGATCCCACTCCGCCGGCGGGGTGCGTCCGTGCACCGCCCGCCACCAGGAGTAGACGCAGGAGTGCGCCCCCACCACGACCGGCGCCCGCCACCGCGCGGCGGCGTGGCCGAAGCCGTTGAGGTGGACGACGTCGGGACGGTGCTCGCGCTCGAGCTCGAGCAGCCAGCGCTGCGCGACCTCGAGATCGTCCCACGGGTCGGACATCCATTCGAGCTTGCCCGCGCTCTCGTACCATTGCGCGGGCGCGGCCTCCGCGATGCGCGCCCGCTGCGCCGGGCGCGCGGCGGCGCCGAAGGTGACCAGGACGACCTCGACCGCGCGCTCGCGCAGGCCGGCGATCAGCTCGGCTGCGTGGGTGAACACTCCGCCGACGGTGTCGGCCGTCATCAGGATCCTCATCGCGCGGCGTCGTAGATCCGGTCCAGGACGTCGGCGACGAGCTCCAGGCCGCGCGCCCGGTCGGCATCGAAGCCGGTGCCGTCCGCGACCCGAGCCGCCCATCGCGTGATCCCGCGGGCTCCCCAGTCCTCTCCCGGCGCGCTCAGGCGCTCGGTCCGGGTGCCGACCCAACGCTCGGCCACGAAGTCGTAGAACGATCCGTCGAGGTTGCCCATCGTCACCGCCCCCGTCGTGCCGTACAGCGTGCACTCAAACACGCAGTCGCGCCCGGCGGACAGAAACCAGGAGCAGGCCAGCCGCATCCGCACGCCGGCGTCGGTATCGATCTCCGCGGTGGCGAACTCCTCCACCGCGGATCCGTCGGGGTCGACCGGCTCGCCGCCTGCGAGCACGCGCGCGCTGACGATCTCGGCGCGGGTGCTGGCGGTCAGCCACAGCCCGAGGTCGACGAGGTGCGTGCCCAGATCGACCAGGCAGCCGCCTCCGGACAACTCGCGCTGCGTAAACCACGCCTTGTCGGGGCCGTAGGCGTTGTGAAACGCGAGGTCGACGGAGTGAACGCGTCCGATCCCGTCCCCGGCGAGCGCGAGGCGAAGGCCGCCGACGGCATCGGTGTGGCGGTAGCAGAGGTCGACGCCGAGCGGGCGGTCCGCGGCGCGCGCCGCGGCCAGCACCCGCCGGGTCTCGGCGCCCGTGCGAGCCAGCGGCTTCTGGCAGTACACCGCCGCGCCGAGGCCGAGGATCGCGATCGCCTGCTCGGCGTGCAGCGCGCTCGGGGTCGCGATGACCACCCCGTCGGGCTCGAGCGCCAGCAGCTCCTCGAGCCCGACGACGACGTCCGCCTCGGGCGCCAGCCGCGCCGCCTCGCGCCGGGCCTCGGCACCGGGATCGGCGACGCCGACGACATGCGCGGTCCCCGAGGCGATGAGCGAGGCCAAGCGGCGAGCGCCGATCCACCCGGCGCCGAGAAACGCGATGCGCGGGCGTCGTGTCGACGGCCGTGCCCGCGATCGCGCTCGCGCTCGAGCGAGCGTGCTCACACCGTCACCAGCGCCTTGATGAAGCCGGCGGGCCGCTCGCGCATCGCCGTGAACGCCTCGCCCAACCCCGAGAGCGAGTAGCGGTCGGTGTACAGCGGACGCGGGTCCAGCCGTCCGGAGGCGATGGCGTCGACGGCCCCGCGGATGCCGTCGAGATAGACGGAGCGGTCGCGCTCGTGGGCGTTGATGATGTCAAGCCCCCGCCAGTTCCAGCTCTGCATGTCGACCGTCCGCGGCCCGTCCTGGTGATAGCCGGCGATCACCAGCCGTCCGCGGACGCGGACCAGGTCGCCCGCGAGGTCCAGCGTGTCCTGCCTGCCGGCGGCCTCGATCGCGAGATCGCAGCCCTGGCCCGCGGTGAGCTGCGCGAGGCGCTCGCGGTCCTCGGGCGCGAGCGTGATCTCGGCCCCCATCGCGGCGGCGGCGCGCCGAGCCGTCGCGCGCCGCGACACCGCGATCACCCGCGCGCCCGCAGAGGCGGCCAGCCCGATCAGAAGACAGCCGAGAAAGCCGGCGCCGATCACCGCCACGGTGTCGCGGGCTCCGACCTGCGCCCGGTGAAACGCGTTGACCGCACACCCGAGCGGCTCCCCGGGGAACGGCTGATCGTCGAGCAGTGCCGGCAGCACGACGAGACGATCCGCGTCCACCACCTCGTACTCGCTGTAGGAGTGATAGCCGAGGATGGCGACGCGGGCGCCGATCGACGGCTGCTCGACGTCGGCGCCCACGGCGTCGATGCGACCCCATCCCTCGTGACCCGGCGCGCCCGCGGGCCGCGGATAGTCAAACCAGGACCGGCCCTCCCAGACCGGGAGGTCGGAGCCGCACACCCCGCACCCCTCGAGCGCGACGCGGACCTCGCCGCGCCCGGGCGCCGGCCGGGGAACCTGGCCGATCCGCATCTCGCCGCCGCCCACCACGACCGCCGCGCGCATCGTGCGGTCGGTCGTCATGAGGTGATCGCCAGCGAGCTGCGTTCGTCGATCAGCCAGGCGTGCAGGACGTCCAGCCCGATTCGCGGATCGGTTCGCGCGGTCCAGCCGGTGGCTCGCGAGAACGCCGAGGTGTCCGAGACGTAGTAGCGCTGATCGCCCGCGCGCCACGGCGCGCGAACGACGCGCGGCGGCCCGCACAGCTCGCCGATCATGTCGAGCAGCTCGAGCAGGCTGACCGCGTTCGCCGGCCCACCGCCGATGTTGAAGGCGCGGCCGCTCAGCCGACGCGAACCCTTCGCGGCGAGCACGAGCGCGTCGACCAGATCGTCGATGAACAGGACGTCCCGGACCTGCTTGCCGGATCCGTAGATCGTGATCGGCCGGTCCTGCAGCGCGCTGATGAGGAAGTGCGCGACCCACCCCTGATCCTCGGTGCCGAACTGGTGGGGGCCGTAGATGCAGCTCATGCGAAAGACGACGGTCGGCACGCCATAGCTCGACGCCCAGTCGACGACGTACTGGTCGGCCGCGCCCTTCGAGCAGCCGTACGGCGTGCAGAAGCGCAACGGTCGCGTCTCGTCGATCCCACCCGTCCTGATGTCGGGCTCCCGCGGGTCATAGCGGCGACCGCGCTCGTCGAGAGCGAGCTCGGGCAAGGCGCCGTAGACCTTGTTCGTGGAGGTGAACACGATCGACGGCGGATGCGCGCGCCCCCGGCAGGCGTCGAGCACGTTCAGCGTTCCCTGCAGGTTGACGCCCGCATCGCACAGCGGCGCGTCGAAGCTGGTCGTGACGGCGACCTGGGCCGCGAAGTGAAACACGTGGTCGATGCCGCGGATGGCGCGCGCGACGCGCGCGGGCTGGCGCACGTCGGCGATGACGACCTCGAGCGCGGACCCGTGGGTGGCCTCCAGCCAGCCGAGGTTCGCGGCGACCCCGGTCCGCGACAGATCGTCGAGGACGCGCACCCGCCATCCGTCGCGCAACAGCCGGTCGGCGGTGTTCGTGCCGACGAAGCCGGCGCCGCCCGTGATGAGCGCGGTGCTCATATCGTCAGCCCGTGGGCCGCCAGCTCGGCGGCGGCCGCCTCGACGCGATCCTCGGACACCCGCCCCTCCAGCCACCGCGCGAGCTCCAGCATGCCCGCCTCGAGCTCGACGGCGGGCGCGTAGCCGAGCAGCCGCTGCGCGGCCCCGACGTCGGCGAAGCAGTGACGCACGTCGCCGAAGCGGTACTTGCCGGTGATCACCGGCTCGCAGCCACGGCCGTCCAGGATCGCCGCCAGCCGGCGCGCGATCTCGGCAACCGTGGTCCGCGAGCCGCTGCCGATGTTGAGCGCCTGGCCGTCAGCCCCGTCGTGCGCGATCGCCAGCGCGCAGCCATGGGCGACGTCGGCGACGCTGACGAAGTCCCGTCGCTGCTCGCCATCCTCGAAGATGAGCGGCGGCCGGCCGTTGAGCAGGCGCGCGGCGAAGATCGCCAGGACGCCGGTGTAGGGGTTCGACAGCGCCTGGTCGGGGCCGTAGACGTTGAACAGGCGCAGCGCGACGGTGGGCACGGAGTACGCGGAGCCGAACAGCAGGCACATCCGCTCCTGATCGAACTTGCCCAGCGCGTACTGCGATGCGAGCGCGGGAGGCTTCCACTCGGCCGTCGGAATCGGCTCAAGCGTCCGCCCGTCCTCGTCCTGCAGCTCCCAGCGCGCGCCCTCGAGCTGCTCCCGGGACCGCTCGGTCCCGGGGCGGACGCGGCCGCCGACATCGCGGTACAGACCCTCGCCGTAGATGCTCATGCTCGAGGCCACGACCAGCTTGCGCGGGGGCCGCTTCATCATCGCCTGCAGCAGCACGCCCGTGCCGTGGGTGTTGGCCGACGCGTAGTCGGCCACCTCGTACATGCTCTGGCCCACGCCGACGCGCGCCGCCAGGTGGACGACCACGTCGATTTCGCGAAGCGCCTGGTCGACGGCCTCGCGGTCGCGCACGTCGCCGACGACGAGCTCGACGTCGTCCTCGAGGTACGCCGGACGGCGACAGCCACCGTGGACCTGCTCGACGAGGCTGTCCAGCGCGCGGACAACGTTGCCGTCGCGCAGGAGGCGCCGGGCGAGATGGGAGCCGATGAAGCCGGCTCCGCCGGTGATCAAGATCCGTTCGGGCACGTCGGCTCCTGGGTCGAGGGTGAGTGCTTCAGACACTTCATCTTCATCCCTCCTGCTGCGCGTTCCGGCGGGCGGCCAAACATTCGCTGGCCGCGAGCTCGTCAGGCGCCGCGGTGTACGACCGGTGCTGCGGTGGCGGGCGGCGAGCTCATCGCGTCGCCGCCCACCGCCATCACGTGCCCGGCGGCCGCGTCCCGAACATCAGCGTGCGGCGCTCGATGTCGTAGTAGACGGGCGTGGCGCGCGCGAACAGCCCCTGGAGCACCTCGGCATCCTCGGCGGTGGCGGTGACCACCTCCTCCCACGCGCCCTCGTCGAGCACGAGCTGCAGCGTGAACGTGCCCGCCGCCTGCGGCTCGCCCGCGACCCAGCTGAACTGGTAGTGCGAGACCTGACGAACCTTGATCACGTCGTCGGTGATGTGCTGGGGAACCTGTGGCATGGCTGTCTCCTATTCGCTCGGCCGCGCCTCGCTACCCCCGTCCCGCGCGCGCAAACCGGCGCGCATGCCTGTGACCCGGTTGCGTCGAGGGGTAGCGCGCTGGCACACCACGACGAAAGGAACGCGCATGGAAACCGACCGAACGCGACCGCTGGCCCTGGTCACCGGAGCCTCGAGCGGCATCGGGTTCGAGCTCGCGCGGCAGTTCGCCGCCGGGGGCTTCGATCTCGTGATCGCGGCCGAGGACGACGAGCTCACCGCTGCCGCCGAGCAGCTGCGGCGCGAAGGCGCGCGCGTCGAGGCGGTGCAGGTCGACCTGGCGGCGGCCTCGGGTCCCGATGAGCTCTACCAGCGGGTCCTGGACACCGGCCAGCTGGACGCGGCCGCGCTCAACGCGGGCATCGGCGCCGGGGGCGCGTTCGCCACTGACACCGAGCTCGACAAGGAGCTGGCGCTCGTCGACCTCAACGTGCGCAGCACCGTCCATCTCGCCAAGTACGTCGTCGCCGACATGGTGGGGCGCGGATCGGGCCGGGTGCTCTTCACCTCGTCGATCGCGTCGACGATCCCCGGAGCCTTCCAGGCGGTGTACAACGCCTCGAAGTCCTTCGTGCAGTCCTTCGCGCTGGCGCTGCGCAACGAGCTGAATGACACCGGGGTGACGGTGACGTCACTGATGCCCGGACCGGTGGAGACCGAGTTCTTCGAGCGGGCCGGGATGCAGGACACGAAGATCGGCGCGAGCGAGAAGGACGACCCCGCCGAGGTGGCCCGGGACGGCTTCGACGCGCTCATGGCCGGAGACGAGCGCGTCGTGTCGCACTCGTGGTCGACCAAGGCGCAGGGCATCGGCAGTCGCGTGCTGCCCGACAGCGTCAAGGCCGAGTCGCACCGACGGCAGGCGAAGCCCGGCTCGGCCTGATCGGTCGAGGTTGAGAAGCAACCGCAACGCTGCGGAGCGGTGCAGCGTTGGCGTACGTTCTGCGAACCGCGCCGCTCCAGACCCCGGTGGCGCTCCCGAGTCAGCGACGACAGGAGCGATACCGTGTCCACCGACCAGGGTCCGCCGGGACTGCGACCGGCCCGTCCGGAACTGCGCCGGACTCCGACGGAGTCGCTGTGGAGCCTCCGAGAGCACGACCGCGAGGCGGTCGACGACGAGCTCCTGCGGCGCATGCTGCCGCTCGCCCACAAGCTGGCGGGCCGCTATCGCAACGTCAACGAGCCCTTCGACGATCTCGCCCAGGTGGCCAGCATCGGGCTGCTGCGCGCGATCGAGCGCTTCGACCCCGGCCACGGCGCCCCCTTCGTGTCCTTTGCCGTCCCGACGATCCTCGGCGAGCTCAAGCGGCACTTTCGCGACACCGGCTGGACGGCTCACGTCCCGCGCAAGGCCCAGGAGCGGGCCCTGCGCATCGAGCGCGCGGTGACCGCGCTGACCAACGAGCTCGGCCGCGAGCCGCAGGTGGGCGAACTGGCCGACCACCTCGGGCTTTGCACCGAGGACGTGCTCGAGGGGCTCGACGCTCGGGCCGCTCACTTCGCCGCGTCGTTGGACGCTCCCGCCAACCGGATCGAAGGTGACGAGGCGACGCTTCAGGACACGTTCGGTCGCGAGGACGACGGTTACGACCTGGTGGAGCTCGTCTCCGCGCTCGGTGACGGGCTGCGGCGTCTGCCGTTCGTCGAGCGCCAGGTCGTCGACATGCGCGCTTGCTGCGACATCCGGCAGAGTGAGATCGCCGAGCGCCTCGGTTGCTCGCAGATGCAGGTGTCGCGCCTGCTCGGCCGAGCCCGCCGGCGCCTCGCCCAGGTCACCGCAGCCTGAGGTGAGTCGCCGGCCTCAGCGCTGCGGCAAGTGTCCGACGAAGTCGACAACCTCCTCGCCGGCGACGATGCG
>Ga0213875_10001131_pt1 | contig 18350 bp, 17 predicted proteins | sample BarmaccomBMRX_R8_FD_160105 | JGI IMG/M metagenome (GOLD analysis project Ga0213875, IMG submission 160105) | Root-associated microbial communities from Barbacenia macrantha in rupestrian grasslands, the National Park of Serra do Cipo, Brazil - RX_R8 | ecosystem: Host-associated > Plants > Roots... | reverse complement strand
TTCTACCGCCGAGGCTTGTCTTGCGGCGTTCGTCGTTGCCGATGAACCCGAATAGCTGGCAGTCGTAAAAAGATTCGAGCTCGAGGCGGGCGCGCTATAGGCGACGACGCTTGAGGACTGCGTGATCGGAGCCGCCGCCGCGCTCACCGCGGAGGCGATCGCGGCGATCGGGGCGCCTGGCCCTGAAGCTCGCGTCTCGGGAAGATCGGCACTCGCAAGCGCCACCGGGACCGAGCCCGGACCATCGAACGCCGCGCCCGAGCCATCGGTCCTCAAGGTCGCGAGCAACTTGCGGTCATCCGAGCCACCGAGGCTCGCGGGGCGCAGATAATCGAGCCGGATTTGCGTCGTGCCGACATTCTTGAAATCGAGAACATCGGCGACGCGCTCCGAAACATCCATGACGCGACTGGAATGGTAAGGACCGCGATCATTGATGCGCACGATGATGGAACGGCCGTTCCGGATGTTCGTCACGCGGGCGTAGCTGGGCAAAGGAAGCGTCTTGTGTGCCGCGCTGATCGAATAGCGATCGAACACCTCGCCATTCGCCGTGAGTCTGCCGTGAAACGCCGTGCCGTACCAGGAGGCGAGGCCCACCACCGAATAGCGCTTCACGTCCTGCGGCACATAAGTCTGTCCGGCGACGGTATAGCTCGCTCCCACCAGCCGCTTGCCGCCGCCTTTCGGGATCTCCTCGCCTTCCGAGTAAAGGCGCGGACTTGCCCGTACGCCAAGCTTCGGATCGATTCCATTGTCGCCGACACTGGTTTTGGCGGCACAATTGGCGACGAGCAACGATACGCCAATGCCGAAAAGGAGGCGCCACCGCGAAGGAGGCGAGGCGACTGAGCGCGACCCATGAGTATGCAAACTTGCAGGCGCGACGCGCCTCACTCTGCTCATAGGACCGTTCATACGCAAAACGCGGCCGAGGGGGAAGAGCCAATCCCGACAGAATCTCGACGCGAAACGGGCACGGTTTTCACCTCATTCGAGCACGGCGACATTACGGGTCAAGCGACGAATCGCGCAAAAGCCGCAAACTCGCGGCAGCCTGATCTTCAATATTGTGTCAAATACGGTCAAATTGAGTCCGCGCATCGTTCGTGTACGATCAAAATACCACGACGAGGTTAATGGGAGCTTCAGGTCGTGCCAGATGCGTGCGCTGGCAAGTGCATGCCACGTGCGTGCGGACGCGAAGATGTCGCGATCCATGTAGCAAGTCTGGATTCGCGTTTCTCGTGGGTTCATTGGAGGCCCTCAAAGGGGGCCGGAATTCAAGAGCTCTTGCCGAGCTCTTGCCGAGCCCTTGCCGAGCCCTTGCCTGCGACTGCTTGGAAGTCGTGACCAAATCCCCTAAGAGCCCGGTTTGGCCTTCATCGGGCCGTCGGAGGCCGATTGCATGGATGCGTTCAAACCGATCCTCGCCAAGGTCGCGACCGGACAGCCGCTCTCGGCTTTCGAGGCGCAGAGCGCATTCGATCTCCTCCTTTCCGGCGAAGTCACGCATGCACAGGCCGGGGCGTTCCTCATGGGGCTGCGGGTGCGCGGTGAGACGGTGGAAGAGATCACCGGGGCCGTCGAGGCGATGCGAGCCCGCATGCTGAGGATCGATGCGCCCGACGGAGCGATCGACGTCGTGGGAACGGGCGGCGATCAGGTGGGCACCTGGAACATTTCCACCCTGGCGGCCCTGATCGTCGCGGCTTGCGGTGTCACCGTCGCGAAGCATGGCAATCGCGCCGCGTCGTCGAAATCAGGCGCGGCTGACGTGCTCGGCGCTCTCGGCGTTAAGATCGGGCTCGACAAGGAGGGGCTCGAACGTTGCCTGCGCGAGGCCGGCATCGCCTTCATGTTCGCCCCCACGCATCATGCTTCGATCCGGCATGTCATGCCCGTGCGCACCGAGATCGCCACGCGCACACTGTTCAACCTGCTCGGCCCGATGTCGAATCCGGCCGGCGTCAAACGCCAGCTCGTCGGTGTGTTCGCGAAGAGCTGGGCGCGGCCCGTCGCCGAGACGCTCAAGGTGCTCGGCTCGGAGCGCGTCTGGGTCGTGTGCGGCTCGGACGGCATCGACGAGATCACCACCACGGGACCAACGCACGTCGCCGCCATCGAGAATGGCGCCATTCGCGAGTTCGAGATCACACCGGAGGAAGCGGGCCTGCCGCTCGTCGAGCCCGAGGCACTCAAGGGAGCCGAGGCCATGGTGAATGCAGGCGCGCTCATGCGCGTGCTCGCGGGAGAAAAGACCGCTTATCGCGATATCGGCGTGCTCAATGCGGCCGCTGCTCTCTGCATCGCGGGAAAGGCCAGGAGCCTTGCCGAAGGCGCAAAGCTTGCGGCAAATGTTCTCGACGATGGCGCGGTGCTGCAGACGCTGCGCAAGCTCATCGCCGCATCGAATGCCGCGCCGTGACTGACATCTTGCGTCGCATCGAGACGTATAAGCGCGAGGAGATCGCCGCCGCAAAGGCGCGCCTTCCGATCGCGACCCTCGAGAGGCAGGCGCGCGCGGCATCGCCGGTTCGCGATTTCGTCGGGAGCTTGCGTCACAAGATCGACGCCGGCCTGCCGGCTCTCATTGGCGAGATCAAGAAGGCAAGCCCTTCGAAAGGATTGATTCGCGCGGATTTCAATCCAGCCTCGCTCGCCCGCTCTTATGCCCAAGGTGGCGCCGCTTGCTTGTCGGTGCTGACCGATGCACCGTCCTTTCAAGGAGCGCCGGAATTCCTGGCGCAAGCGCGCGAGGCCTGTGATCTTCCGGTGTTGCGCAAGGATTTCATGTTCGATCCATATCAGGTCGCACAATCGAGGGCCTGGGGCGCGGACTGCATTCTCATCATCATGGCCGCAATCGATGATGCGGTGGCGCGTGACCTGTGCGCAAGCGCCGAGCATCATGAAATGGCGACGCTGATCGAGGTGCATGACGAGAACGAGCTCGAGCGCGCACTCGCCCTCTCCTCCCCGCTCATCGGCGTCAACAACCGGGACTTGCGCAGCTTCAAGACTTCCCTCGACGTCACCGAGCGGCTTGCCGCGCTCGTGCCCGACGATCGCCTGCTCGTGAGCGAAAGCGGAATTTCGAATCCCGCCGACATCGCACGCCTCGAGCGTCACCGGGTCCGCGCCTTTCTGGTCGGGGAAAGCCTGATGCGCCAGGAGGATGTGACCGGGGCGACGCGAGCTTTGATTGCGCCGGCGCCGCGAAGGACCAGCGCCGCATGACAGGCCTGACACATATCGCGAAGGATGGGTCGGCCCGAATGGTCGATGTCTCGGTAAAACCCGTGACCGATCGCACCGCCGTCGCACAGGGGCGTGTTCACCTACGGCCGGAAACGCTCGCCTTGATCCGCGCCGGCAACGCGAAGAAAGGCGATGTGCTCGGTGTCGCTCGCATCGCCGGCATCATGGCGGCGAAGCGAACCCACGAGCTCATCCCGCTTTGTCATCCCTTAAAGATCACCGGCGTGGCCGTCGACCTTTCGCTCGATGATGCGACGTCCAGTGTCCATGTGACCGCGAGCGTCAAGACGAGCGGGCAAACGGGTGTCGAGATGGAGGCGCTCACGGCGGTTTCCGTCGCCTGCCTTACCATCTACGACATGGTGAAGGCAGTCGATCGCGGCATGACGATCGAGGCGGTGCGGCTCGTGGAGAAACGCGGCGGAGCCTCGGGCGCATGGCGCTCCGAACCACCCATGCCGCCCACGAAGAAGCGGCACGGGCGTGGACGATGATGGAATCGATCAGTTTGCCTTGTTGATCAGGGCAGCGCCGGCCTTCGCTCCGACTTCGTCTTGCGAGCCGGTTCCGCCGGAGCAGCCGATGGCGCCGATGATCGCACCGTTTTCGACAAGAGGAATGCCGCCGCGCGAACCGATTACGCCATCGAGCGTGATGACGTAGTTGAGACCGTTTTGAATGCCGGATTCAAAGGCCTTCGTCTCGCGACGGAACGTGACGGCCGCGCGGGCTTTGTGCTCGGAAATGGCGATCGAGGCGAGTTGCGCGCCGTCCATACGCTCGAACGTGACGAGATTGCCGCCGGAATCGACGACAGCGATGTTCAGCTTCCACCCATGCTTCTTCGCCTCATCGGCCGCCGCGGTGACTACGGCTTTGGCGCGATCGATGCCGATCGGTGCGCCGTAAGGAATATCGAACGGCATCTTGTCGGGAATGACATCGAGAGGGTTGGGCTGAGTTTGGGCGCAAGCAATGCCGGCGCTCATGATCAGGGCGAATACGCTGGCGGCAATGGCTGAGTTGCGCATGGTCTCACTCTCTCGCTAACGAAAGGCAATGAAGTCTAACTTGACAACAGCAATAGCCTCGCGGCTCGCGGAGGAAAGAGTTGATCGACCGATCTCGCGATGATGTGAAAACGTTGCCGCTCGACGATTAGAAGGGCTGTCAGCCAACGAAGGCGAGCCGTCGGGCCTTTTTCGAGGTCGAGCTTGCCGCAGCGGCTGCGCCCTTCGCGGCAATCGGCCGAGAGTGTAAGAAGGCGCCCGATGAACCAGAAGTCGCTATTGTCGGTCTCCGATGCCCTTGCGCGGATTCTCGCGACCGCACCCGCACCTCTCCCCTCCGAGCGGGTCCCGATCGGCGAGGCGCATCGGCGCACGCTCGCAAAAGATCTCATCGCCTCGCGAGACCAGCCGCCCTTTCCCGCGTCAGCAATGGACGGATATGCGGTGAGGGCAGCGGACGTTGCCGCAACTCCCGTGACGCTCGACCTCATCGGCATGAGCGCTGCCGGTCACCTTTTCGACGGCAAGGTCCGTCCCAGGCAAGCCGTGCGCATCTTTACTGGCGCACCCGTTCCGAAAGGCGCCGACGCGATCGTGATCCAGGAGAACACGATCGCGGAGAGCGATCGCAAGATCCGAGTGGAGACGCCTGCGCCCGCCGGCAGATTTGTAAGACCCGCAGGACTCGATTTCCGATCCGGCGAAGTGCTCATGAAGGCCGGCCACCGCATCTCGACCAGAGATCTTGCGCTTGCGGCAGCTGCGGGGTTCGCGCATCTCGAGATCCGGCGGCGTCCTCGGGTTGCCATTCTCGCGACAGGCGACGAATTGGCGCGGCCGGGCGACGAATTGCAGCCAGGCCAGATCGTTGCCTCGAACACCTACGCGGTTGCGGCGATGGTTCGGGCCGCCGGCGCCGAAGCGCTCGATCTTGGCATAGCGCGAGACGACCTTGCTGAAACGCGGGCCGCGATTGGAAAGGCGCGCGAGCTTAAGGTCGATATTCTCGTGACGCTTGGGGGCGCGTCGGTGGGGGACCACGACCTCGTCCAGGAGGCGCTGACGAAATCCGGAATGACCCTCGGCTTTTGGCGGATCGCGATGCGTCCGGGAAAACCGCTGATGCAGGGCGTCATGGGTGAAATGCGGGTGCTCGGATTTCCAGGAAATCCCGTATCATCAATGGTTTGTGCTCTGATTTTCCTTCAACCTCTCATCCGCAAGCTGCTCGGCGACCCGAAGGCCGGCGCCGACCCGACCCGTCCTGCCGTGCTTGGAGCTGACGTGGCGGCAAACGATGAAAGGCAGGATTACGTTCGGGCCCGCGTCGAGCCCGGCACCTCCCCACGTAAAATCATGCCTTTCGAACGGCAGGACTCCTCGATGATGGGCGTATTCGCCCGTTCCGACGCCTTGCTGCTTCGCGAACCTCACGCTCCGCCCGCAAAGGCCGGGACGGCATGTCGCGCCTTGTTTCTCGACGAATGGGAATGAACAGCTGCGGCGTCGCCATGAGCTCGCCGATTTCTTGCACGTGTCGGTCAAGTCGACTAGTCAAGGGCCATGCAATCGCTTTTCTTGAGGAAGATACGCGATGAACATGCAATTGCGCTTGGGGGGCGCGGCTGAGCGCCACGGGCGCAAAGCCGGTGAGGTTTCCTCCACATCACTCGATCTTGCCACGCGGCTGCGGCGCAGCCGCCGTACGCCCTGGTCGCGCCGCCTTGTGCGCGAGCATGTGCTCACCGTCGATGATCTCATCTGGCCGGTTTTCATCATCGAGGGCAAGAAGCGCCGCGAAGCCGTGGCCTCGATGCCGGGCGTGGAGCGCCTCTCGATCGACGAGCTTCTTCGCGAGGTCGAGGACGCGGCAAGGCTCGGAATTCCCGCGATCGCGCTTTTTCCGAACGTCGACCGCGTCTTGCGGGACGAAGACGCATCCGAAGCCCTGAAGGGCGACAATCTCGTCTGTCGAGCCATTGCCGCGATCAAGAAACGCATCCCGGAGATCGGCGTGATCACGGATGCGGCGCTCGACCCCTATACGAGCCACGGCCACGATGGTTTGCTGCGCGGCACCGAGATCGCAAACGACGAAACGGTCGATGTCCTGGTGCGCCATGCGCTCTTCCAGGCACAGGCCGGCTGCGACATCATCGCTCCCTCGGACATGATGGATGGCCGTGTCGGTGCGATCCGTCGCGCGCTCGACGACAACGGCTTCGCGCATGTCCAGATCATGGCTTACGCGGCGAAATATGCGTCGGCTTTCTACGGACCGTTTCGGGATGCGCTCGGCTCCTCGAAAACCCTCGTCGGCGACAAGGCGACCTACCAGATGGACCCGGCCAATGCCGATGAGGCGCTGCGCGAGGTGGCCCTCGACATCGAGGAAGGCGCCGACAGCGTCATGATCAAGCCGGGCATGCCCTATCTCGACATCGTAAGGCGCGTGAAGGACGCGTTCGGCGTGCCGACTTTTGCTTACCAAGTGTCCGGCGAATATGCGATGCTGTCGGCCGCGGCGGCAAATGGCTGGCTCGACGGTGAACGCGTCATGCTGGAGAGCCTCATCGCCTTCAAGCGCGCGGGGGCGGATGGCGTGCTGAGCTACTTCGCACCGCGCGCAGCACGCATCTTGCGCGGCGGTTGATGATCGCGGAGTGCCGGCACGATCCGTCTCAAGGGTGAGGCAAGCGCCACCCTCCTCATTCGGCCGCGCTTTGCTCGACGTGGCTTTTCATACGGGTTCGCGAAACCTCTGCCCCCTGTTGGCTGTGACGGCCACGCTTCTTGCGAGCGCTTGCGCGACACTCGTTGACGAGGGCCATGCGCGGGAATGTCGAAGCCTGGTCGCGGCGATCGAAGCGCCGGACGCCAAGATCACCATTCTGCGCACGGCCGCGGGTGAACCGCAGAACTCAGTTCGCGTCGATTACCGTCTCGATGGCGGTGAGATCTCCCAGTTGCGACATGTGGTCTGTCGCTTCGGCGCCGCAAACGCAGAGCTCGGACGCGACACCCTGATCGGCGTCGACACCGCGCAAGGCCCGCTCGGGGAGGCGCAGCTCCTCTTCTTGCGACGCTTCTATCTCGACGCACCAGGCGAGCCTCCGCCCGATCCTGGGGCGAGCGGAACCGGTTCGCTTCACACTCTGCCGACCAGTTTCGCCTTGGCGCTGCAGCAGCTCGTGGCCGCCCTGCCCTCCGCCGCCATCTATGGATTGCTGGCCTCCTCCTATGCGCTGATCCATGGGCTTGTCGGGCGCGTGGTATTCGGTTTCGGCGATCTCGCCGCTCTTGGCGGATATGCAACCTTGACGGGGCTGGCGCTTGGCGCGGTCGCGGGCTCGCCCCTGGCGCTCATCGCCGGGTTCGTCCTCGCGCTTGGGGTGAGCGCCTCCTACGGGATCGCAGCGGGACGCTTTGCTGTTCTCCCGGCGCTGCGGGCGAAGGGTCAGGCCGTCGTCATCGCCACAGTCGGGATGATGATCGCGCTCGCCGAGTATTCGCGCCTGACGGTCCCGCGTTCTCTCATCTGGGCGCCGCCTTTGCTTTCGTCTCCGATCGCGCTCGTAAGAGCGCAGACTTTCGTGGTCACCGTCACACCGATGCAAATGCTTTCCGCGGCGATCGGGCTTTTTGGCGCGTTGTGCCTCCTTGCCTATCAACGCTGGTCGACGTTCGGTCGGGAATGGCGCGCCGTCTCGCAAGACGAGATCGCAGCCGCGATGCTCGGCATCGATCGCGACCGCGTGTTCACGCACAGCTTCGCGATCGCTGCGGCGCTTGCCGGCCTCTCAGGTTACGTACTCACGGTGCATTTCGGCCAGACTGGCTATGCGTATGGATTCACATTGGGCCTGAAGGCGCTTGTCGGCGCCGTGCTCGGCGGAATCGGCTCGATCGGCGCGGCTTTCGCGGGCGGCGTCATCCTCGCTTTCAGCGAAGCGGCCTGGTCGGCGCTCTTCAGCGTCGACTCGCGCGACCTCGCGGTTTACTCGCTTCTCGCGATCTTGTTCATCTTCCGCCCTTACGGAATTTTCGGCCGTCGACCCGATTCGCCGAGCCTGAGTTAAAAGCAGCGTCTGAAACCATCCAAAATCCGGGTTTGCCCATTGGCTCGCCGAAGCTCGAAAGCTTCTGAAACAATAGCAAGGCGGGAAACGTAGGCTTGTGGATCGAGCCCAACGAGATGAACCATGATGACCCCCGATATCGTCGCTCCCGAGAAAGTTCTTCCCGAGCATCGCCAAGCGATTTTCCGCCTTCTCGATGCTTTCAATGACCAGCGCACAGGTTTCCCCGATCCTGTCGCCCCGCTCGCGCTTTTGCTGAAGGAACCGGGACGGGAGACGATCATCGGTGGGCTCTGGGGCGTGAGCTATTGGCGCTGGCTCTTCGTGGATTTGCTGTTCGTCCCCGAAGCGCAACGCGGCAAAGGGCTTGGGACTGCTCTTTTGAGAGAAGCTGAAGAGAAGGCGCGTGAGCGCGGCTGCATCGGAGTATGGCTCTTGTCCTTCAGTTTCCAGGCGCCTTTATTTTATCAACGCTACGGTTATCGCCCTTTCGGCGCTATCGCAGATTATCCGCCGGGCCATGACTGCACCTATCTGATGAAACGGCTGGATCAGACATGATGATTTCATGCTGACCATTGACTTGGCGTTTTGCGTGCTCTCGTTGTCCTCGAGCCGCGCGATTTCGAAAACGGCAGATTGAGGTTACCCGAATTCATTTGGGGCATTGTCGATGCTGATCGCGACCTGGAACGTCAACTCGGTTCGCCAACGAGCCGCCCATCTGCTGCGCTGGCTCAAGCAGGCGCAGCCCGACATCGTTTGCCTGCAGGAACTGAAATGCCTCGACGACGCCTTCCCGCGACTTGAGGTGGAGGCGGCGGGCTATCATGTGGAGACGCTCGGTCAGAAGACCTTCAACGGCGTTGCGATCCTTGCGCGGAAGCGGCCGGATGAGGTGATCCGAGGCCTCGAAGGTGACGATGCGGACAGTCACGCACGCTACATGGAAGCCGTCTTCTCGACTGAAGGCGGCGTGGTTCGGGTGGCTTCGATCTACCTGCCGAACGGCAATCCGCCGCTCTCCGAGAAATACCCTTACAAGCTCGGTTTCATGGAGAGGCTTCGCCGTCGAGCTGCCGCCTTGCTGCGCCTCGAAGAGCCGCTCGTGCTCGCCGGCGATTACAACGTCATCCCCGAGCCGATCGACGCGCGAGACCCGGCCGCATGGGTATCGGACGCACTCTTCCTGCCGCAAACGCGGGCAGCGTTTCGGCGCCTTCTGGCGCTCGGCCTGACGGATGCGCTGCGTGCTTGCGACCAGGCGCCCGAACGTTACAGTTTCTGGGATTACCAGGCGGGTGCCTTTCAGAAGAACAACGGCATCCGCATCGACCATCTCTTGCTCTCGCCGCAGGCCGCCGACAGGCTCGTCACCTGCCGCATCGACAAGGAAACCCGAAGCTGGGACAAGCCCTCGGACCACGTGCCCGTGCTGGTGGAGCTCAACCTCACATGAGGTGAAGAAGCGGCGCGATCGATCAGGTAAAGATCAGCGATCGCGATCGGAGGCGGTCCCGCAAACGGAACTCGAGCCTGTGCCGATCTGATCGTTGGAAAAAGGCGAAGAGGGTGCCCGCGCGCCTTATCGCTTGGCCCGCTGATCGAGGTAGAGCGTCGAGAGCTGGCGCTCATTCTCGTTGGCCGCCGCGAAGGCTTGATCGCGCAATTGCGTGATCCACGCGTCTTTCGAGGGATCGGCTCCTTCGCGCGCAAGGGAAAGCCACATCAAGCCTTGCGCGGCCTGGCGCGGAACGCCGTTGCCGGTGAACAGGATGTGACCGAGGAGAGCCTGTGAAGGATGATGATTCTTCTCCGCCGCCAGATTGAGCCATCGCACGGCGTCGCGGATATCTTTCGGTCCGCCGGTGCCTTCGGCGAGCATGCGCGCAAGGTTGTATTGTGCATCCGGATCGCCGTAGAGCGAGGCCGCATATTTGAACAAATCCCGCGCCCGCACCGGATCGGCCTTCACATAGGTATTCGGAATACCGTCGAGGAAATAGGTGCCGAGCGCGACATAGGCATTGGCGATGAAGCGTGCGTTCGGCGAGCCCGACCCTTCATCCGTCTCAGCATCCGCCGTGCGAGAGAAATATTCGAACGCCTTGAGGTCGTCATGCGGGACGCCGTCGCCTTCCGCATACATGCGCGCGAGCTTCCAGCAGGACATCACATGTCCTTGCGCCGCCGCGTAAGCGAAAGCTCGAACCGCGTCCGCCTTGTCGCCGGCATTGTAGCCCTTCATGCCTTTGGTGAAGGCGTCTCGCATGGATTTGAAAGGCTCGGAGAGACGCGGATTCATGGCCGGCGCATAGGCCGGTGTGGTCGCGATCACATCCGTCTCTCCCGTGCTCGGGCCCAGCATCGGTTGCGGCGCTGCCGGCACGACCGGAAGAGGATGGCTCAACGCCGACGCGTTGGTGCTCGTGAATGTGGCTTCCGGCGCCGATCGTCCGATCGGCAGGGGCGGCAGTGGCGAGGCCACGACCGGACTCGGCAAGGGGGAAGTCACAACCGGAACCGAAACGGGCGCGGCAACGACCGCAAGCGGCTCGCCCTGACTTTGAGTTTGGGCGAGCACAAGAGGTGCATGCCAGCAGACGGCTCCCGTCGCCGCCAATGCGGAAAGGATCAGGCCTTTTGGATCAAATATCCGCATAGCACCGAGCTTCGCCCTGAGCCCCGGGATGGGTTACCGCGCCCAAGCGCGCAGGTCCCACCTGTTGTGCGTATTTCCAAATTGCGCCTGAACCGAATTCACTTTCGCGCGGTTTCCAGTCTTTTTTGCGGCGCTTGAGCTCGCTCTCGGAAAGCTTGACGTCGAGCACGCCTTCGATGGCGTCGATCTCGATGATGTCGCCGTCCTTGAGAAGAGCGATCGGACCGCCAACGGCAGCTTCCGGCCCGACATGGCCCACGCAAAATCCGCGAGTGGCTCCGGAGAAGCGACCGTCGGTGATGAGCGCCACCTTGTCCCCCATGCCTTGCCCATAGAGGGCGGCGGTGGTCGCCAGCATCTCGCGCATGCCGGGGCCGCCGCGCGGCCCTTCATAGCGAATGACGAGGACCTCACCTTCCTTGTAGCGGCGGGTGCGCACTGCCTCGAAACAGGCTTCCTCCGTATCGAAGCAGCGCGCCGGCCCGCTGAAGACGAGATGTTCTTTCGCCATGCCGGCGACCTTCACGATCGCTCCGTCGGGCGCGAGATTGCCTTTGAGGCCGACGACGCCGCCGGTGCGGGTGATCGGTGCATCGGCGGGTCGCACCACGTCCTGCTTCTCGTTCCACATGACCTTGGCGAGATTGTCCGCGATCGTCCGGCCCGTGACCGTGAGGCAATCGCCGTGCAGGAAGCCGTGGTCGAGGAGCGTCTTCATGAGGAGCGGGATTCCTCCGACCTCGAAGAGATCTTTGGCGACATAGCGTCCGCCAGGCTTGAGATCGGCGATGTAAGGGGTTCGCTTGAAGATCTCGGCGACGTCGAACAGATCGAAGGCGATGCCGCACTCATGCGCGATTGCAGGAAGATGCAAAGCGGCATTGGTCGAGCCGCCCGAGGCAGCCACCACCGTTGCCGCGTTCTGGAGCGCCCTTCTGGTGACGATGTCGCGCGGTCGGATATTGCGCTGCACGAGCTCCATCACCATCTCGCCGGCCGCCATGCAAAAGCGGTCGCGCATTTCGTAAGGAGCCGGCGCGCCCGCCGAATAAGGCAGGGCCAGTCCCATGGCCTCGGAAACCGTGGCCATGGTGTTTGCGGTAAATTGCGCGCCGCAAGCGCCCGCCGACGGACAGGCGACATTTTCGAGTTCGTCGAGATCGGCGTCCGACATGTCGCCGACCGAATGCTTGCCGACCGCCTCGAACAGGTCCTGGACGGTCACCGGGCGACCCTTGAAGGTCCCCGGAAGAATCGACCCGCCATAGATGAAAATCGACGGCACATTGAGGCGGCACATCGCCATCATCATTCCCGGCAGCGACTTGTCGCAACCAGCGAGACCCACGAGCGCGTCGTAGCAATGGCCGCGCATCGTGAGCTCGACCGAGTCGGCGATCACCTCTCGCGAGGCGAGAGACGCCTTCATGCCTTGATGGCCCATCGCCATGCCATCGGTGACCGTGATGGTGCAGAATTCGCGCGGCGTGCCGTTGGCGGCCGACACGCCCTTTTTCACGGCTTGGGCCTGGCGCATCAAGGCGATGTTGCAAGGGGCGGCTTCGTTCCAACAGCTCGCCACGCCGACGAGCGGCTGATGAATCTGCTCTCTCGTGAGCCCCATCGCGTAGAGGTATGAGCGATGCGGAGCGCGGGCCGGCCCTTCGGTCACGTGCCGGCTGGGCAGCTTCATCTTGTCGATAACTCGCGCGTCCATCCCGCTCGCTCTACTCTCGGCTCCCTCGCCATCGCCGGTCACGGCGCTTAGGCGAAACAAAAGCGCGGAGCTTGCCCGCGCTTCCCAACACCCGCGATCTACAGGCGGATTCGTTTGTGGCGGCTTTCGGGCGGGACGCCCCTCGCCTCGCTTTCAGGAACAAAGACTCTCCGAATGTGGTAAAACCGCAACATGGCGGAAAGGCTCCGGAAACTGCCGTTCCTCGGCTGGCCGGGCAGCGAAGCGTTGCGATTGTGGGAGAGCTCAGAAAGCGAATTCAGGTTTGCGGGCGAATGCCTGAATAAGTGGAGCCGAGGCATCGAAGACCGCGCGACCCGTCACCAGGCCTTCCGTCTTGACCTGAAGCATGACCTGCGCGGCGCGACCCAACCCCGAGACGCCGAGAAGGCGCCCACCTTCACTCAGCTGGTCGAGCAGGGATCGGGGCTCGACCTCATAGGCGCCCTCGATGAAGATCACGTCGAAAGGCGCTTCGGCCGTATCGCCATCGGGCAACATGCCGACGCGCGTCCTCACGCCCAAGGCGCGAGCTTCGGCTAGAGCATGTTCTGCAGCCGCGATGAGCGCTGGGTCCTCGTCGAGAGCCACGACATCGGCGCCGAGCTTCGCGAAGATGGCACTCGCATATCCGGTGCCGCAAGCGACATGGAGCACCTTCGCATTCTGCACCGGCTCGACCGCTTGCAGCATGCGCGCGATGAGCGCAGGCGAAAGTGCGTAACGGTTCTCGGACCTTGCGTCGATCCGCCCGACCAAGAGATGCTGGTCACTGTAGGCAAAGGGCTTTGACGCTTCCGGCGCGAACATCTCGCGCGGCACTTCATCCATCGCGGCCAGCAACGGCCGATGCGTGACATCGGCCGTGCGGATCTGATTATCCACCATGCGGCGGCGGAGATCGGTGAAGTCGGGCATGAAATGATCCTCTGACGCTCGCGGCTTTTATCCCGGCGCGCGCCAAAGGCAAGCGTGGGTTGGAGATCGCCCCCGCAAGGATGGACGGTGGCTCCCGGATCTCCCGGACGCGCACCAGATATTGCTCAATCGGCCTTCAGGCTTTAACGAGAGCGCCGGATGCAGCTATGGCCTCGTGGCGGAGTGGCTACGCAGAGGACTGCAAATCCTTCTACGGGGGTTCGATTCCCTCCGAGGCCTCGACCACCATCTAGCGTGACGCGGCTCTATTCATCGCTATGAGCGGCATTTCCGGCACGCGCCCGAGGGACACTGAACACAGACCACGACCCTGCCGTCGTCTTGAGTCGCCGGCGGTCTCGACAGGCTCACTCCAACAGACGCAGCACGGAAAGCGGTGCGCGCCCGGTCGGTCCGAAGGCCGGTCGCGTGTGTTTGTGGGGCACGTATTCTTCCACGATCTTGCGGGCGCAATTGAGCACGGCGAGCGCTTGTCGGCGATCCTCGGGAAGCTCCGCGGCGATCTGGAGAGCCTGGAGCCGCATCCAAGCTTGTCGCTTCTTACGGCTCATCGAGGATCTCCCGGTCCTGTCGACGCCGGCAAGGCGTCAAACCGGGAGCGAATGTCCACAATTGAGGTTAGCGGACGGTTAAACTGGCGACGCTGAGGCGAATACTTACATTTCTGCTCACAAGCTCAGCGAATATCAATCGCGTGAGAAATGCGAGAGCGTTCACTGCTTTGTGCCGGGCGGCTTCTGCCCGGGCGCGCGCTTCATCGGGTCGCCAACGACGAGGCCGTTGTTCATCGCCCAGATCGCCGCCTGCGTGCGGTTGACGACGCCAATCTTGGTGAGAATCGATTTCACGTGAACCTTCACGGTCGCCTGCGCGATGCCGATCTCGCTGGCGATAACCTTGTTCGCAAGTCCTTCGGCGAGATGTCGCAAGATCAATTTTTCGCGACGCGACAGCTGCGGTGCGAAGCTGTCGGGTGTCTTTGGCGCCCTCAGGTCATCCTTGTGCTCGAGAATGAGCGGGAGAATGGCTTTGGGGAGGACCGTCTCTCCGAGCATCACCAGTTCGAGGGCTTTGATAAAGGGCTCGAGGCTCGGACCCATATACAAGTAGCCATTCGCGCCCGCTCGAAAGACCGCCGGTATTTCGGCGAATTGGCCCGGATCCGCGAGGAGGACCACGCGCCCGTTCTCATACCGCTCCTTGAAGAGCTCGATCTGCCGAACGGCGTCGCGCAAATCCTCGGCCGCATTCACGATGAGCAGGATGGGTTGCTGTTGCAGTTCCGGGGCGAGATCGAGGTCGTTGACACGGGAGACGGCCGCGATGACGCGAAAGCCCGCCGCGCTCAAGATCCCCTTCAATCCTTCCAGTACGAGAAAATTCGGCCCGAGCAGCGCTGTTGCGAAAGCGCGCCGGAACGCGCGCTCATCGTCCGGCTGGGAGCCGGCGAGCTCAGCGCCTTGTTCCTGGTCATTTTGGGCCAAGGTCTCGTGTCCGCCTGTTTCACAAACGGACACAGTCCGTCCTCCATGCTCCCCGTAGCAGAAATCGTGCCGTGCGGGGGTTTTGGCAGACCGTATCTGAACGTAAGCTCAACGTCTTTCCGCCAGAGGATCGATTCAACACGGCTGTTCAACATCCGTTTCAAAGTCGTTCCACAATATTACAGGAGTTTGGGGCAGTTCCTTCTGACAAATAGGAACTATATCCGGGGGCTGGACCGCGGCGGCTTGGGACGGAAGGAAGCGCCATCAACGCGGCGGAAGGCGCAGGCTCATTCTTCTCGCTCGCGCCGCAGCCTTGCCCATTCGTCGAGCCTTGCCTTGATCCGAGCCTCCATGCCGCGATCCGTGGGCTGGTAGAAGCTCATGCGCTCCATGGAATCGGGGAAGTAGTTTTGACCGGAGAAGGCGTCGGACGAGTTGTGGTCATAAGCGTAACCCTCCCCGTAACCTTCCTGTTTCATCAGCTTCGTGGGTGCGTTGAGGATGTGCTTCGGGGGAGCGAGTGAGCCCTTCTCCTTTGCGGCCCGCATCGCGGCCGCATAAGCGAGGTAAGCCGCGTTGGATTTCGGCGCGCAAGCGAGATAGATCACGGCGTTGGCGAGAGCGAGCTCTCCTTCGGGCGAGCCTTGCTGCTCATACGCTTCCGCCGCCGCACGCGCATGGACGAGCGCGTTCGGATCGGCGAGCCCGATATCCTCCGCGGCCATGCGCACGAGACGGCGCGCGAGGTAGCGCGGATCCTCACCGCCATCGAGCATTCGACAGAACCAGTAAAGCGCGGCATCCGGGTCTGAGCCCCGCACCGACTTATGAAGCGCGCTGATGAGATTGTAGTGGCCATCGCGATCCTTGTCGTAGACCGGGGCGCGGCGCTGGAGAATTTCCTGCAAGGCTTCGGCGTCGAAGGCCTCCCCGGGTTTCACCGCGCGCCAAGCCTCTTCGGCAAGCGTGAGCGCCGCGCGGCCATCCCCATCGGCCATGCGGATCAAGGAGGCACGCGCGGCTTCGGTGAGCGGCAGCGCCCTTCCCTCATGCGCCTCGGCGCGATCGAGCAGGTTCTCGATCGCATCCGCGTCGAGTGGCTTGAAAACGAGCACCCGAGCGCGCGACAGGAGGGCCGCGTTGAGCGCGAAGGACGGGTTCTCGGTCGTCGCGCCCACAAGCGTGATGGTGCCGTCCTCCATCACGGGAAGAAACGAATCCTGCTGTGCGCGGTTGAAGCGGTGGATCTCGTCGACGAAAAGAAGCGTGCCCTTCCCTTGGGTCACCCGTGCGCGGGCGGCATCGAATGCCTTCTTCAAATCAGCAACCCCGGAGAAGATCGCGGAAAGCTGCTGAAACTCGAGCTTCGTCTCGCCGGCGAGCAAACGCGCAACCGTGGTCTTGCCCGTGCCGGGCGGTCCCCAGAAGATCAGGGAACCCAGCGATCCCGCCGCGATCAGCCGGGTCAGCACACCATCCTTTCCCGTGAGGTGCTCTTGCCCGGCAATCTCGGCGAGCGATGTCGGCCGCAGCCGATCCGCGAGCGGCCGTGTGCCGCTCTTGTCGAGCCCTGCCGCGGCAAAAAGATCGGTCAAGCGGTGGCGCCCTCCTCATCCAGGTAAGCGCGCGGGTTGGCGATCTCCATGAGACGATCGGGCCGCGCGGGAGGGCGAAAGCCATAGCGCGCGTAAAGTTCCGAAGCGTCGGATGTCGAGAGCGTGAATCGGCGCAGCCCCTTGAGCTGCGGATGAGCGAGGACCGTCTCGATGAGCGCCTTGCTGATGCCTTGCCCGCGCCAATGCGGGAAGACGAAGACGTCGCACAGATGCGCGAAGGTGGCGCGATCCGAGATGATCCTGGCAAACGCTGCTTGCTCGCCGCTCGCAAGGAACGCACCGAAGCACAAGGAGTGCGCGATCGAGCGGTCGAACACGTCGCGCGGCAGGCCCCTGCACCAATAAGCCTCGTGCTGCAGAAAACGGTGGATTCGATCGAGCTCGAAGCGTGACATATCGGTCGAGATGACGATTTCCGTCGCGCCCCCTTTGCTTTTTCCGTCGTTCATGAGCTCAACCCTGGAACACGGCAGGGATAATCTGCCCGCCTCGGTTGATCACAATCTTCCAGAGCCTGGTCCTGTCGGCGAGCGCATGTTGAACATCACGCGAAGTCGAAACCTTGGTTCCGTTCACCTCGACGAGAATGTCGCCTTTCTGGAAGCCGGCGCGCCCGGCCGTCGAACCACCATCTACGTCCGCGATCACAACACCGGCGGAGGTGTCGAGCGACAGTTCCTCGGCAACGGCGGGCGATAGATTCTCGACGGTCACGCCCGAGAGCGGGTTCACGCCTTCGATCTTTTGCGCGTCGCGCGGCGGCGTTTCGGGTGCGATGCGCAGCTTGATCGGCAAGGTCACGTCGCTTGAGCCGCGACGCACGGCAATCGAGGCGTTCTGGCCCAAACTGTGCGTCGCGAAGCGAAAGCCGAAGCCGTCCGGATCGTCGATGGGCTGACCGTCGATCGACAAGATCACATCGCCGCGCTTGATGCCGGCCTCTGCCGCGGGACCGCCCTCGGTCAGGCTTGCGACCAGCGCGCCCGTTGGACGAGGCAGGTTGAGGCTCTCCGCGATTTCCGGCGTGACGGTTTGAAGCTTCGCGCCAAGCCAGGGCCGCCGCACGGATTTCGCTCCGGCTTTGGCGCTCTCGACCACGAGCTTCACCATGTTTACGGGGATGGCGAAACCGATGCCGACCGAGCCGCCGGAGCGCGAATATATCGCCGTGTTGATGCCCTCGAGCCGGCCCTCGATATCGACGAGGGCGCCGCCGGAATTGCCCGGATTGATCGAGGCATCGGTTTGGATGAAGAACTGGTAGTCGGAAGCATCGATCTGCGTGCGGGCAAGTGCGGAAACGATGCCTTGCGTCACCGTTTGGCCGACCCCGAAGGGATCGCCAAGGGCGAGCACAAGATCGCCGACTTGCAAATTGTCCGAATCGCCGAAAGGAAGCACCGGAAAACGTTCCGTCGTTCCCTTGAGGCGCAACACCGCGAGGTCGGAGCGGGGATCCCGCAAGAGTATCTCAGCCTCGAATTCGCGCTTGTCGGCAAGCGCCACCTTGACCTGAGTCATCCCCTCAATGACATGCTGGTTCGTCACGATGAGCCCCGAG
>Ga0213875_10001130_pt1 | contig 18360 bp, 14 predicted proteins | sample BarmaccomBMRX_R8_FD_160105 | JGI IMG/M metagenome (GOLD analysis project Ga0213875, IMG submission 160105) | Root-associated microbial communities from Barbacenia macrantha in rupestrian grasslands, the National Park of Serra do Cipo, Brazil - RX_R8 | ecosystem: Host-associated > Plants > Roots... | reverse complement strand
ACGTCGCGGACCGGGCCGGCGGGGGCGGGGTCGCCGCCGGTCCCGGCGGGGGCGGGGTCGCCGCCGGTCCCGGCGGGGGCGGGGTCGCCGCCGGTCCCGGCGGGGGCGGGGTCGCCGCCGGTCCCGGCGGGGGCGGCGCGGCGCCCGAGCGCCGGCAGCCATGCGACGGCGGCGATGGCGGCCGGGATCGCCCACACCGCCAGGCCCGGCCGCCAGCCGCCCCCGAGCGCGTCGGCGACCGGCACCGTGACCCCGGAGGCGAGCGAGGCGAACCCGATCAGCGCGAATGTGTACAGCGCCATCGTCGTCCCCGTGCGCTCGGGCAGGTCGCGGCGGACGAGCACCGGCACGAGCACGTTGCCGACGGCGATCGCGGTGCCGGCGAGGACCGTGCCCGCGAACAGGAGCCCGATGCCGGGGACGAGGCGGAGCGCGAGCCCGGCGAGCAGGAGCCACATCGACGCCGCGATCGTCGCGTGCATGCCCACGCGCCGGGCGAGCACGGGCGCGAGCGGCGCGAGCAGGCCGAAGCACAGGACGGTCAACGTCGGGAGCAGGCCGACGGCGCTCGAGGACAGACCGGTCGCTGACTGGATGCGGTGAAGGACGGGACCGAGGCTCGCCGCCGCCGGTCGCAGGTTGACGGCGATCACCATCACCCCGGCGGTCAGCACGAGCGGCGATGCAGCGGGGCGCGGACGGGCCACGCCCCCAACCTAGTGGGTCGGTGCTACACCTCCCTCATGACCACCGCCTCTGCTCCCGTCACCGTCAACCCACGCGACTTTCTGGCCATCGACCGCCAGCTCGGCGACGAGGAGCGCGACATTCGCGATGTGGTGCGCGCGTTCGTGGCCGACAAGATCGTTCCGAACGTCGGGGAGTGGTTCGAACACGCCACGATCCCGCTCGAGCTCGCCCGGGAGCTGGGCGCAATCGGAGTGCTCGGCATGCACCTCGACGGCTACGGGTGCGCCGGCGCATCGGCCACCGCCTACGGGCTCGCGTGCCTCGAGCTCGAGGCCGGCGACAGCGGCGTGCGCAGCCTCGTCTCGGTGCAGGGGTCGCTCGCCATGTACGCGATCCACCGCTTCGGCTCGGAGGAGCAGAAGCTCCAGTGGCTGCCACGCATGGCCGCGGGCGAGGCGATCGGCTGCTTCGGGCTGACCGAGCCCGACGCCGGATCCGATCCCGGGACGATGCGCACCCGCGCGCGCCGCGACGGCGCCGATTGGGTGCTCCACGGGCAGAAGATGTGGATCACCAACGGGTCGGCGGCCGACATCGCGGTCGTGTGGGCGCGCACCGACGACGGCGTGCGCGGCTTCCTGGTCCCGAGGGAGACGCGCGGCTTCACCACCCAGGACATCCACCGCAAGCTCTCGCTGCGGGCGTCGGTGAGCAGCGAGCTGCTGCTCGACGACGTGCGGCTGCCCGCGTCGGCGATGCTGCCCGAGGCGACCTCGCTGCGCGGCCCGCTGTCGTGCCTGAACGAGGCGCGCTACGGGATCGTGTGGGGCGCGATGGGCGCGGCGCGCGCGTGCCTGGAGGCGGCGCTGCACTACGCGCTGGAGCGCCAGGCCTTCGGGCGGCCGATCGCGGCGACCCAGATCCAGCAGGCCAAGCTCGCCCAGATGGCGCTCGAGGTCAACCGTGGGACGCTGCTGGCGCTGCACGTGGGGCGGATGAAGGACGCCGGCGAGCTGGCGCCCGAGCAGGTCAGCATGGCCAAGCTCGGCAACGTCAACGCCGCCCTCGAGGTCGCCCGCACGGCTCGCCAGATACTCGGCGCCAACGGGATCACGCTCGAGTATCCGGTCATGCGCCACATGGTGAACCTCGAGTCGGTGGTCACCTACGAGGGCACCGCCGACGTGCACGCGCTCATCGTCGGCGGCGCGCTCACCGGCATCCAGGCGTTCCGCTGAGGGTCGGGACTCGCGGGTGGCCCTGACCCAGGCCGACGTCGCGGCCGCGGCGCAGCGGCTGCGCGACGACGGCTACGGCTTCTGGCTGGCCTCCAATCGCGCGGTGCTCGACCGGCTGGCGCCGGCGGGCATCGACGTCAGCGCGCTTGACGTCCTCGCCCCCGCCGAACGGGAGTGGCGGATCGCCGACCTGATGCGCGTCTACAACGTGCTCAACGCGACCGCGTTCGGCGACAAGGGCATACCGTTGCAGAATTGGGTCATGATCGATCTCGGGCTGCTGCCCTCGGCGTTCCTGCTCATCACGCTGACCGCGGGCCGGGCGGCCGCGGCGATGACCGACCCCCGACTGAGCGCCGCGCAGCGGACCCGGGTGGCACGGGTGCTGTCGGCGGTGCTCGCCGAGGCGCAGCGCCTCGGGCATCGCGGGCCGATCCCGGTCGCCGGCTACTGCGCGGCGCCGACCCCGTCTCCGGGCGCATGGGTCGGCTGGTCGCTGTGCTCGGCGATCCCCGGCCTGGGGACGGTCGCCAAGGGGGTGGCGCTGCGCGCCTACGACGCGGCGACGGTGACCGGGGTGGCCCAGTTCCCGGACCCGGCGCTGCGCGTGCATCGCAAGTTCGGGCGCATGCGCGTGCTGGCGGCGGTGCTCGAACTGCACCCGGTCCCGCACACGATGGTCTACCGGACCGACGTGTTCGAGGACGACGCCTGCGCTCCGCCGCCGACGGCGCTGCTGCCGGCGCACGACGGCGCCGCCCAGGCGACCCTGCAGGAGCGGATCGACGCCGGCGCCGAGGTCTACGTCCTGCCGCCGGGCCTGGACGGCGATCGGGTGCCGATCCTGGAGCGCGGCTGATGCCCGGCCGCGACGTCGTGCTCGCCTTCTCCGGCGGCCTGGACACCTCCTACGGGCTCGCGGTGCTCGTCGATCGCGGCGAGCAGGTCACGACGGTCACGGTCAACACCGGCGGCTTCGACGAGGCGCAGCTCGCCGAGATCGAGCTGCGCTCGCGGGCGCTCGGCGCGGTGGCGCACGTCGTCGTCGACGGGCGCGCCCGGCTCTACCAGGAGTTCGTCTCAGACATCCTCGCCGCCAACTACCTGCGCAACGGGGTCTACCCGTCCTGCGTCGGGGTCGAGCGGATGCTGCAGGCCGAGGAGGTCACCCGGGTGGCGCTGGAGCGCGGCGCCGAGGCGATCGCCCACGGCTCGACGGGCGCCGGCAACGACCACGTCCGCTTCGACGCGGTCACCACCGCGATGGCGCCGCACCTGCAGATCGTCGGCCTGATCCGCGACGAGTCGCACACCCGCGAGGAGGAGCGCGACTTCCTGCGCGAGCGCGGCCACCCGGTGTCGGAGATCACCGCCGAGTACTCGTTCAACGTCGGGATCCTCGGCACGACGATCGGCGGTGGCGAGACCTACGGCTCGTGGGACTACCTGCCCGAGGCGGCGTGGCCGACGACGCGCGCGATCGTCGACGCTCCCGACGAGCCGCTCGAGCTGCAGCTGCACTTCGAGCGCGGCCTGCCGACGGCGCTGCAGGGCGCCGAGATACCCGCCGACGTCAGCATCGGCATGCCGGGCTACGACGTGCTGGCGGCGCTCAACCGGATCGGGGCGGTGCACGGAGTCGGCCGCGGGATCCACACCGGCCAGACGATCATGGGCATCGTCGGGCGGCTCGGCTTCGAGGCGCCCGGCATGATGATCCTCATCGCCGCCCACCGCGAGCTCGAGCGCCTCGTGCTGACGGGCGCCCAGCAGACGCTGAAGGCGTCCTTGGGGACGACGTTCGGGGACATGCTCCACGAGGGGCGCTACTACGACCCGTTGCTCGACGACATCCGAGCGCTGCTGCACAGCTCGCAGCGCCGGGTCACCGGCGATGTCCGCGTGCGTCTGCACAAGGGCAACATCATCGCGCTCGGGTGCGCGAGCCCGTACAGCCTGCTCGACGCCGGCCGGGGGCTGGGCTCGACCTACGGCCACGGCTCGTCGCTGTGGACGGGGTCGCAGGCGCGAGCGTTCGCGCACATCTACGCGACCGCCGGACTGCTCGCGCGCTCGGCCGGGGACCCCGCGGCCGGCTGACTGACGTCAGCGCGACGGCCGGCCGTCGCGGGGGATCGTCACCGTCGCGGTCGTTCCGGCGCCGGGCCGAGCGCTGATGTCGAGCCGGCCGTCGCGCGAGCGCAGCCGCTCGCGGACGCTGGCCAGGCCGATGTGGCCGCCCCGCACCGCCTCGGCGACCTCGTCGCGGTCCATGCCGGCGCCATCGTCGGAGACGGTCAGCTCGAGCATGCCGTCGGCGGTGCGCAGCTGCACCTCGACGTGGCTGGCGTGGGCGTGCTTGGCGACGTTGGTCAACAGCTCCCGGGCGCTGGTGACGATGATGTCCCGCTGGCCGCCGCGCTCGGCGGCCGGGGTGACGCGAACCCGCGTCGAGAAGCCGCCGCGGTGCCCGGCGCCCTCGGCAAGGCTGGAGAGGATCGCCGACAGCCCCGCCTGCTCGAGGCTGAGCGGATGCATGGCGAAGATCTCCTGGCGCAGCTGGCGGTCGGTCTCGTCGAGGGCCGCGCGGGCCCGGTCGGCGGCGCCGGGCACGCCGCGGACGATGTCGGCGAGCTCCTGGCGGGCGAGCAGGACGTTCTGGACGGCGTGGTCGTGCAGCTCCTCGGCGAGCCGGCGCTGCTCGTGGGCTCCGGCGTCGAGCGCCTGTTGGACGAGGTCACGGCGCATCTCGGCGAACCCGACGAGCGCGCGCTGGCGGCTGCCCACCATCGCCGAGAGCATGATTGCGGCGCTCGAGACCCACAGCAGCGAGAGGCTGTCGTCGAGCACGAGGTCGAGGTCGTCGGGCAGCACCGTGCGCGGGTCGGGCAGCGTGACCGCGAGGAACGCGAGCACCGACAGCACCGCCCAGCTCGCGGTCAGGCTCGGCGACAGGCGCAGCGCGGCGGCGATCGGCAGCACGTAGAAGGCGAACTTCAGCGGCGAATGCGCGCCTCCGGTGACGTAGACGAGCGCGGCCACCGCGCACAGGTCGACCACCGCCGGGGTCAGCGAGATCCGCGGCGTCGGGTCGCCGAACGCGGCGACGATCAGCGATCCGACCGAGTAGAGGCCGAAGGTGGCGATCAACCAGGGGTAGAGCTGCGAGTTCAGGCTTCCCTTGCCCGAGCAGGTGATGAGCGCCACCGGGACGAGCGCGAGCCGCAGCGCGGCGATACCCAGCTGCTCGTCGAGCCGCGGACGCCAGTTGCTCATTCGAGCAGGCCGCGGCGCATCGCCTCGGCGACGCAGGCGGCGCGGTCCGACACCCCGAGCTTCTCGTACAGGTGGCTGAGGTGCGTCTTGACGGTGCCCGAGGCGAGATGCAGGTGCTCCCCGATGCCGGGCGCGGTCAGCCCCTCGGCGATGAGCCCGAGGATCTCGCGCTCGCGATCGGTCAGCCACGGCTGCTCGGCCTGCGCCCCCCCGGCGCGGATCGCCGCGAGCAGGCCGTCCTGCAGCGAGGGCTCAAGCACGGTGTTGCCGCGCGCGAGGCTCTCGATCGCGTCGCAGACCTCGACGCGCTCGACGCTCTTGGGCAGGAAGCCGGCGGCGCCCGCCGAGAGCAGCTCGTGCACGACCGGGCCGTCGGTGAATGCGGACAGCATCAGCACCCGAGACGGCACCCCGTCGCGCCGCAGCGCCCGGACGATCTGGAGCCCGTCGAGCTCGGGCAGCTTGAGGTCGAGCACGGCGACGTCGGGCGCGAGCTCGCGGATCCGCGCCAGCGCCTCGCGTCCGTCGGAGGCCTCCCCGACGAGCCGGAGCGTCGGACGTTCGCGCACCGCCCGCACGATGCCGTCACGAAACAGCGGGTGATCGTCGGCGACGAGCACGGTGATCGGAGGTCTGGTCACGCTATGAGCAGCTTGTAGCACGCGACGCTTGCGTCGGACATCGGCCGATCGGGGTGACGGCGGTCGCCCGATCGGCGGATGTGCGACGTCCGCCGCAACACCCGCATCGACCGATGGAGCTCGCCCGCGGACCTGCGCAGACTCCATGGCGATGCTCTTCAGCCCGGACAAGCGCGCCCGCATCTGTCCGTCGTGCGGCGAGCGGGTGACCTCGCTGATCGCGGGATGCGCGCTCTGCGGCTACGGACGCAACTCGCGCGAGCGCGCCGAGCGCGCCGGTCCGTCACCCGTGCACCGCCCGTGGGCGCTGTCGCGCCTCGCCTGGCGCCTGGTGCACCGCGCATGAGCTCCGCGACACGATCAGCGGCCGGCCGCCGCGCGGTCACGGCGCAGAGCGGTCAGCGCCAGCGACAGCCAGGAGGGCGCCTGCTCCTGCCACAATGCGGGCGAGTGCCCGCCGGGATACGAGCGGTAGACGTGCGCGATGTGGCTGCGGGTCAGCGTCGCGTCGAACGCCTTGTTCATGTCGAGGAAGCGGCCGTCGCCGCGCCCGACGTAGAAGGCGATGAGCGACGGGAAGCGCGCGAGCTCGGCGGCGAGCTCGGAGCCGCGGGGGACGGTGGCGGCCCGGCGCGCGGCGGGCGTCCGCAGCGCCAGCGCGTGACGGCCGCTCGGGTCGGTGGCGACGAAGTAGCCGCTCCAGGACTCGACCGCCGCGAACGTGGCAAGCGTGCGCAGCCCGATGTTCAGGGCCCCGTATCCGGCGGCCGAGAGCCCGATGAGCGCCCGGCCGGCGCGGCTTGCGATCGTCCGCAGGCGGTGGTCGACGCACCTCGTCAACTCGTCGCTGATCGCGCGCGACCAGTCGTCGGTCGGCGACCAGTCGAGGTACTCGGGGTCGTCGTTCTGCGTTCGCGCCCCCTGGGGCGCGACGACGATCGCCTGCAGATGCTCCTCGGCCAGCGCCGCGGCGACGACGGGCAGCGCCACGATGGCGAACCCGACCCTCAGGCGGCGGAGCACGCGGATGAGTCTGCCAGGGCGGAGGTCAAGTGCCCGTAAGCGCGCGGCGATGGTGGGTCGCGCTGCTCGCGGCCGCGGTGCTCGGCGCGTGGCCGATCGTCGGCACGCGCACGACCGCGATCTCGGTCGGCCTCGTGCTCGTCGTCGGCATGCTGGCGGCGGCCGGCGCAAGCGTCGACGGCGCGGGCCCGCTGCGCCGGGTCACCGTCTGGGTGGCGGCGCTCGCCTGGGCGCTGGCCGGCTGGGCGGCCCTGAGCGAGCCGCCCTCGGGGCGCAGCGTCCTCGCCGTGGCTCGCGGCGCGCTGACCCACCCGACCGCGCGCGCGCATGCCGGCGCGCTCGGCGAGCTGCTTCTCGTCGTCGCGGTCGCCGCCTCGGTGCTCGCGCTCCGCGCGCTCGCGCGACCGCAGCCGCTGCGGGGCGAGATCGCGCCCGACGCGCTGATGCGCGCCCGAGCGGTCGTCGCCGCGCACGGCACCGACTCGCTCTCGCCGTTCGTCTGTCGACCCGACAAGAGCTTTCACTTCACCTCCGGCGGGGTGCTCGCGTTCCGCAGCATCGGCGGGACCGCGGTCGTCTCCGGCGATCCGGTGGGGCCCGAGGGCGCGGCGGCCACGCTGCTCGGTCAGCTGCTGCACCGGGCGCGGCGGACCGGCGCCCGGGTCGTCGTCTACGGCAGCTCCGAGCGCCACCTGGCCGACTATCGGGGGCTCGGCCTGCGCGCGATCTGCGTCGGCGAGGAGGCGGTCGTGGACCCGGCGCGCTTCACGCTCGAGGGCCGGCCGGTGCGCAAGCTGCGCCAGTCGGTGCACCGGATCGAGCGCCGCGGCTGGCGCATCGACGCCTACGAGGGACGCGCGATCGACGATGCGCTCGAGGCCGAGATCGACGCGCTCGAGGCACGGTGGCGCGCCCAGCGCGAGCGCCTGCTCGGCTTCGTGATGTCCATGGGCGCCTTCGATCCCGGCGTGCGTCCCGACGACCTCTACCTGCTCGCGCGATCCCCGAGCGGGGAGCTGTGCGCGTCGATGCGCTTCCTCGCCCACCGCGGGAACCTGTCACTGGACACGATGCGCCGCGTCGGCGACTCGCCGAACGGCCTCAACGAGGCGCTCGTCTGCCGTGCGCTGATCGTCGCGCGCGAGCGCGGCGTGCCCGAGGTCAGCCTCAACTACGCGGGCCTCGCCCACCTCGCGCGCCGCGAGCCCTCGGGCAACCGGCTGCAGCGGGGGCTGACCCGGCTCGCTCTGGCGCTGCTGCGCCGCCGGTTCCAGATGGACAGCCTCGTGCAGTTCTGCCAGAAGTTCTCGCCCGAGTGGCGTCCGCGCTACCTCGTCTACCAGTCGCGCGCGGCGCTGCCGGGGGCGATCTATCGGGTGCTGCAGGCCGAGGGCTACCTCCCCGAGCCGCGGCGCCTGCTGAGCCTCGAGCTTGCGCGGCTGCGGCGGCTGGTGGCGGCGCTGCCGCCCACGCTCGGGAGGGCGAGCCGATGAGGCGGACCGCGCTGCGGGTCGCGGTCGTCCTGGCGGCGGTGGCGGTGACCGCCGTCGGGCTCGTCGGCACGGTCAGCTACAGCCGCGACTACGACCTGCACCGCGGCTTTGCGACCGTGGTCAAGCTCCCGCGCGCGGGCACCGGACGCCTGCTGGAGGTCCACTTCCGTTCGTCGGCGCTTCACCGGCGCGCCGACTACCTCGTCTACCTGCCGCCGCATTACGACCCCGCGCGGCGCTACCCGGTCGATTATTTGCTGCACGGGATGGCGGGGCAGCCACACGTGTTCGTGACGATCGCCAACCTCGACGTCCGCCTCGACAACCAGATCAGCCTCGGCCGCGCGCGCCCGATGATCCTCGTCTTTCCCGACGGGCGGATCGGTGGCAGCGTCTACTCGGACTCGGAGTGGGCGAACACGGCCCGCGGGGACTACGAGAGCTACGTGCTCGAGGTCGTCCGCGACGTCGACCACCGCTTCGCGACGCTCGTCGACCGCCGCGACCGGATGATCGGGGGCTTCTCGGCGGGCGCCTACGGCGCGATGAACGTCGCGCTGCACCACCTCGGCGAGTTCGCCGACGTCCAGTCGTGGTCGGGGTACTTCCTGCAGACCCACACCGGAGTCTTCGCCCACGCCACGCCGCAGCAGCTGTTTTACAACAGCCCGCTCGAGGACGTGCGCACGCTGGGAGCCCAGCTGCGAAGCGACCCGCTCCGCGTCTACGCGTTCTCCGGGCGCGACGACGATGCGACCCGCCAGCTGGCGCCGATGGTCCGCGCGCTGCGCGCCCGCGGGGTCGGGGTCACCGCCCGCGTCTACGCGGGCGGCCACGACTGGTCGGTCTGGTACCCGCGGCTGAACCAGATGCTCGACCTCGCCTCCTGGGACTTCACGCATCCGGTGGGAACCAGCTACGCCGCACCGCATCGCGAGGCCGCGAGGCTGGCCGACCGCGGGCGGCTAGCTATCCACACGGGGGTGGCCGCCAATAAGCCGGTCAGGCGCGACGTTCCGGCTGCCAGTTTCGCATTGCCGAACCTCGGCCGGCTGGCCGGCGGCCGCGCCGGCGCCGCGCCTCGGTTCCCGGCGACCTCGCGCGCGGCGACCGCCCCCGGCGCCGGCGCCGCGTCCCAGCCCTCGGCGACCTCGCGCGCGGCGACCTCGCGTGCGGCGACCGCCCCGGCCGTCGGTCCCCGCCGCGCCCACCATCACTCCGAGCTGCGACTCATCGCCGCCCTGCTGCTCGCGCTCGTCTCGGCCGCGCTCATCAACCTCGGCTTCGTCCTGCAGCACCGTGGCCGGGCACAGGACCTCGCCCGCGGCCGCGCCTCGCTCGCGCAGGCGCTGCGCAATCGGACGTGGCTCGGCGGCCAGGCCGTGGGCTGGCTCGGCTTCGCCAGTCAGATCGTCGCCGTCGCGATCGCGCCGCTGACCCTCGTCCAGGCGTTCGCCGCCGGAAGCCTTGCGATCTCGGTGCCGCTCGCCGCTCGCCTGTTCGGGCATCGGATCGAACGCGCGCAGCTGATCGCGGTCGGCGTCGTCGCGCTCAGCCTGGCGTCGCTGCCGGTCGGATTTCACAGCACCCACGGTCATCCTCACCTGCATCCGGGAGCGCTCCTGCTCGCCACGCTGCTCGCGGTCGCGGTCGCCGCCGGGCTCTCGGCGTCGCGGCGGACCGCCGCCCAGGCGGTGGCGGCGGGCGTGATGTACGGGGTCGCCGACGCAGCGATCAAGGCCGAAGCGTTCGCGCTGCGCCACCACGGGCTCGGCGCCCTGCTGTCGGGGTGGACGATCCTCGCCGCGACCTGCACCTTCGCCGGGTTCGCCGCCTTCCAGGCCGCGCTGCGCGAGCGCGACGCGGTGAAGCCGCTGTCGCTGATGAACGCGTTCACGGCGGTGGCGGCGATGATCATCGGCGTCGTCGCCTTCGGCGAGTCGATCGGCGGGTCGCCGGCGGCCACCGCCGGCCACGTCGTGGCGGTGGCCCTCGTGCTCGCGTGCGTGCGGCCGCTCGCCGAGGCCCAGGCCGAGCTCGTCGGTGACGACGAGGAGAGCGCGCGGACGCCGCCGTTGGCGGCGGCGGTCTCGACGGGGCGGGCGGCGCGCGCGGCCGCGGGCGGGATGGCGCGCACGGCCGCGCGCGGAGTCGCGGCCGTGCTGGCGGTGCTCGTCGCGGTCGCCGCCGGCACCGGGTTGCTCTACGAGCTGCGTCAGCTGCGCTGGCTGGCCGCCGGGCCGCGGGTGCCCGATGCGCTGCCGCTGCTCCAGCTGGCGGGCTTCGACGCCCAGCCGCTCGCGCGGGTGCTCGCCGCGTGGCTCGCCACCGGGCTCGTGCTCGGGTTGGCGCTTCACCGCATGCCCCCGGCGCGGCGCGCGGTGATCGTCGCCGGTCTCGCCGCGGTGCTGCTGCTGGCCGCCTCCGACGCGAGCTTCGCGCTCGCGCGCAACCTCCGGCTCGAGCACGTCCTGCTCGACCGCCAGCCGCCCCTGGGCCCGTGGCTCGCGTGGCTGCTGCTCACCGCCGCCGCCCTGCTGCCTCGTCCGCTGCCCGGCCTCGGCGGCCTCGCGACGCGGCGGCTGCCCGCCCTGCCCGCGCTGCCACCCCCGCTCAGCCGTGCTCGATAGCCACCGCTTCGGACGCGGCCCCGCGCTCGTCGTCGCGTTCGCGGCGTGCGCGGCGCTGGCGATCGTCGCCTACCTCCTGCTCGCGGCCCCGCCGAGCTCTCAGGGCTCGTCGGCGGCGCCGGCGCACGCGGTCGCCGGTCACGGCAAGGACCGCGCACGCGTCCGACGATGGACTCGCTACGCCGCGACGCACCCGGCGACGCAGGTCGGTCCGGGTCATCTGAGCCGGATCTTCTTCCATTCGCAAGCGCTTCACCGGGTCGCCGACTACCTCGTCTACCTGCCGCGCGACTACCGACCGACGCATCGCCTGCCGGTGTTCTACGGCCTGCATGGCATGCCCGGGCGCCCGCTCGCCTTCACCGCCAACGCCGACATCGAGCTCCGGCTGGAGCGGCTCATCGCCGCCGGCCGGGTGTCGCCGATGATCCTCGTCTTCCCCGACGGGCGGATCGACGGGCGCACGTCGTCGGACTCGGAGTGGGCGAACACGAGGTCGGGCGCGTTCCTGAGCTACGTCGTCGACGTCGTGCACGACGTCGACCTCCGGTTCGCGACGCTGCCGTTCCGTCAGGATCGGGTCATCGCCGGCCTGTCGGCGGGGGCCTACGGCGCCGTCAACCTCGGCCTGCACGCGCCGGCCCTGTTCGGCGCCGTCCAGGTCTGGTCGGGGTACTTCCTGCAGACCCCCACCGGCGTCTTTAGCCACGCCACGCCGCAGCAGATCTTCGACAACAGCCCGCTCGAGTACGTGTTCACGCGGCGAGTCCAGTTGCGACGAGACCCGCTGCGCGCGTTCTTCTATGTCGGCCGCGACGAGTCCGACAGCTGGCAGACGCCGCCGATGGTGGCCGCCCTGCGCGCCACCGGCAGCGACGTCGACTGGGCGATCTATCCCGGCGGGCACAACTGGAACCTGTGGTCCGGTCGGCTGAACCAGATGCTCCTCCTCGCCGCACGCGACTTCGCCGCCGGGCCCGCGCCGGCGCCCGAATGACGGGCGGCGGCCGGGCATGGCGCGCCCACCGCGACCGGTCCGGGCTCGGGCAGTGGCCCGGCATCGGGGAGCTCCGCGCGTCGTCGCCGCGCGCGGCGAGCTGATCGTCGAGCGCGACCCCGACCGTCCGTCGGGGCGGCTGCTGCGCCAGGCCGGGATGGAGGCCTCCTACGTCGATCTCGCCGATCCCCGGCATCTCGAGTTCGACTACCTGCGCTGGATGAGGATCGTGTTGGGTGCGGCGCGGGCGCGGCGGGTGCTCCACGTCGGCGGGGCGGGCTGCGCGCTGGCCCGGGCGCTCGCGGCGGCCGATCCCGACGGCCGTCAGGAGGTGTGCGAGCTCGATGCCGAGGTGCTCGAGCTCGCTCGGCGCCATCTCGGGCTGCGTCGTGCCCGGGGCCTGCACGTCCGCGAGGCCGACGGACGCGCCTACGTCGCCCGGCTGCCCGATGCGAGCTTTCAGGCGGTCGTCATCGACGCCTTCCTGGGGGCGAGGATCCCGCGCGCCCTGGTGACCGTCGAGGCGCTGCGCGACGTGCGGCGGGTGGCGCCGCTGGCGATCGTCAACGTCGTCGACGATCGCGCCGGCGGCGTGCTCGGCGCGATCGCCGCCGGGCTGCGCGAGGCCTATCCCCGGATGTGGGCTGTGTCCAGCCGCGGCGCCAACACCGTCCTCGTCGGCGCGGTCGCGGCGCTGCACCTCGACCGGATCGCGGCGCGGGCCGCAGCCGACCGCTCGCCGGCGCGCGTGACCGGACACCGAGCGCTGGCGCAGCTGAGCGCCGGCGCCCCGGCGCCGCGCGATCCCGAGCGCTGAGCGGCGCACGGGCACGCTGACTGAGCGGCCGCGGGCGCACGCTGCAGACTGAGCGGCCGCGGGCGCACGCTGCAGAGCGCCGGCAGCCGACCGCGATCAGGCGGCGGCCGCGACGGCGATGCCGGTCAGCAGCGCCTCGAGCTGCTCGAGCTCGGCGACCGCGATCGACTCGCTGCGCTGATGGGGATCGCGTCCGCCGCTCGCCACCGCGACGACGTCGGCGGCGGCGGCGAGATGGTTGGCCTCGAGCGTGGCGTGCGCCTCGGTGGCGGCGAAGCGCACACCGGCGACCCCAGCGGCGGCCGTGCGGACGAGCGACAGCGCGCGCGAGTCGGGGCGCCCGGGCAGCGGCGGGATCATCCGGCTGCGATCGCGCCGTAGCTGATAGCGCGCCCCGCGCGCCGCGCACACCCGCTCGGCGACGGCGCCGACCTCGGCCACCGTCGCCTCGATCTCGGCGACGGTGAAGCCGCGGATCTCGCCCCGGAGATGGGCGATGTCTGGAACCGAGTTGGTCGGGGCGGCGGCCAGCGCGGCGCGCGCGAGGCCGCCGGCGCCCGTGCCGGGGCCGCGATCCTCGGCGCGGTCGAGACGATCGATCACCGAGCCGCCGACGATCGCGGCGACGTTCGCGCTCCCGCCGGCCGGCAGCCGCCCGAGCGGCAGCGCGCCCACGATCTCGGCGGCGACCGCGATCGCGTCGACCCCGCGCTCGGGCGCGGCGGCGGCGTGGGCGGCGCGGCCCCGGACGGTCAGCTCGAACGTCGTCTGCCCGAGGGCCCGGGTGATGACGGTGCCGATCGGCTGGGCGCCGTCGACGCAGAAGGCGCAGTCGACGCCGAGGCCGGCGAGGTCGAGGAAGCCGGCGCCCATCCGGCCCGACTCCTCGCGGCAGGTGAACGCCGCCGCCAGCGGCGCCCGGCGCGTGGCTGGCATCCGTCGCACCGCCGCGCACAGGCGCATGACCGCGGCGACCGCGGACTTGTTGTCGGCGCCGAGGATCGTGTCCGACGCCGAGCGGATGATGCCGTCGTCGCCGAGCACCGGGCGCACCGCGGGCTCGCCGGACTCGACGGTGTCGAGGTGGGCGACGAAGAGCAGCCGCGGAGCCCCGGGAGCGCCGTCGGCGGCGGCGACGAGGTTGCCGGCGTCGGAGTGGTTGCGCGCGCCCGAGCCGTCGAACTGCGCCGGGACCCCGGCGGCGGCCAGCCAGTCGCGGACCTGCTCGCCGAGCGCTCGCTCCCGTCCGCTGGGCGACGGGATCGACACGAGCCCGAGGAACAGGTCGGTGATCGAGCCGTCGCGAGGGAGCACCCTCCCAGGAGCCTATCCGGCGAGCGCGATCTCCTCGGCGGGGCGCGGATGGGAGAACAGGAAGCCCTGCCCGAGACGGCAGCCGGCGCCGCGCAGCAGCTCGCTCTGCGCGTGCGTCTCGACGCCCTCGGCGATGACGTCGAGGTCCATCCCCGACCCGATGGCGAGGATCGCGCGCATCACCGCGGCGTTGCGCTCGTCGGAGTCGACGCCCTCGACGAAGCAGCGGTCGACCTTGATCGCGTCGACCGGCAGCCGATTGAGATAGCCGAGCGCGGAGTAGCCGGTGCCGAAGTCGTCGAGCGCGATCTGCACCCCCAGCCGCCTGATGCGCTCGAGGGAGCCGCGCTCGGCCGCACCCGGAGAGAGGAACACGCCCTCGGTGATCTCGAGCGTCAGGGCGTGTCCGGGCAGGCCGTGCTCGTCAAGGATCGAGGACACGCGCCGATCGATGTCGCAGATGCCGAGCTGGACCGGAGAGATGTTGACCGTGACCTTCAGCTCGTGGTCGCTGCACCGGCGCCACCGGGCGAGCTGCCGACAGGCGCTGTGCAGCACGTGCTCGCCGATGCGCACGATCTCCCCGTTGTCCTCGGCGACGGGGACGAAGTCGGTCGGCGCGACCTCCCCGAGGTCGTCGTGGCGCCAGCGCGCGAGCGCCTCGAAGCCGTGCGTGCGCCCGGTGACCAGGTCGACGATCGGCTGAAAGGCGACGCCGATCTCCCCGCGCGTGGTGGCGCCGGCGACCGCGACCGCGAGGCGCGCCCGCTCCGCCGACCCGGTCGCCGAGCTCGCGACCCCCCCGAGCCCGGGGCCGCGGCGGGCCTTGGTCACGCGCAGCTCCTCGATCGCGCGGGTGACGAGGCGGGCGCCGTCGCCATCGGCCGCGCCGGCCGCGAGCCCGACGCTGACCCTGACCGCGGTGCGCTCGCCGCGGATGGTCAGCGGCTGGGCGTCGACCGCCCGGCGCAGGCGCTGCGCAAGCGCAGCGTCGGCGGGGCGCTCGGCCGACGGCGGGTGCAGCGCGACGAACACGTCGCCGTCGACGCGACCGAGGAAGTCCGCGGCGGTCAGCGCGTGCCGGAGGCGGCGGGCGACGAGTGCGACGACGCGGTCGCCGTGGCCGGCGCCGTGTGTCTCGTTGATCGCGCGGAGGCCGTCGATCCCGACGGCGACGGCGAGCACGTCGCGATCGGCCCGCGAGCGCGCCAGCTGGTCGGCCCACGCGAAGGTGAAGCCGCGATTCGGCAGCCCCGTGAGGGGGTCATGCGTCCAGCCCGAGCGGGTCGACCGGCGCAGCTCGAGGATCGTCTCGACGGCGGAGGCGAGGTCGGTGAGGATCCGCATGTCGCGCTCGGTCCACTGCCGCGCCGTCGTGTCGATGGCGCAGAAGGCGCCGATGGCGTGCCCGTCGGCGATCGTCAGCGGCACGCCCGCGTAGGCGAGTACCGACAGCTCCTGCACGGCGGGGTTGCCGATCCCCAGCGGGTGCTCGCGGGTGTCGTCGATGAGCAGCGGCGCCCCGCGGATGACGACCTGCTGGCATAGCGAGCGGTCGAGCGGCGTCTCACGGACGCTGGCCAGCGGTTCGGGCAGTCCGTGGGCGCTCTTGAAGAACTGCCGGTCCAGATCGACGAGCGACACGAGCGAGATCGGCACCTCGAGCAGCTCGGCGGCGAGCGCGGTGAAGCGATCGAGCTCCCCCTCGGGCTCGGTGTCAAGGATCTCGAGCTCGCGCAGCGCAGCGAGGCGCGCACCGTCGCTGACCATCGCCGCGCCGAGCCCGGTCGTCCGGCGGCACGCCATTACCCCCACGCGGCGATCCTGCAATGTCGCTTGCCGAGTTTCGGCCCGGCGTGCGAAAACGTGTGGCTTTGCGCGGTCAACCGCGCAGCCTGTGCAACGCCCGATCGGCGCCGCGGCTCGGCGAGCGGGGAGCGGCCGGCGCGGCGTCGCCACCGGCGGATCGGCGAGGCGCAACGCTGGCGACAGGGTAGAGTCTGGCCATGACCACCGTCTCCACTGCACCCGTCAGCTTCGACGACTGGCGTCGTGCCTACGGGCTGAGCCCCGAACGCGATGTCCCCTTCACGACCCTCTCGGGGGAGGAGATCGCCCCGCTGTACACCGAGGCCGACCTCCCCGAGGCGGCGCAGATCGGCCTGCCCGGCCAGTTCCCCTACACCCGCGGGGTCTACCCCTCGATGTACCGCGGACGGCTGTGGACAATGCGCCAGTTCGCGGGCTACGGCACCGCGGAGGACACCAACCGCCGCTTTCACTATCTGCTCGAGCACGGACAGACGGGACTCTCGACGGCGTTTGACATGCCGTCGCTGATGGGCCACGACTCCGATCACGACCGCTCCCTCGGCGAGGTGGGTCGGGAGGGCGTGGCGATCGACAGCGTGTGCGACATGGAGACCCTGTTCGACGGCATCCCGCTCGACGAGGTGACGGTGTCGATGACGATCAACGCGCCGGCGGCGATCATGCTCGCCTTCTACGTCGTCGCCGCCGAGCGCCAGGGGATCGCGCCCGACAAGCTCGGCGGCACGATCCAGACCGACATCCTGAAGGAGTACATCGCCCAGAAGGAGTGGTGCTTCCCGGTCGACCCGGCGATGCGACTCGTCGGCGACATGATCGAGTGGTGCGCGGGCGAGATGCCGCGCTGGCATCCGGTCTCGATCTCGGGCTACCACATCCGCGAGGCCGGCTCGACCGCCGCCCAGGAGCTCGCGTTCACCCTCAAGGACGGGCTGACCTACGTCGAGCAGGCCGTCGCGCGCGGCCTCGACGTCGACGCCTTCGCGCCGCGGCTGTCGTTCTTCTTCAACGCCCACCTCGACTTCTTCGAGGAGATCGCCAAGTACCGCGCGGCGCGCCGGATCTGGGCCAAGGAGCTGCGCGACACCTTCGGCGCGCGCAAGCCCGAGTCGCTGCGGATGCGCTTTCACACCCAGACCGCGGGCGTCTCGCTGACCGCTCAGCAGCCACTGAACAACATCGTGCGCACCGCGATCGAGGCGCTCGCCGCCGTCCTCGGCGGCACCCAGTCGCTGCACACCAACTCCTACGACGAGGCGCTCGCGCTGCCGACCGAGCAGGCGGTGCGGATCGCGCTGCGCACCCAGCAGATCATCGCCTCGGAGACCGGCGTGGCGAACACGATCGATCCCCTCGGCGGCGCCTACTTCGTCGAGGCCCTGACCGACCAGTTGCAGGAGCGCGCCTACGAGTACTTCCACAGGATCGACGAGCTCGGCGGGATGGTGGAGGCGGTCAAGCAGGGTTTCCCCCAGCACGAGATCGCCGACGCCGCGTACGAGCTGCAGCAGGAAGTCGACTCGGGGCAGCGCACGGTCGTCGGCGTCAACCGCTACACCGAGGGCGAGGAGCAGGACACGGAGATCCTGCGCATCGACCCCGAGCTCGAGCGCAAGCAGATCGATCGGGTGCAGTCGATCCGCGCCGACCGCGACGGCGACGCCGTGCAGGGCGCGCTGCACGCGATCAAGGAGGCGGCGGGCGCCGATCGCAACCTGATGCCGCTGCTGCTCGACGCCGCCCGCGTCCACGCCACCGAGGGCGAGATCGTCGTCGCCCTGCAGGAGGTCTGGGGCGACTATCGCGAGCAACCCCAGTTCTAGGGGTTGCGGTCGGCCGGCTTGGCATGTGCCGGGCCGTTTCGGGAGACTTCCTGACACGTCGTCCCGTAGCCGAGGAGAGTAGACATGGCCGAGATCACCGCCGCCCCCGAGCAGGACGCCGCCGGCCGGGCGGTCGCGCGGTGGCTGGAGCAGTTCAACGCCGCGCTCGCGGCCCGCGACGCGGCCGCCGCCGCGGAGCTGTTCGCCACCACCTGCTTCTGGCGCGACCTGATCGCGCTGACCTGGAACATCAAGACCGTCGAGGACCGCGACGGCGTGCGCGACATGCTCGAGCACACGCTGGACAGCGCCCAGCCGCACGACTTCACCGCGCTCGAGCCGCCCACCGAGGCCGATGGCGTGACCGAGGCGTGGCTGCGCTTTCAGACGAAGGTCGGGCGCGGCTGGGGCCATCTGCGGCTGCGCGACGGGCAGGCGTGGACGCTGCTGACGACGCTGTCCGAGCTGCGGGGTCACGAGGAGCCGCGGGGCTCGGGGCGGCCGATGGGCGCCGAGCACGGGATCGACGCCGATCGCGAGTCGTGGCTGGAGCGCCGCCAGCGCGAGGCCGAGCGCCGCGGCTCCTCA
>Ga0213875_10001129_pt1 | contig 18411 bp, 14 predicted proteins | sample BarmaccomBMRX_R8_FD_160105 | JGI IMG/M metagenome (GOLD analysis project Ga0213875, IMG submission 160105) | Root-associated microbial communities from Barbacenia macrantha in rupestrian grasslands, the National Park of Serra do Cipo, Brazil - RX_R8 | ecosystem: Host-associated > Plants > Roots... | reverse complement strand
AAATCCGGCTGTGTGAACGAAATTCTGACCGGCGGCTGGCACACATTCGGTGCGAACTGGGAGCCCGGGTCGGTCACCTATTACTACGACGGGAAAGACGTCGGCTCGGTGACATCGGGTGTGACCTCGGCGCCAATGTTCGTGATCCTCAATTACGCGGCCGGAGCGCCTTATCAGTCACCCAGCACGATGAAGGTCGATTATGTCAGGGTGTGGCAGAAAGCCGCGAATTAACCGGTCTCACCGCTAGCCTGGGGACGTTTTATCTTTCAAAATCGAACAACCAGCCCCACAGTTGCCCGCAGGCAGCGGCCGGCTCCCGGTCGTCCGTCGGCGTAGCCCATTTTCCCGGTTCCGGGCAATAGTTCAGCGACCGCGCTGTGTAACCCATCGGGTGCTTTCGTGGAAGTTGGCCCGAAGTGATCCGGCAATGGGCCAGAATGGAAGAATGTCCGGTAGATTCCTGAGCACCCTGCCTCCGGCCGCCCAGCGCGCCGAGCTGCTCGATCTGCTGGCGATGCTCATCGGAGGCGGGCTGATCGTGATCGTGGTGCTGAGCGGGCCCACGCTGCCGCGCGCCCTGCTGGCCCTCGGGTTCATGATGTTCGTGCCCGGCCGGGCCGTCATGACGCACTGGTCGCGGCTGGACCGCTGGTCCCAGGTCGGGATGTCGATCGTGTTCAGCCTGTCGGTGCTGACGCTGGTGGCCATGACCGCCCTGTGGGCGCACTACTGGCACCCGGTCGGCATCTTCGAGGCCGAGGACGTGCTGAGCCTGGCCGCGCTGGCGGCGGGGCTGGTCCGGCGGCGCTGGAGCCCGGCTGGCGACCGCGAGCAGGCCGGGCCGCAGCGGTCGTGGTCGCGCGCGGAAGCATGAGGGGCGGCGGGCAAACTGACCGGGAGGCCAGTGATCACCACACGTAGCCGCACCGGGCCGGTCGCGCAGACCGAGTCGGCCCCGGAGCGGCGGTCGGCGTTCCACATCGCGGATGTGCTGCTGCCGATCAGCCTCATCTTGTGGGCGATCGGCCTCAAGCGTACCGACGCGAACAACCTCGGCGGCTACGGGCTGGTCACCGCCCTGTCCCCGATCTTCTACGCGGGCCTGGTCCTGCTGGTCATCTCCGCCCTGGCCGAGCTGCGGCGGGCCCGCCCCACCCGCTGGCGGATGGGGGCGCACGCGTCCGGCCTGGTCGTCATCCTGTACGCGACTCCGGCCCTCGTCTACCAGCAGGGTCGCTACGCCTGGCTGTACAAGACGATCGGCGTCGTCCAGTACATCGACCACTACGGCCACCTGAACCGGCACATCGACATCTACCAGAACTGGCCGGGGTTCTTCGCGCTGGCCGCCTGGTTCGGGCGGGTGGCCGGGGTCGGCACCCCGCTCGACTACGCGAAGTGGGCCCAGGTCATCGTCGAGCTGGCGGCGCTGCCGCTGCTGTACCTGTGCTACTCGGCGCTGGCGCTGCCGGTCTGGCAGCGCTGGATGGCGCTGCTGCTCTACTCGGCCAGCAACTGGATCGGCCAGGACTACTACTCTCCGCAGGCGCTGGGCACGATCATCTCGCTCGGCGTCATGGCGCTGATCCTGCGCTGGCTGTACGGCGGCAACAAAGACCCGCTGACCCGGCGGCGAAGATTCTTCCGGAAGAAAGCGGTAGTACCGCAGGCGGCCCGGGAGCCGGACCGGTCGCCGACGGTCTCCCGGGAAGAGGTCTACGAGGCGTACCGGACCATGCGCGGCTACCAGGGGCCGCCCGGGATCGACGGCATGACCGTCCGCGACTTCGAGCAGCATCTGCCGCGCAACCTGCAGCGGGTGTGGACCCAGCTGCGCGACGGCACCTACAACCCGTCGCCGATCCGGATCGTGCCGCCGCCGGGCGGCCGCGGCCGCCCGCTGTCGGTGCTCACCGTGTCCGACATGATCGCCCAGATCGTCATCGCCCGGAAGCTCGAAGCCGAGTTCAGCCGCCGCCGGGAGCAGGACCGTGACCGCCTGAGCCAGCCCGCCCGGGTGGCGCCGGGCCGCTGGAAGGTCGAGGTCGACGCCCACGCGGTGTTCACCACCTGCCGCCACGACCTGCTGCTGCGGGTGGTGGAATCCGCCACCGACCAGCAGTGGCTGGCCGGTTACGTGAGCCGCTTCCTGCAGGCGTCGGAGCGGGCGCCGGACACCTCGTCCGGCTCACGGCGGCTGGGCACGATGCCCGGTTCACCGCTGTCCACGGTGCTGGCCGACCTGTTCCTCTACTACGCGCTCGACCGCTGGGCGATGGACCATTTCCCGGAGGTCAAGCTGTTCCGGGAGCTGGACACGGCGGTGGCGCACTGCCAGAGCGAGCACCAGGCCCGGTCGGTGCGGGCCGCGATCTGGCAGCGCCTGGACGACGTCTCGCTGCAGGTCACCAAGGCCGACATCCAGATCGACCGGGCCACCCGGGGCGAGCAGACCGAGGTGTTCGCGATGCCGACGGCGGCGGCGGCCGACGCCAGCGGCCCGCAGGCGGCCCAGCAGGACCGGGCGGCCGACCGGGCGGCCAAGGCGCGCGCCCGGGCCACCAGCGGACGCTCGTGGGCGATCCTCATCACGTTGTTCCTGCTGTTCTTCGTGCTGTCGTTCACCCACGAGCTGTCGCCGTACATCCTCATCGTCCAGATCGCGGTGCTGGCCGGGGCCCGGCTGCTGCGGCCGCGCTGGCTCCCGGTCGCGTTCGCGGCGATCGCGTTCGGGTACCTGCTGCCGCGGCTGTCCTACGTCAACAGCCAGTACGGCCTGCTCAGCTCCATCGGCAGCTTCTTCAGCAACGTCGCCCCGCCGTCGGCCACGACCGACACGCTGGTCACCATCCCCAGCGCCCAGGTCTTCGACCAGCGCGCCGCCGACGTCCTGTCGCTGCTGATGTGGCTGCTGGCCGTGATCGGGGCCTGGCGCCGGCGGCGGTCGGGCCGGACCGTGCTGGCCCTGGTCGCGATGACGTTCTCGCCCGCCCTGGTGCTGGCCGCGCAGGCCTACGGCAACGAGGGCGTGCTCCGGGTCTACCTGTTCTCGCTGCCGTGGGCGGCGGCGCTGGCGGCCGCGGCGCTGGAACCGCGCAGCGCCACCTTGAGCCGGATCTCGGCCCAGCTGCGCGGAAACCGGCCGGGCGCGTCCGCCGACCGCGGGCAGCGGCGCCGGGCGGTGCTGAGCTGGGTCCGTCCGGCCATCGGGCTGGGCCTGGTGCTGGCCCTGTTCTTCCCGTCGTTCTTCGGTGATGACGCCTCCAACGTCATGACCGAGAGCGAAACCGAGATCATCTACAAGTTCCTGCAGACGGCCCAGGTGGGCCCGATCTACAGCGCCGGCGACAACGCCCCCCAGCAGGACACCTGGCGCTACCCCGACTTCCAGATGCCGACGATCTTCGGCACCGGGGACGGGGACCCGCTCGTCACCAAGGCGACGCCGAACCTGGCCGACATCATCGCCAAGGACTCGCTCACCTATACCAACAACAAACAGCCGGCCTACGTGATGATCTCGCCGAGCATGCTGCAGTACAGCATCGCCTTCGGCGAGACCGCGGCCAGCAGCTACACGATCCTGATCAACTCACTGAACAAATCGCCCAAGTGGAAACTCCTGGTCAACCAGGACGGCACGTCCATCTACGAGCTGCCGCCCGGGAAAGCCTGAGCATGGGTCCCGGCGCCTGGCGTGAAGACGAGGGAAGGCATGAGTGTTAACGGGGACGCACCCGCGCCCCGGGTGACGGTGGTGACGCCCGCCTACAACGTCGCCCAGTACATCGGTGAGGCCGTGGACTCAGTGCTCCGGCAGACGTTCACCGATTTCGAATACCTGGTGGTGGACGACGGCTCCCAGGACAACTCGGTGGAGGTCGTCCGGCAGCACGCGGGCCACGATCCGCGGTTCCGCCTGGTCCCCGGCGAGCACCAGGGGCTGAGCGCGGTGCGGAACATCGGCATCCGCGAGGCCCGCGGCCGGTACATCGCCTACCTCGACGGCGACGACCGGTGGCACCCGCAGTTCCTGGAGCGCCAGGTCGCGCTGATCGAGTCGCTGCCGCCCGACGTCGGCCTGGTGTTCAGCCGCTGCCGGCTGATCCTGGAGAACGGCACCGTGGTCTTCTACCAGTGGCAGCGGGCCGGACGGTACGACTTCGACGACTTCCTGGTGCGCAGCAACCCCGCCCGGTGCGGCAGCTCGCTGCTGATCCGCCGGTCCTGCTTCGAGGACGTGGGCACGTTCGACGAGGACCTGGCCAGCGTCGAGGACCTGGAGATGTGGCTCCGTATCGCCGAGCGGTCGAAGACGCCGGTGCTCTGGGCGGGCAAGCACTTCCTGGTCGACCTGCGGCTGCGTCCCGGCCAGATCACCCGGGACCGGTCGGCGGGCGACGACGCCATGCGCAAGCTGCTCGACGAGCAGTCGGGCAAGCTCCAGCGGCTGCCGGCCGGGCTGGCCTACGTCCGGCCCGCCCTCACGACCTACAAGTACGCGGGCAACGACAGCCTGGCCGACGAGTGGGCGGCCAAGGCCCGATCGGCCGGCCCCGCCCAGCTGGTGCGCAGCGTGGCCGGGATCCGGCTGCTGTTCTGGAATACACTGACGCCGGCCGGCCGCCAGACGGTCCGGTCGGCCCAGGATTCGACCCGCGCGGCGGTCAAGGCGGCCAACCTGGCCCTGCGCGGCGGCATCGGCTCGCGGCGGGCCGCCCGTAACGCCGCTCGTAATGCCGCCCGCGATGCCGATCGTGATGCCGATCGTGATGCGGTTCGTCCCGAGGGGAGCTCCCGATGAAGCCGCCGATCCGCATAGGCGAGCTCGAGCTGAACGACCCGATCGAGGACATCGAGCTGCCGGACGGCCCCGGCGGGATCCCCTACACGGAGGTCCGGCTGCTGGTCCGGCTGGACCGGTTCCCGGTCGGGCACGCGCACCTCACTCCCGGGGCGCTCGACGCCGCCACGGTCCGGGCCGAGGTCTGGCGACAGCTCGGGCCCGCGATCAACGAGCAGCTGGCCCAGGCGGGCCGGCCGACCCTGGCGGCGCTGCCGCCCGTCGGCGTGCCCACCCCCGCGGCGACCGCCGCCGACGAAGCCGACGAGCCGCCGGTCAGCGTGGTGCTGTGCACCCGGGACCGGCCGGACAAGGCACTGACCGCGGTCCGTGGCCTGATGGCGCTGCGGTACCCGCGGTTCGAGGTGGTCGTGGTCGACAACGCGCCGACCACCGATGCGACCAGGGACGCGGTGCTCGGGGAGTTCGGGGCCGACCCGAGGCTGCGGTACGTCCGCGAGCCGCGGCCGGGCCTGTCGTGCGCCCGCAACCGCGGGGTGGCCGAGTCGACCGCCGAGATCATCGCGTTCACCGACGACGACGTGCGGCCCGACCAGTGGTGGCTGCACGGGGTCGTCCGCGGCTTCGGCCGGATCGACGACGTGGCCTGCGTGACCGGGCTGATCCCGAGCGCCGCGCTCGACAACGCGCTGCAGCTGTACTTCGACCAGCGCGAGGCGTGGGACGCGTTCTGCGAGACGCAGATCTACGACCTGACCGAACACCGCGACGACTCGCCGCTGTACCCGTACTCGGCCGGCATCTTCGGGGCGGGCGCCAACTTCGCGATGACCCGCAGCGCGCTCAAGGAGCTGGACGGCTTCGACGAGGCGCTCGGGGCCGGCACGCCCAGCGGCGGCGGCGAGGACCTCGACATCTTCCTGCGGACGGTGCTGGCCGGGCACCGCCTGGTGCACGAGCCGTCGGCCATCGTCTGGCACGAGCACCGGGCCAGCCTGGACGGGCTGTCGAAGCAGATGCGCTCCTACGGCTCCGGGTTCACCGCCTCGCTCACCTCGCTGCTGCTGCGGAGCGGGAAGGCCCGGCGCGAACTGCCGGCCAAGATCCTGCGCGGGGGCAGCCGGGTCGCCTCCATCGGCGAGCGGACCAACGACAACCCGGTGCTGCCGACCGGCATGATCAGGCGGGAGTACCTGGGCATGGCGATCGGCCCGCTGCTCTACCTCAGGGGGCGTTTCCGGCGGCGCCGTCCAGCCGGGCCGCCTGCTGCAGCCGGCCGGTGAGGTAGCCCCCCGCGGCGCTGGCCAGCCCGAGCAGGCTGGCCAGCATCCGCGGAACGGCGGTCCGGTCCCCGGTCAGCAGCTGGCGGGACTCCCGCAGCAGGGCCCTGGGGATGACCAGGGCCGCGTGCCGCCGCTCGCGCTCCAGCCCGGAGTCGGCGCCCGCCAGCCGGACCACGTCGGCCTTGGACTGGCCCTCGTGCCAGCAGCGGCTGACGAAGTAGCTCAGCCGCAGGCGCTCGGGGCCGACGTTGTGGTCGACGGCCGCGTCGGGCACGTACATCACGGCTGAGCCGGGCTGGCGGGCGGTCAGCCGGATGGCCAGCTCGGTCTCCTCGCAGCCGCGGGTGTTGGTGCCCCGGCGGCCCATCTTGGCGTTGAAGCCACCGGCTTCGATCGCGGCCCGGGTCCGCATGCTCATGTTGGCGCCGATCGGGTTGCGGACCTCACCCACCGATGTGGGCAGGCCGCGGTAGCTGCAGCCGATGACCCAGTAGAACTCGGGCGGGAACCAGGACGGCGGCAGCTCGGCCCACAGCGGGTGCACCGCCCCGCCGGTGGCGACCACGTCACGGCTCCGGTACGGCTGGACGAGCGCCGCCAGCCAGCCCGGACGGGCGTCGGCGTCGTCGTCGAGGAAGGCGATGATCGGCTGGGTGGCCGCCCGCAGGCCGGTGTTGCGGGCGCCCGACAGCCCCGGCGGCCCCTCGTTCTCCAGCACGGTAACGCCGGTCAGCTCCCGCTGGGCGCGGGCCGCGAGGGCCGGGTTGCTGTCCACCACCAGCAGGAACTGGGCGGGCTCGGGGTCCTGGCCGAGGGCTGACTTGACGGCTGCGCAGGTCTGCTCCCACCGGCGTTCGGTGTAGCAGCAGATGACCACGGTCACGCCAAGATCGCTGCGCGGCTCGGACATGCGCTGACCGCCCTCCGTCCAGTTGAGGGGTCGCGACGCCAGATCGGCGACGTCATCCCGGTGATCCACGGGTAGAGGCGGCCGTTCGCAACCGCCGTACCAGTCGTACGGCCAGCCGCGTCACCAACGCGCGGCAGCGACTTCGTCGCCGCTGCCGGCCAGCCTGAGCGGCGCGCAGCTGCGCGCGTCCTCGGTCCGAATACTATCCGGCCAGGTCCCGGCTCAGGGCTTTTATCCCGATAGTCCTATATCTCACAGAAAAAGCGCAGAGGACCTTCAGAAACGCGACGGTAGCAGGGAGTTTGGTCCATGAATTGAAGATGGACGACCGCTACGGGCCGCAGGCCAGCTCCAGTGAAACCGACACCAGGCACTCTAGGGGACAAAACGTCAACGGGGCTGGACGTCGGCTGAACGTTACCTGAGAGGGTATTTGAGCACTTTGGTAAATAGTTGCGGAGAATCTGTCTTGACTCTCCCGACGGGCTGCATCTTTCCTGGATAAACGTATGTGTAAGCGTTTTTGTCGGGCTCCGGCGGCCGGCTTCCCGGCCGTGCGTGGCCCCGGGATTGCCCGGGCGTTGCATTTTGATCATGAAAGGGTCGGCCCGGCGAGAGGCCGGGCAGCAGGCCGGCCTGTTCTGGGTTCGGGCGGCCAGGGCGGCGGCGCACGGGCGGCGGGCGGCCGGGCCGGGGCGGCGGCCGGTGGTGGCCCGGGGGCGGCGGGCGGGGCTCCCGGGGACGGCCGGCGGATACGTGACGGACGTCATACGCAGGGACTTCGCACCAAGAGCGCACCGGGTGACCCGGTCCGGGCAGGTGGCTGCGATTGGCCGCGCCGCTGATAACCAGCCGGCCTGTTACCAATCGGTGATCTTTATTACATTCCGTAATTGCTGCTCCGGCCCGATGGCCATTGAGTCGGACTTTTTACTTTCTGTAGCGAAAGTATTACGTACCGCTTTAGGATTTTCGGGCGTTTTCTCATTGACCCGGGGCAAAGCTGCTAACTTGATCTCTTGATCGCCCCGGCTTAGTCCCTGGGCCTCTTCATACCGCCTGACCGGGGAAGACGTTTCTCGTTATTGCTCGGCCTGTTTCAGGTGCTCTGAGCGTATGCACGCAGTGCGATCTGATAAGCGGATTGGAGACGGCATGGCACAGAATTCATCCGTGAGCGGTCTGGCTGCCCCGGCCACGGTGGCCCAGATTGAGCTCTCGGATCCTGTGACCGTCACGCATATCTCCGTGGCCGATTTCGGGCCGGACAGCGAAGGCAGCATCGCCCCGGCCCTGGTGCTGGTCCGCCTGCACGGCCAGCCGATCGGGACCGTCCTGGTGGACGCGCCCGGCGGAAAGGTTGACGAGAGCTCCTGCGCCAAGGTGGCGTGGACCGCGCTCGAACAGGAGATCTCCGAGCATCTGGCCGTCGACGGCCTGCCGTTTGAGGCCCAGGTGCCGGCCCGGCCGGACGGGCAGGCACCCCAGTGCGAGCAGCGGGCCATCCCGATCCCGGACCCGGCGCCGTCGGTCACCGTGGTGGTCGCCACCCGGGAGCGGCAGGCGCTGCTGGCGACCTGCCTGGACGCGCTGGCCGAGCTGGACTACCCGAACTACGACGTCCTGGTGGTCGACAACGCCCCGGTCACCGACCAGACCGAACGGCTGATCGCGGACAAGTACCCCGACGTGCGGTACGTGCGCGAGGACCAGCCCGGGCTGGCGGCCGCCCACAACTGCGGCCTGGCCGCCGCCACCGGCTCGATCCTGGCGTTCACCGACGACGACGTGCGGGTCGACCGGCGCTGGCTGACCGAGATCGTGCGGGCGTTCCAGGCCGACACCGACGTGGCCTGCGTCACCGGGCTCATCCTGCCGGCCGAGCTGCAGACCAAGGCCCAGCTGATGCTGGAGGCGCACGGTCACTTCGGCAAGGGCTACCGCCAGCGGACCTTCGACCTCAAGGACAACCGGCCGGACGACCCGCTGTTCCCGTTCACGGCCGGGCAGTTCGGCTCGGGCGCGAACATGTCGTTCGACACCGCCACGCTGCGCGCCATCGGCGGCTTCGACCAGGCCACCGGGACCGGCACCGTGGCCCGGGGCGGCGACGATCTGGCCTCGTTCTTCGCGGTCATCGCGAGCGGCCACCGGCTGGTGTACCAGCCGGCCGCGCTGGTCTGGCACCGGCACCGGCGCGACCTGGAGTCGCTGTCCAACCAGGCCTACGGCTACGGCGTCGGCCTCGGCGCCTACCTGGCCAGCGCGCTGGCCGCCCACCCGGCTTCGCTGGGCCGGGCCATCTACCGGGGACCGGCCGCGGTCGCCTACGCGCTCAAGAAGAGCTCGCGGCTCGACACCGACCTCAAGAGCGAGACCGAGTGGCCGTCCGAGCTGTCCCGGCTGGAGCGCAAGGGGCTGGCCTACGGGCCGCTGGCCTACGGGATCAGCCGCTGGCGGACCCACGGCCAGCGGCGCAGCGCCGCCCGCTCAGGTCCGGCCTAAGCAGGTCCGCGGGCCGGGGCCGGCCCGCGGACGGGCCGCCGGGTCAGAACTTCTGGGCTCCGCCGTGGCGGAGCTGCTGGACCCGGCGGTACTGGCGCCAGCCGGCCGACAGGACCCGGTGCCGGGCCGAGATGACCCGGGCCCCGTCCGGGCGCAGCCAGCCCGCGATCGTGGCGGCGTCGTGATCCGCGTGGATCATCAGCCGGGAGATCGCCAGCTGGTTCTCACCGGCCGGGCTGAGTGACTCGCCGACCGCGCAGCACGAGTCGAAGCCGGCCTGGCCCACCAGCCGCCGGACGGTCCGCCGCCAGTAGCCGTGCGGGTAGGCGAAGCTGCGGATGGGGTGCCCGAGCGCGTCGGCCAGAATCTCCCCGCTGAGCGTGATCTCTTTTTTCGCAGCCTTGGCCGGAAGCAGATCCATCTGACGGTGGGAATGCGAATGGGCGCCTATTTCGACACCGGCCGATTCCAGTTCGGCGATGTCTTTCAAACGCAACATATCGGCGGGCGGGAGGACGCTTTCCTGGGGCCGGTCGGCCAATGATCCGGTGGTCACGTAAAGGGTGCTGGGAAATTCCCGTTCGGCCAGTGCCGGAAGGCAGCTGGTACGGAAATCGGCGAAACCATCGTCGATGGTGATCACCACCGGATCGGACGGCATCGCGGTGATTCCACGGGCCGCGTCGACGTATCCGGAGACCGTCATCGGCTGCCGTCCGGAGTCACGCACCGCGTCCAGGTGAGCCGCGAAAACCGACGGACTGACCGTGTACGGGGCGATCCAGGACGGCGGATCGGCCGCGATCGAGTGGTACAGCAACACGGGCACGGGGGGCCGGGCAGCGTCGGAATGCACGGGGCTGGAGCTGGTCTGGCCGGAGCTGGTCCGCGATGGCATTTCGGCTTCCTGAACGATCGGTAATGGACAACGATGGACAGTCTCAAGGCGTAGGAGCATACCAGCCGCGACTGAAGCAAAATGGGCATACGGGGCACAATCGCACAAGCCGACGATGGGCGTGCGCGCCCTTTCGCGGTACCCTAGCTTCAGGGACGGAGCCGGTTGGCGGGGCCAAACCGGCGCCATCTCGTCTAACCCGGGAGCGGGCAAAGGCGTCAAATCCAGGTTTTGCCGCGTCCGGAAAGGAAACGCAAGAAGTATGAGCAACTCCCGCGAGCCGGTCGTTTGCCGGTGCGGCCATGAACGGCCGGCCCATTCACACTTCCGCCGCGGTACGGACTGCGCCCTGTGCGAGTGCCGACGGTGGTCGGTACCGTTCTGGACCCGGATTCCGGTTTTGCGGGCCAGGCGCTCATCCCAGCGGCCGGCGTCAGTGGCAGTCCCCAAGGCTCAGTGATCCACGGGCTGGACCCCGCTCACAGCTCCCTGATCTGATCGATGGTGGCCGACTCTTCGGGATCCTCGGCCGTGACCTCGAGGAACGCCCGGACACAGTCGACCGCCACGTCGGGCGCCAGCCGTTTGAGGCTGAGCGCGAGCACGTTGGCGTCGTTCCAGAGACGCGCGTTCCGGGCGATCCACGGCTCCCAGGCCAGCGCCGCCCGCACGCCCGGCACCTTGTTGGCTGCGATCGAGGTGCCGGTGCCGGTCCAGCACATCAGCACCGCGTAGTCGGCGTCGCCGACCGCGACCGCCTGCCCGGCCGCCCGGGCGAACTCGGGCCAGCTGGTCCCATCCAGAACCCGGAGGTCGGCCACCTCGCGCAGGTGCCCGACGACCGCCCGGGTGCACTCGTTCTCGTCGTCGGCGGCGAACACGATCCGCATGCTCGGACCCTACCGCCGGGGCTGAGCCGGCGGCGGGGAGCTTGACCCAGTGTCGGCCGGGAAGATCCCACACGGGAAGATCGATGTCATGGTCCTGATCGTGTGGATTGATCCAGAAAAGGAACGGCCGTGAGTACTCCCGCCAACGCCGCCGCCGGGCCCCGCGTCACCGTGCTCGGGACCGGCTACCTGGGCGTGGCCCACGCCGCCTGCCTGGCCGAACTGGGCTTCGACGTGCTCGGGCTGGACGTCAGCGAGGCCAAGATCGACGCGCTCAGCCGGGGTGAGCTGCCGTTCTACGAACCGGGCCTGGAGCCGCTGCTGCGGTCGGGCCTGAAGTCGGGGCGGCTGGCGTTCACCACCTCGTACGCCGACGCGGCCGCGTTCGGCGATGTGCACTTCATCTGCGTGGGGACACCGCAGCAGGCGGACTCCCGGGCGGCCGACCTGTCGCAGGTCTGGGGCTGCCTGGAAGAGCTCGCCCCGCGGCTGGACCGGCCGGTCCTGGTAGTCGGCAAGTCGACCGTGCCGGTCGGCACGGCGGCGGCGCTGGCGGCCCGGCTGGCCGAGCTGGCCCCGGCCGGGGACGGCTGCGAGCTGGCCTGGAATCCGGAGTTCCTGCGCGAGGGGCACGCGGTCGACGACACGCTGCGGCCGGACCGGATCGTGGCCGGGGTCCAGCCGGGCCGGGCCGAGCAGGTGCTGCGCGAGATCTACGCCGAGCCGATCCGCTCCGGCATCCCGTTCCTGGTCACCGACCTGCCCACCGCCGAGCTGGTCAAGGTGGCGGCCAACGCGTTCCTGGCCACCAAGATCTCTTTCATCAACGCGATGGCCGAGGTCTGCGAGGCCGCCCACGCCGACGTCACCATGCTGTCCGAGGCGCTCGGCCACGACCCGCGGATCGGCCGGGCGTCGCTGCGGCCGGGACTCGGGTTCGGCGGCGGCTGCCTGCCCAAGGACATCCGGGCGTTCATGGCCCGGGCCGAGGAGCTGGGGGTCGAGCCCGCGCTGTCGTTCCTGCGCCAGGTGGACGACATCAACCTGCGCCGCCGGGCGCGGATGGTCGACCTCGCCCGCGAGCAGGCCGGCGGGTCGCTGCACGGCCGGACGGTGGGGGTGCTGGGGGTGGCGTTCAAACCGGACTCCGACGACATCCGCGACTCCCCCGCCCTCGACGTGGCCGCCACCATCCACGGGCTGGGGGCGACGGTGACCGTCTACGACCCGGAGGCGATGGGGCACGCCCGCCGGGCCCATCCGGAACTCGGCTACGCCAGCTCGGCGGCCGAGGCGGCGGCCGGCGCCGACGTGACGCTGCTGCTGACCGAGTGGCAGGAGTTCCGCGAGGCCGACCCCGAGGAACTGGGCCAGGCGGTGGCCCAGCGCCACATCGTGGACGGCCGCAACGCGCTCGACCCGGAGAAGTGGCGGGCGGCCGGCTGGGTGTACCGGGCGCTCGGGCGCCCCTGAGCGGCCGGAGTCAGCTGGTCGGGGCCAGCACCGCGACCCCGGCCCGGCCGCCGTCGACGTCGATCACCGTGCCGTGCACGAACGCGGCCTCATCGCTGGCCAGGTAGACGGCGGCGTGGGCGATGGCGCCGGGGGTGCCCGGACGCCCGGCCGGGGTGCCGCGCATCATCGTGTCGCCGGGCCGCGGGTCCGGGGTGGGCTCGTGCACGACCCCGGGTGAGATCGCGTTGACCCGCACCCCGGACGGCCCGAACTCGGCCGCCCAGGCCCGGGTCAGCGTCTCCATCGCGCCCTTGCTGGAGCTGTAGAGCGCGCCGACCGGGATGCCGAGGCGGGCGATCCAGGAACCCAGATTGATGACGACTCCGCCACCGGCCGCGGCCATGGCCGGTGCCACCGCAGCGGTGAGGAAGAACGGGGCCTTGACGTTGACCGCGTACACCTGGTCGAAGGTGCCCTCGTCGGTGCCCGGGGTGTCGGAGCCGGGGTAGACGCCGGCGTTGTTGACCAGGATGTCGATGCGCCCGCCGAGGGTGGCGGTGGCCAGCTCGGCCAGTTCGCGGCTGCGGTCGGCGCGGCCGTCGAGGTCGGCCGGAATGAAGTGGGCGCGGCCGCCGACCGCGGTGATCTCCTTGACCACGGCGGCCCCGCGGCCGGGGTCGCGGCCGGACACCACCACGTGGGCACCCTCGGCCGCGAAGGCCAGCGCGATGGCGCGGCCGATGTTGCTGGTCGCCCCGGTGACCAGGGCGGTCTTACCGGCCAGACGGCCGGCTGATGTTTGGACCATACGGTCCACTGTATGAGTACCGGAATGGACCTTCAAGTCCAATCGAGAGGCAGGGGCGCGGGGCTGGCGGGGTCGCGGGGAAGCGAGGTTGTGGGGCCGGGGGCTGCGAGTCGGCGGGTAGGGCCGGGCGCGGAGCCGGGCCGGAGACGATGCAGTCGGCGGGAACCGGGTACGGCCTGGACAACGCAGTCGGCAGGAACCGGAGTACGGCCTGGACGAGGGAGCGGGCCGGCACCGGAGCGGGAACCGGAGTACGGCCGGGACGAGGGAGCGGGCCGGCACCGGAGCGGGAACCGGAGTACGGCCGGGACGAGGGAGCGGGCCGGCACCGGAGCGGGAACCGGAGTACGGCCGGGACGAGGGAGCGGGCCGGCACCGGAGCGGGAACCGGAGTACGGCCGGGGGCTGTCCGGTCACGGGAAATAAAGGCCGGGCAGGGCCGCGGCGGACGGGCGGGGGCGGCGCGAGCGGGGCGGGGGTGGGGCAGGCGAGGGCATACGGTGAATGGATGGAGCGGGTGCTGACGTCCAAGGGGACCGCGACCCGGCAGCGCATCGTCGAGGGCGCGGCCGCGCTGGTGCGGGACCAGGGCGCGGCCAACGTCAGCCTGGACGATATCCGGGCGGCCACCGCGACCAGCAAGAGCCAGCTGTTCCACTACTTCCCGGACGGCAAGTCCGACCTGCTGCGGGCGGTGGCCCGCTACGAGGCCGAGCAGGTGCTGGACGACCAGCAGCCGATGCTCGGCGAGCTGACCAGCTGGGGCGCCTGGCAGGCGTGGCGGGACCGGGTGATCGAGAAGTACCGGGCCCAGGGTCCCGGCTGCCCGCTGTCGGCCCTCACCTCCCAGCTCGGGCTGGCCGACCCGACCACCCGGACCGTGGTCACCGACCTGTACGAGCGCTGGCACCGGTACCTGGCCGACGGGGTGCGGGCGCTGGTCGCGGCGGGAGAGGTCGCCCCTGGCACCGACGTGGACGACGCCGCCACCGCGATCCTGACCGCGGTCGCGGGCGGGGCGACCCTGCTCATGGGCACCGGCCAGATCGGCTATCTGGAGACCGCGCTGGACGAGGCCCTGAGCGGCCTGCGCCGTTCCGCCGGGCGGGGCTAGCGATCGGCGCCGGCGGCGCGCTGGGCCCGCAGCGCCTCGCCCTTGGCGTGGGCGGTGGCGGCCAGCTGGTCCTGGAACTGCCGCATCCGGGCCTGCAGGTCGAGGTTGGTGGCGGCCAGGATGCGGACCGCGAGCAGACCGGCGTTGCGGGCCCCGCCGATGGAGACCGTGGCCACCGGCACCCCGGCCGGCATCTGCACGATCGACAGCAGCGAATCCATCCCGTCCAGGTGCGCCAGGGGTACCGGCACCCCGATGACCGGTAGCGGGGTGACCGCGGCGAGCATGCCGGGCAGGTGGGCGGCCCCGCCCGCGCCGGCGATGATGACCCGCAGGCCGCGCTCGGCGGCCCGGCTGCCGTAGTCGATCATCTCCTGCGGCATCCGGTGGGCGGAGACCACGTCGGCCTCGTAGGGCACCTCGAACTCGGCCAGCGCGTCGGCCGCGGCCCGCATCACCGGCCAGTCCGAGTCGCTGCCCATGACCACGCCCACCAGCGGCGGATGCGAGGGGGTGGCCATCAGTCGCCGTCCTCGTGGCCCCAGCGCAGGTAGCTGACGGCCCGGCGGGCGCGGTCGCGCAGCTCCTCGGGGTCGTCGCCGAGCACGGTGACGTGGCCGATCTTGCGCCCGGGCCGGACCTCCTTGCCGTACAGGTGCACCTTGACCCCGGGGTCGAGCGCCATCACGTGCACGTACTTGTCGTAGACGTCGGGGTCGGTGCCGCCCAGCAGGTTGGCCATCACCGCGTAGGAAGCGGTCATGCCCGGGTGACCCAGCGGCAGGTCGAGCACGGCCCGCAGGTGCTGCTCGAACTGCGAGGTGACCGAACCGTCCATGGTCCAGTGGCCGGTGTTGTGGGGGCGCATGGCCAGCTCGTTGACCAGCAGCCCGTCGGCGGTCTCGAACAGCTCGACCGCCAGCAGCCCGGTCACCTCGAGCGCGTTGGCCAGGCGGAGGGCCAGGGCCTGGGCCTCGGCCTGCAGGCCTTCGGAAAGGCCGGGGGCGGGCGCGATCACCTCGCGGCAGATGCCGTCCCGCTGCACGGTCTGCACCACCGGGTAGGCGGCCCCCTGCCGGTGCGGGGAGCGCGCCACCAGCGCGGCCAGCTCGCGGGTGAACGGCACGTGCTCCTCGGCCAGCAGGGGGAGCCCGAGGTCGAGCACCTCGGCCGCCTCCGCCGGTGAGCCACAGACCCAGACGCCCTTGCCGTCGTAGCCGCCGCTGATCGCCTTGAGCACCACCGGCCAGCCGGACTGCTCGGCGAACTTCTCCACCGTGGCCAGGTCGGCGGCCGGCTCCCAGCGCGGGCAGGGCACGCCCAGCTCGGTCAGCGTCTCCCGCATGGCCAGCTTGTCCTGGGCGAACCGGAGCGCGGCCGGGCCGGGCCGGAGCACCACCCCGGCCTCCGCCAGCGCGGCCAGGTGGGCCGGGGGTACGTGCTCGTGGTCGAAGGTGACCACGTCGCAGCCGGCCGCGAACGAACGCAGGTCGTCCAGCGACCGGTAGTCGCCGACCTGGACGTGCGGCCACACCTGGGCCGCGCTGTCGTCCGGGCGGTCGGCCAGCAGCCGGAACCCGACCGCCAGCTCGGTCGCGGCCGGGCAGGTCATCCGGGCCAGCTGGCCGGCGCCGACCATCCCGACGGTGGGGATCCAGGCCGCTGGGCGTTCGGGCCGCGGCGGCGCGGGGCGCTCTTCCAGCTGTTCTGCCACGGGCGTAGCTTATGAGCTGGGCAGGGCCGCCCGCACACCGGGCGCAATGCGCAAACTTAACCTCCCCGATACAAATTCTCCGCGCCCGAGAGCCTATGATCAGCGCATTTACGGCGAGCCGGAGGACCACGTGGCCATCAACGACCCTGATACCCCTGTGCTGACCGACGACGTACCGGAAGGTGCGGTCGTCCGGGAGGGCGAGTACGGCACCCGGGTGGTCGCCGTTGAGCCGGGTGGGGCGGAATTCATCCCGCTGCACGAGCGGCACGGCCGCCCGCTGCAGCTGTTCTGGACCTGGGTGTCGCCGAACATGGAGTTCGCCACGATCTTCGTGGGCGTGCTCGGGGTGGCCGCGTTCGGCATGAGCTTCTGGCAGACGTTCCTGGCCATCGTGATCGGCAGCGCGCTGGGCGGCATCAGCCAGGGGCTGCTGTCCCAGCAGGGGCCACTGTACGGGGTGCCGCAGATGGTGCTCAGCCGGCTCGGCTTCGGCTACTGGGGCAACGTGCTGCCGGCCGGCCTGAACTCGATCACGGCCGGGATCGGCTGGTTCGCGGTCAACAGCGTCAGCGCCACCTTCGCGCTGAACACGCTGACCCACCTGGCCAAGCCGGCCTGCCTGGTCATCGTGGTACTGCTGCAGGTGATCGTGGCGTTCTTCGGCCACAACCTGGTGCACGTGTTCGAGCGTTACGCGTTCCCGATCCTGACCATCATCTTCCTGATCGCCTCGGTGGTGGTGCTGTCCAAGGCACACCCGGGGGCGCCGCACAAGACGATCCCGGGCGCGTTCCTGATCGAGATCGGCGCCACCTTCGGCTACGCGGTCGGCTGGAACCCCTACGCCTCCGACTACACCCGCTACATGAAGCCGACCGTGAACAAGACCGCGGTCGCCTGGTGGGCGTTCCTGGGCCTGTTCCTGTCCTGCACGCTGCTGGAGACCGTCGGGGCGGCCGCCGCCACCGTGGTCAGCCCGGGCGCGGCCCTCGGCAACAACCCGACCGGCGCGTTCACCGGGCTGATGGCGACCCCGCTGGCCGACGCGACCCTGCTGGCGATCTGCCTGGGCGGCATCTCGGCCAACGCGCTGAACATCTACTCGGGGGCGATATCGTTCACCGCCCTCGGCGTCAAGCTGCCGCTGGCGCTGCGGCGGGCGCTGGTCGCGGTGGTGTTCGGCATCATCGGGTTCATCGTCGCGCTGACCGGCCTGCACGACGCGGCGACCAAGTACAACAACTTCCTGCTGATCATCGCCTACTGGATCGCGCCCTGGCTGGCCGTGATGTTCAGCAGCCGGCTGCTGCTGGCCCGGCGGTCGCCCGCCGAACTGGAGCCGCTGCTGTTCGACAAGAAGTACGCGAACTGGGCCGGCCCGGTGGCCATGCTGGTCGGCGTGGTCGTCTCGATCATCTTCTTCTCCAACCAGACCGAGTACGTCGGCATCGTCCCCAAGCACGTGGGGGCGGCCGGTGACCTGACGTTCGAGGTCGGCTTCGTGCTGACGGCCGCGATCTACCTGGGCTGGCACGCTGTGACCGACCGTCGTTCGCGCGCGGCGGTCGCGGCTTAGGGCCGGCCAGCGCGAGGGGGTGCGAAGAAGGTAACTTCGCACCCCCTCTATGGGGACCGAAGTTACCTTTGTGCTCCCATGGTCCGGGGCTGTTGGGACGCGGGGGCTTCAAGGGGGCGGTCTGGCTGGTGTGCTGGCGGCAGGGACGCGGCCCGGGCGGCGGTTCCGCGCGACCCCGAGCGTGACGGCGCCGGTCAGCTCACGCACGTCACCTGAGTCCCAGCTGCCCCGCCAGCCTCGGGCCGGGTTTGCCGGCAATGTGACATCGCGGACATAAGAGTGCCAGCAATGTGACATTGCGGATAAACGAGCACGGGGCTGCTGGGCGTGGGATGCGCGCGCGGGACGCGGGGTGCGGGTGCGGAACGCCGGTGACCGGTGGGGCGGGACCGGAGTACGGCGGGGCAGTGGGAGCGGGCCGGGACCGGAGGCGGGACCGGACTACGGC
>Ga0213875_10001128_pt1 | contig 18424 bp, 12 predicted proteins | sample BarmaccomBMRX_R8_FD_160105 | JGI IMG/M metagenome (GOLD analysis project Ga0213875, IMG submission 160105) | Root-associated microbial communities from Barbacenia macrantha in rupestrian grasslands, the National Park of Serra do Cipo, Brazil - RX_R8 | ecosystem: Host-associated > Plants > Roots... | reverse complement strand
TGGCGGATCACGGGATTGCATTCAACTGGAAGGGGCCCGGTTTCAATGGCCTACTTTTCATTCCGGCGGTTCTCATAGGGATTGCGGCGCACGAGCTGGGTCATCTAGTCGCGGGCAAGCTCAGAGGGTTCGGCACAGGCGATCTGGTGATTGGTCCGCTAGTTGTGAGTAAATCGGGTAGGAACTGGACTGTTCGATTCCGGCTCCGCTCCTTTGCTTCTGGCTTTTTCAAGCCGCTCGCAATCTCCGCAGATGTCGACCGGCATGGCTGTATGTGGATGATCGCCGGCGGCCCGATCGCAAGCCTGCTGCTGACGGTCGCTTCCTGGCTCCTGTTCGAACTTTACGGTGACGGTACGTGGAAGATCGTAGGCACGCTCTGCTGGACATCGCTCTTCCTCTTCTTAGTGGCGCTGATTCCAGCCCAGGGATCCGACGCAGGTCGGTTACTGCAGCTCAGCCGGCACCCTGGCCAAACGGACGGATTTCTTCTTCTCGTGAAACTGCAAACAGAAGAGGTCACGGGAGTGCGCCCGTGCGAATGGACTCCGCAGTTCTGCGATGCCTTACTGAACATCGAACCATCGTCCACGGAGTATCTCTGGGCCCAACTTTTCACTTATTATCGCCGCGTGGATGAAGGCCATAAGTTAGCGGCCTTGCCGCACTTGGAGCGGGCGCTCGCGAAGTCTAGCCGAGCCAAGGACACCGTCCGCGCCGCTCTCTTGTGCGAAGCTGCGTCGGCGTGCGCGCGTGTTAAGAACGACGTGCACAAAGCCCGGGTTTGGCGCGATCGTGCGCTCCCGCTGTTGCGCACAGAACGAGAAACCCTCGCACCGGTCGATGCCGCCATCGCGATGTGCGAAAACCGCTACGATGACGCCCTGCAGTTATTCCAATCGGCGCGCGAACGTGCACTCCGGCGAAAACTCGATTCCGGCCTTGTGCGATTCGCACTCGCCAAGTGGCAGGAGGCAGAAGCCGAATGCCGTGAGCGGTCGATGCAAGTCGTCAGCGTCGTTTAGAGCCACTGCCTGGCTCTGCGCTAAACACGAAAAATATCGCATATTCCGCGGTACTCTTGTTCTGACACTCCCATGCGAACACTTATCGCGGTCACGGGAATTCTGATTTCGACGCTACTTTTCGGCCAAGCGGCGCCTGATGTCGCAGGCACATGGACAGGCGTGCTGGGTTCCGGCAGCGCGCAGTTGCACCTGACGCTGACTATCACAAAAGGAAGCGGCGGCGAGTTCACAGCGCAGCTCAACAGCGTGGATCAGGGCGCCGTGCTCCCGGTCGACAGCATGACCGCGACATCCGATTCCGTTCACTTCGAGATCAAGGCCATCAGCGGCGCCTATGAAGGGAAACTCAACGCTGACCGTACCGAAATGTCGGGCACGTGGACCCAATCGCCCGCACCCGGTCAACCGCTCACATTTAAGCGCACGACGGGCGAGCCGAGCACCACACCCAAAGCGACGACGGCTGCCAGTTCGGGACCTAAAGAGAAGCCGCTCAGCATACCGCTGGACATCACGGTTCCGATCGCGCCTACAGCGTTCCACGCCGACGGAAAAACCCATCTTGTATACGAATTGCACATAGTGAACATGTCGCCATGGGACTGTGCGTTGTCACGGGTCGACGTTCTATCTGGGGACGCATCCGCGGCATCTCTCGCTTCATATCCCCAATCTGAGCTGGACGGCATGATGGACCGAGCGTTGAAGAAAGATCAACCGTCCGTTCTTCCGCCGGATGCGGAAGGAGTGGTGTTCTTATGGGTCACGGTTGACAAGTCCCAAGGGGTTCCGTCAGCGCTGCGCCATCGCTTGGCCGTCAAGCTCGGGAACTATCCCGAAGAACTGATGGTGGAGACAAATCCACTGCACGTGCGCACGGGGCCCGTGGTAATTAGTCCTCCTTTGCGCGGCGATCACTGGCTCGCGGCGAATGGCCCATCAAATACTTCCGGCCACCGGCGCGCTCTGATTCCGATTGACGGACACGCGGTGATCTCACAACGGTTCGCGATCGACTGGGTAAAGGTCGGGAACAACGGCCAGACGTATCAGGGCGATAAGCTGGACAACAAAAATTACTATGCGTTCGGAGCGGAAGCGTTCGCGGTGGCGGACGGTATTGTTACCGAAACCAAAGACGGCATTCCCTTGAATGTGCCGGGTGCAAACTCGCGCGCCGTCCCGATTACGCTCGAGACGGTGGGCGGTAATCACGTGATTCTCGACATTGGCAACGGAAACTATGCGTTCTATGCGCACCTGCAGCCGGGGTCATTGCGCGTGAAGTTGGGCGACAAAGTGCGGCGCGGGCAGGTGGTTGGGCTGGTTGGCAACACCGGCAATTCGACGGAGCCGCATCTTCATTTCCACATTTCGAACGCGAGTTCTCCGCTGGGATCCGAGGGATTGCCGTACGCCTTGCCTGCTTTCGATGTCGAAGGCAAGGGCTGGACCTGGAAGCCGACGGACGCGAAAACGCCTCCCGAGCACCACAGGATGGAGATTCCGGCCGAAAACGAAGTTGTGGTTTTTCCGTCGCCGTAGAGCAGGGCGGCCTTGCGGCCAGCGCAGGTTTGCACCTGCCCCACGAACACATCATGGACATTCCAGCTGAAAACGTTAGAATGGAGCCATTTGTTTTCAATGCGCGCTCTACTTTGCTTTCTCGGACTTGCTTCGCTCGGTTTTGGACAGCAGGAGACGGACGCCGACTTCGCGCGGCTCGTCCATCAGTGGACAACGAAGCCGGAGTTCATTAGTCCGCTCGTCGACCATCTGCCGAAATCCTCGAGCGTTCCATCGCCGAAAGATGTGCTGGGCTACTACATCGGCGAACCGAAGAAGCTTACTTACTATGAAGACATCGTTCGGTACTATCGCGCGCTGGCCGAGAAGTCGCCGCGCGTAAAGGTTGTCGATATTGGAAAGACGGAAGAAGGCCGCGAATGCGTGGTCGTATTCGTTGCTTCCGAGGATTCGATTCGGGATCTGGAACAGTACCGCAAACGACTCGCGCAGCTCGCCGATCCGCGTTCATTGACCGAGGCCCAAGCGCACGAAGTAATCGCGCAGGCGAAACCGATTTATCACGTGATGGGCGGGCTACACAGCGGCGAGACAGGCCCGCCGGAGATGCTGATGGAACTGGCGTACCGGCTAGCAACGGAGGATTCTCCAGTCATCAATGCCATTCGCGACCACGTGATCGTGTCAATTACTCCGGCGGCGGATCCGGATGGGCGCGATCGCTACACGGATTGGTATTACCGGTACAAGATTAACGAAACGAGCGAGGAAGATAGTTTTGGCGGGCCGCCATATTGGGGCAAATACATCTTTCACGACGACAATCGCGACATAAATTACTCGCAGATGCCGATGCGCGATCTGTTGGCGTGGTATCTAGCGTGGCACCCGCCGATTATGCACGAGCTGCATGAATCGATTCCGTTTCTATACACATTCAGCGGGCAGGCGCCACAGAATCCGCTGCTCGATCCGATTTTGTATTCCGAGCTGCCGTGGTTCGCGAATTTCGAGATGTCGCAGATGGATCGATACGGGATGCCTGGCGTGTGGACGCACGCGTTTGTTGATATGTGGTCGCCGGGATACCTCGGTTTCATGGCGTCGAATCATAACGGCATGATGCGGATGTACGAAATCTTCGGCAACGGCGGAGCAAATACGATGCTGCGCCACATCGTGCGTGAAGACGAGCCGGACGCCGGTCCAGGAGGCAATGCGACAAAGCGCGAATGGTACCGGCCGTGGCCGCCTTACAAACAGGTGGAGTGGTCGATGCGCGACAACACGAACTATATGGAGACCGGCGTTTTGACCGCGCTCCAGATGACAGCGGCGTTTCCGCAAGTCATCCTCGAAGACTTCTACAAGAAGAGCCGGAATTCGATTGAATCAGGGAAGACGGATGCGCCGTTTGCCTACATCATCCCAGCAGGTCAAGACGATCCCACGCGCGTGGCATTCGTCGTTAACATTCTTCGATTGCAAGGCATTGAAGTAGGCCGCGCGACCGCGGATTTGAAGCTAAAAGACGGAACGTTTCGCGCGGGTTCGTTCGTGATCAAAGCGGATCAGCCGTATGGGCGGTTGGCCAAAACGCTCTTGCAGAAGCAAGAGTATCCGGATTCAAGCTTGCGGACCTACGACGATTCGGGCTGGACCATGGGCTTGATGACACATACGAAGATTCAGGCGACCAGCGATGCAGCGGCGCTGAAAGCGGCTGTAGGGCCGGTGGAAACGTATGAGCCGCGCGGAACTATGCCAGGTGAGGCGCACGGTGGAATCTACGCCGTGGCCGATCACGGATCCGTCACGATGGCGACGCTACGCTGGCGGCTGAAAGATGCGCAGATAAGCGTTTTGGAGCAGAATTCCAGTTCGCCATCCCTGCCGGCGGGATCCCTTGTTGTCTCGGGATACGATTACTCGAAGCTCAAGGCGGCGGTTGAAACTTTAGGGCTCTCCGCGATTGCACTCGGCGGTACACCGAAAGTAAGCGCGCATGAGGCCGGTGTTCCGCGCATTGCAATTTACAGCACGTGGGGCAGCACGCAGGATGTGGGTTGGGTTCGATACGCGTTTGACCACTTCGAAGTTCCTTACGATTTGATCTTCAAGGAGCGCGCGAGGCAGGGCGGATTGCGTGCAGCCTACGACGTGATTATTATTCCGAATCAGGCGCGCAGTGCTAAGGCGCTGGTGTTCGACATTACGCCGAAGAAAATACCGCTTGCGTACACGAAAACGGATCGGTTCAAATCTCTGGGCGACTATGGCTCATCGCCGGATATCGCGGGCGGTATGGGGCTCGAAGGGGCGGCTGAATTCCGGAAGTTTGTCGAAGACGGCGGCGTGCTGATTACGCTGGGCGTAGCGAGCGAATTTCCGCCGGATTTCGGACTGACGCGTGACATTGATGTGCGGCACACTTCCTCACAATTTTATGCCCCGGGGCCGATTGTCGAGGCCGAAATTCTGCGGCCATCGCATCCGATTTTTTATGGATACGCGGACAAGACGGTTCCGGTGCGGTGGGCAAATGGACCGCTGCTGAGCGTTCCGGAGGAAGATCGCGAGCAGCAGGTTCTGATGAAATATCCCGGCGGTGATGCGTCGGTATTAAGCGGGTTAATGAAGGGCGCGAACGAGATCAAGAATAAGCCGGCGATTGTGCAGGCGCCCGCCGGAAACGGGCAAATCGTTATGTTTACGACGAATCCGTGTTATCGCTGGCAGAATTTGGGCGAGTTTCGCATGCTGTTCAATTCGCTCTTAAATTATCGAAATCTGAATGCCGCGCCGAAACAGCACCTAGACTCTCAAAAGAGCGGGGGACAGTCGATGAGGTAGACGGAGTCCGACGTTGGCGCGGTTACGATAGACGTGGCTGCATTAGAACAACTCGTGTCCACAGCGATGAGCAAAATAGGTGCATTGTCGCACGCCGTCGCAAGCCCGTTGTGGTGGACCAGCGAACGATTGCTATTTTTTCTCGTTACTTCGGCCGTTCTCTGCATTGCCGGCGCCGGCTGGACGGCAATTGCGACAATTCGGCTGCGCAAGTACCGCCGGGTAGCGGCCACGATGCTCGCGGAAGCGGCGAAATCACGAGATCAGGCGGAAAGTGCGTGCCGCGCGAAAACCGATTTTCTTGCGGCGATAAGTCACGAAATGCGGACGCCCGCGAACGGCATTGTCGGCTTTACGGACCTGGCGCTGAAGACCGACCTTTCCGCAGAACAGCGCGAGTATCTCGGCATGCTGCGCGCCTCCGCCGAGTGGCTGATGCATGTTCTCAACGACGTTCTCGATCTGTCACGCATCGAATCCGGAGGGCTCGAGTTAAAGCGGGCCGAGTTTTCTCTTTCCGAGTGTTTGCATTTGGCGATGAAAGCGGTTGAGCCGCAAGCGGCGTTGAAGCGCCTGAAAACAGTCGTCAAAGTTGACTGGCGGATACCGTCGCGCATAGTCGGCGACCCCTTGCGAGTGCGCCAGGTGGTGGCGAACCTGCTTGACAATGCGGTGAAGTTTACCAGCAGCGGTAGCGTTCTGCTTTCGGCGGTTCTGGAAGCCGAATCGGCGGAGGCGACGACACTGCGGATCGATGTCGCTGACACTGGAGTCGGGATGACGCCGGAGCAGCAGGCGAATACTTTTGAGGCATTCACTCGGGCAGGTGCGCAGAGCAAGAATGCGCGCCTGGGATCCGGCCTCGGGCTGGCGATTTGTAAGAAGGTCGCGGAGGCGATGGGCGCGACGTTGGAAGTGCAGAGCCAGATCGGCGCCGGAACAACGTTTCGGTTCACCGTTTCATTCGCACGGGCAAAGAACGCGGCGCCGGGCGAAATTTTCGCGCGCGTACGCCCACGGCAGGCGGCTGAACTGCCGGCCGCATAGGCGATTACCGCGTAGTGAACAAGGCGTTCGCTTCGGCAAACGGAATGGCGGTGTCCCAAACGCGACGCGAATCTCCACTCGTGTTGATCCGGCGCGCGAGATCGCGCACGAACCCCATTGTGGCGCGCATCAGGCCGGACCCCAGGCTCACGCGTGCGACTCCGGCGTTCTTCAGCTCCGCGAAGGACGGCGATTGCGGCCCGGCAAGAATGTTGATTGGAAATTGTAGTGCGGCCGTGAAGCGGCGGATCAACGAGAGATCTGAAACGCCCGGAATAAACAAGCAATCCGCTCCGGCTTCCTTGAAGGCGATGAGCCGCTCGCACGCGCGCTCAAATCGATGAGCGGGGTCGCCGATGTTTTCGAGGTACAGATCTGTGCGGGCGTTGAGGACCAGGGGAATGCGGGCGCCTGAAGCGACATCTCGAATCGCGTGTATGGAGGCAACTTGCTTCTGGATGTCGATCAGCTCGCCGTTCCGCATGTCCTCGAGATTCAGGCCCACGCCGCCGGCTTCGATGAGCCTGCGCGCCGTAGCTGCGACATCGGAATAGCCGGCTTCGAGATCGGCCGTAACAGGCACGCCGACGCTGCGAGCGATCCGCTCGACGACACGTAGCATTTCATCTTGAGGGATGCGCTCGCCATCCGGGTATCCAAGCGAGAAGGCGATACCGGCACTGGTGGTTGCGACGGCCGGAAAGCCTGCCTGCTCGACTACGCGGGCGCTGGCGCAGTCCCAAGCGTTCGGCAGGATCAGAAGATCGGGACCGGCATGCAGCCGTTTGAAAAGCGCCGCCTTTTCCGGCTGGGTCATTTCGGCGGCAGGTAGATTATGGAGCGAGGGTAATGGGCGGGATCGCCGTCGGACCCTTCGGGCTGTGTGCTACCGCTACGCCTATGCCGATGCCGCTGGCTACTCCCGCGACCATCAGGCCCCACATTACGTCGTGCGGAATCATGGGAGGCCGGCCGGCGCTTGCACCGCTCGGCGCCTGTTCCGTATCCGGTTGCTGGTTCGGCGTATCCTGCCCGTGATCGAGAGCATTCACCAGCTTCAGCTTCGAATTCGGCACCAGACGATAATCAAGGTTACCCGCAAGCAAGAGAATGGTTGGTTGGTCAACCGTGCCGGTAATCTTGACGTGCGAATGCGCAGCCAGCTTGAGCAGGCTGCCGTCTTGGAACGACAGATTCGCGGCGCTCGCATTTGTGACGATTTCGTCGCCGACAACGACCGGCCAGGATGTAACGCCGGATGCGTTGATCAGCCGGCCATCAAGCGTGAAGGCTTCTTCGCTCGATACGGTTGCGATGGTGAGCGCGGGCGATCGAGCTGCGGACGCAACGCAGGCGACGGCGGCGAACAGCAGCAGTAGAGTGGCGAAATCCTTCTTGCGGCACATAGACGGGTATTAGGCTTAGAGGCTCTATTATATGTGTTTGCGCTGCCCCCCTCAAGTCTCACATAAAATGATGCGTCAGACGTCGTATGACGCGTAAAACTCCGAAGTTTATCAAGATCTATGCGACGATCCTGGGCGCGACGGTGGCGGCATACGCGTTTTTGGGCCTGTGGATCAACCGAGCAAACCCGGACAGTAAATGGGCCCGGCCGTTTTGCGCCGCGTGGCTCTGTCCCGATGAGTTTTCACCGGAGCGAGTCTACCAGTTGCAGCAGGAAAGCGCGGCAGGCGAGTCGGGCCGTGCAATCGCCGAATTCAAGCGGGCGCTGATACTTGACCCGGCGTCGGCGTACCGCTGGGCGGATCTTGGCGAGGTTATGCTGAACGCGCACAAAGTCGAGACCGCAAAGTATTGTTTCGAGCGCGCGGTGGCAGCGGGCCCGCATAGCCCGGCGATTCTCTTTCGCGCTGCGAACTTCTATTTCACGATCGGCGATAGCGAGCATACGATGCGTTGTCTTTCACGTATCTTGAGCAATCCCGACTTGCAGGCGTACTACTCGCCGGCATTTCTGACTTACTCGCGCATGAATCTGCCGATTGAAGAGGTGCTAGCCGCCGGCGTGCCGCCGAACGAGCTGGCGGCGCGTTCGTTTCTACGTTTCGAGATGCAAAGCAATCACATCGACGACGCGCAAGCCATATGGCGCTGGATGGCGGCGCGATCGCTCGAGGATGACGCGCTGACTAGAGAGTATCTGGATTTCCTGATCCACAACAACCAGGCGGAACCCGCGGCTGAGGCCTGGGAAAGTCTGAACGCAAGGCATGCAGCCGATTATCGGCGTACGAATTGGGTGTTCAACGGCAGCTTCGAAGCGGCACCCCGCACGAGCCCGCTCGATTGGCAGATAGCGTCGACCGAGGATGTGGAAGCGAAGCGCGTGGATGGTGTCGCGAAAGATGGCCGGTGGTCGCTCGAGCTGCTATTTCGAGGAAGCGAGAACGTCGATTATCACGGAGTGAAGCAGGAGGCGGTAATTCATCCCGGCAAGTGGGAGTTACGCGCGTTTGTCAAGACGCAGGACATCACGACGGATCAGGGCGTCGCCATACGCATCTTCGATGCCGTGCAGCCGCAACGTTTGGATGCGAGCACGGAAGCGCTGACGGGAACGCACGATTGGACAGCAGTAAGCCGCACTGTCGATGCCGGACCGCAAACGAAGCTGGTGCAGGTCGAAGTGATGAGAGCGGCATCGCAGACGTTCGACAACAAAATTGCCGGGACGGCTTGGGTCGACTCGGTGGAACTTACCCCAGTGCGTTGACCGTTCCGATACCAGCGATCCATGCAAACGTGAGTGCATTCGCGGGGATATACATATTGAAATCGACTGCGTCGTGCAGCAGCACTGCGATCAGCGCGCCTGCGCACGCGACCACGAGCAACCTTCGATCCTCGTCGCTATTTGCAAGCAGCCCGCGCCAGATTTGTACCAGGACGCCCGCGAGCAACGCCGCACAGATTACAGAGCCAACGATACCCAACTCGGCCAGGTACTGCAAATAATCGTTATGCGCGTAGGAAATGCGGAAATTCGCGGCGACTGTTTGGTACTTGAGAAACGGTGATTCAAAGGCTCCGAATCCGCAACCGAACAAACGGAACTCAGAGATTAGACGGACGGTTCGCTGCCAAATCAGAACTCGGATGTCGCCTGAGAGCCCGCCCGCGGACGAGAGATCGGCAAATCTGTGGATCAACTGCACCGGAGGCAAGATGATCAGCAATGCCGCAGCGAAAGCGGCGAGGCCGACCATCGCCCAACGACGGCCGACTTTGGACAAAAACGGTGCGACCGTCAGCGCGGCGATGAAAAGGACCGAGCAGACCGTGACGAAGAAGCCCATCCGTGAGAGTGAGTAGCTGATTGCGGCGAGGATGAGCAGAGCGGCGAGACACAAAGTGCAGGCCAAGATGGCGGAACGCGCGGAACGGCTGAATTCGGCTTTGCCGCGACGGAAAATCGCGACCGGGTACAGGGCCGCGAAGGGCAGGGCCATGCCGATTAAGCTCGCGAAGTGATCGTGGTTGGCGTAGGTGCCGGTTGCTGGAGTGGTCGGCCAACCGGCCAACACCTGAAACATCCCGATACCCGCTTCGACGACCGCGATGACGATTAAGGGCGCGGCGGGAAGCCAGATGTGCTCAGAAAGGCGCCAACTCACCTCGCGCAGAGCAAGAAAAAGAACAATGTAGGTGAGGATGGTAAATAGGCCGTGAAGCGTTGCGACGGGATTAACGCTTAGTGGCGCCCAGTTACTGTGAGCGATGGGAGTAAGTGCCCCAAAGAGATTTGCGCGGGCCGGGGAAAGAATGTTGAGTAACCCGGCGGGCAGCGGAATGAGTTGGAGCGCGATGTAAATCGGGAACAGCAGGATCGCGACGCGCAGCCATTGATTCAAGGGCGGTGCGTAATAGATCGGATTTTCGAAACGATAATACGCGACGGCGACGCCGCCGATAACCAGGATCGACAAGCACCAGGCGTCTGGGTTGTATCCGGCTTTGAAGAAAGTTACTGCCGCGAGAGCGAGCGACAGCAAGAGGAGCGCAATGAGCGATCTCTTGATCGGCGGGTCTGGAAATTCAGGATCGAGGCTTTCGGCGTTCAGCAACCGTTAGGCCGGACAGCCGTTGCCATGGTCGGCATCTCCGCACTTGTGATTGCTGATGGGCGGAGGCTTGGTGGAGGGGGCCGCGTTCAAGGCCGGAAGCGCAGATGCAGCACTCGACGCCGTCACATTCGAAGTCTCGTTCGATCTGAGATAGGTGGCAGTGTGCTTCGGTAGAACTGCGACCGTGCCGGACTTTGCCTGGACGGTAGAGCGCGTTTCGCTCAGATGCACAGTCACCTCCGAATGAGGCGCGACAACGAACTGCGAACCGTCCTTAAGAGTGACTATCGCGGGCGCGGTATCGGTTGCGATCCGATCGCCTGCAACCAACGGCCAGGACAAAACACCCGCTGCCGGGAAGAGATGGCCATCAACAGAAAACGCTTGGGCACTCGATACGGTTGCGATCACAGGCGCCGATGCGCCGCTAGCAAGAGCGACCGAGGCTAAGATTCCGATGGCAATCCGGCACATGGAATCTCGATTATAGGCTCAACTCAAAATGGATTCAAGCACTAGGAGGACTAAGCGCGTCTGACTTTGTCAGACAGATGCAAACGTCTCGCTTGCGCTCGGCTGGCGTACGCGGATTCGTGAGCTATGGACCGTAATCGACCCGATGCCCGCGATCCAAGCTAGCGTCATCGCGTTCGCGGGAATGTACATGTTGAAATCGACAATGCTGTGCAGGAGAATGGCGATGAACGCGCCCGCGCAACTGACGGCGAGCAGGCGACGGCGCAAATCGGTCAGGCGAAAAACGCCGCGGAGGATCTGGAGGAAAATTCCGCCGATGATCGTTGCCAGCATCGCGAACCCGAGTGGACCCAATTCGGCAAGGTACTGCAGGTAATCGTTGTGAGCGAATTCGATGCTGAATCCGGCTGCGACTTGTTGATATTTCAGAAACACGGATTCATAGCCGCCGAGCCCGCAACCGGTCAGGTGAAATTCGGAGATGAGCGGCAGCGTCTCTCGCCACAAGCCGAGGCGCACGTTGCCGGAGAGTTTTTCGGTAGAAGATAGCTCGATGAAGCGCTCAATGAGCTGAGCGGGCGGCAGAACGATGAACGTCGCGACGATCATGATTCCGAGCACGCCGAGAGTGGACCAGCGCCAAGCGCGCGAGGGCAGCCGCGGAACAATCGCGAGCACCGCGATTGCGAACAACGCCCATAGGGAGACGATAAAGCCCATGCGCGACAGTGAGTAGATAGTTGCGATGAGCAGTAGCGCCGCAACACCCCACAACGCACAAGCGCGAAGGGCCGCCGCCGCAGTGAAGCCGGAGCGGTGCTGTTTCTCGCGCACGCTCACAAATCCGTAGAGCGTTGCGAAGGGAAGTAGCATCTCGAGGTACCCGGCGAAATGATTCCGATTCGTGTATGTGCCGGTGCCGTGATCTGCAGAGAGCCCGAACACTTGTACGAGGCCGATGATTGCTTCTATCACCGCGAGCGCGATTAAAGGAATTGCAGTCATCCACGGCGAGGTTGCAAAGCGCCAGGTCAGCTCGCGCGCGAGCAGGAAAGTTAACGCGCAGGCAAGGATTGTGAAGAGCAGCAGAATCGTTTGAGGAGGGTTAACGCTGAGCGGCGCCGCGTTCAGGTGAAAGCCGATCGGTTCTAGCTGCTTCGCGAGTACAAAGCGTGAAGGCGAAAGCGCTTTCACGAGCCGTAGCGGCAGCGGGACCATCTGCAGGACGATGTACGCCGGCAGCAGCATCATCGACCAGCGCAGCCATCCGGGAATGACGGGCGCCCGGCGGACGCGCGGAGTGAGTCGCCAGTATGCGATCGCGAGGCAGCCGACAACGAGCAGACTTACGTCCCAATCGGCCGCCCACACGCCTGCGCGGAAGAAGGCGGCCCACGCTAGCGCTAATGCAAGGAGAAGCAGCGTGGCATGCGCAACCAGCATTGAGCGTCAGTGGCCGGCGGACACGACGCGAAGCTGCGGCTCAGATGGATACGCTTCGAACTCGGAGCTGTGCGGCCGAAGGCGCGCGAACGAGGCCAACTTCCATTGAAGCGTCTTTCGCAGCACGTCGGCAAATGAGGCTACATTAGCGGTCTGCGAGCCCTTGTCGAAGTCACGGGTGAGGCACACGTAGTCGGAATCTGCCAGCGGAATTTCGAGACGCCACGAACCGGAGCCGTTGTTCGGGTCACGCGCGTCGGCATAGCTGTGTCCGGCAAGCTGGGCGTGAATTTGGTGAAATCCGAACGCTTTGTAATTGTTCTTCATCACGGTCCAGCAATCTTCCGGGGTGTCGGCTAGTAGGAGGCTCGATTCGACGCCGCGCAGCGAGATGTGCGAATTTAGCAAACCGAGGAATGAGCCTTCACGCAACATCCGTCCGGCCGTATCGAATTCGATATAGCCGAGGCGCTGAATGCCAATCCACGCGACCACGCAAAATGCGAGCACCACGGGCAACTGGTAGAAGTGGCTCGCGATGGAGAGCGAAAACATCGCGGCAAGCGTGCAGAGTCCGTACAGTACGAGCACGGCGCGGCGCGGAGTAAGTCCGCGTTCGAGCAGGCGGTGATGAATGTGGCCACGGTCAGCGAGAAAGATCGGTTGCCCGCGCAGAAATCGCCGCGCGATGGCCAAAGTCGTGTCGAGCAACGGAATGGCGAGCGCCATTAGAGGCGCTGTCATACCAAGTAACGTTGCAGATTTCTCGCTCCACAGCACGCCGTAACATCCCAGCAGAAACCCGATGAACAGGCTTCCGGAATCACCCAGAAACACGGTTGCTGGATTGAAGTTGTATCGGAGAAAAGCGAGCAGACAACCCACGAGCGGCACGGTCGCGAGCATCAGATCGACGTTGTGCTGCATGATGGCGGCAAGGAGGGCAGTTGTACTTGCGACCAAGCCGATGCCGGTGGCAAGGCCGTCCATGCCGTCCATGAGATTCAATGCGTTCGCGCAGCCGACCAACCAGAAAATGGTCGCGGGCAGCGCCCACCAATGCGCCAGATGATGTCCGCCAATCGCGTGCACTCGAATGCCGCCGAGATATGCGACCACGGCGGCGCAGGTTTGTCCCGCAAGTTTCTTCCACGGTTTCAAGCCAACGAGATCATCTACGAGGCCAGTCCCAAACATCAGCACCGCCGCAGGGAACACCCTCACGATGGCCGGCAGCGCGCCCATGATAATGATTCCGGCTTTCGTCTTGGCGATGAAGAGCAGGATGAACGCTAGCGTGTAGGAGAGCGCGATCGCGACGCCGCCGACGCGCGGAACCGGCCGAGCATGAACTTTTCGGCCGCTATCCGGCTTATCGACCAGCCCAATTCGCCTGAAGATGTTGCGGACGACGGGCGTTAGAAACAGCGATAGTGCAAACGACGAGAAAGCAAGAAATATGAGCGAGTACATAAGTACCCTCCCCTGCAGACCTTGTTAGTTATCTGAGTTAAGAAGTTGTCGGAACGGCGGAAAGCGCCAGTTCACCTGAAATCGCTTGTTCGAGAGAGAGAATCATGCTGCGAGCCTGACGCTCGCGGGTATACTTCGGCGCCGCGCGAAGACTCTTCGCCGCTAGATACTCACGTGTCCTTGCGTCATTTGCGAGCGAAATTGCGGCGGCGGCGAGTTCCGCCGGATCTTCGGCGCGTATCGCAACGCCGCAGCCTTCGGAAGTAATCAACCTTTTCGCTTCACCCTCGGGACTCGCAAGCAGGATCGGCAGTCCCATCGCCATCGCTTCAAATATCTTCGACGGGAGCACGCTCTCAAATACTTTCGTGTTTCTCAAATGCACCAGCGCAACATCGCAGATACTCCACACCGCCGGCATTTTGTCTTTGGGCTGCGAGGGTGCAATCGTGACATTTGTAAGTCCGAGATCGGCCACTTTCGCGGCCAGTTTCTCGCGTTCGGCGCCGGGCCCGACGAGCAAAAAACGAATACGCGCGCCGTTGGTCAGCTTTGCGGCTTCGAGTACGTTTTCGAGACTGTGGGCCATGCCGATTGTGCCGACGTATCCCACGACGAAATCTCCCGAACGAATGCCGAAGCTATCGGCGAGCGCTGCGTCGCGCTCACGCGGCGTGTATCGCGGCAGATCGACTCCGTTGATCACCACGTCAACCTTTGTCGGATCGACCCCGCGGCTTATTAGATTGGCTTTGAAAGATTCCGTGAGGGCGACGACACGCTTGGCTCTTCTATAAAGCCACAATTCGAGCTTTTCGAGACATCTTACGGCAAATCTGCGTTTCATTGCGCCGACAGCCACGATCGAATCGGGCCACAAATCGGCAACTTCCATTACGAACGGCACGCGATGAATGGCAGCGAGCACGCAGGCGGCGACTGCGGAAAACAGATGAGGCGAGTTGGCAGCGACTAGATCAGGCTTAGGCTCAAACAGGCCCATCACCGTCGCGCTGATCATGAATGAGAGATAGTCGAGAATCCGCAGCAACTTGCCGACGTTTGCAGCCATGAAGGTCTTGACGCGCACAACTCGGATTCCATCCATTTCGGATACTTCACGTAGACGGTTTTTGTATCCGGGATAGATTGTCCCTTCGGGATAGTTAGGAAAGCAGGTAATAACACTTACTAAGTGACCCCACTTTCCCCAGTAACATGCTCGCTCGTAGACACGAGAGGCTTGCGCGTTCTTCTCCGGCGGGAAGTTATCGGCGAGGTAAAGAATCTTCATTGTGGGAGCCGACAGTTAGCTGAGAGGGATTCTGGTTACGAACTCTACTGGGCAGGGGCCCGACCATGTTCCAGCCAGCGTGGTATTTGGAACTGACATGTTGAAGTGCGGGTACCAGCACGAAGATCTCGTAGAGGAAGACAACTTTGGATCGAATTGGATCTGAGGCTCAGTCTCCGGATGGAAGTGAAAAAAGACTTCTACGCGATGCTGCCCGCGACCCTCGATCCGGTCCGTCACCTTCACATCGCCGGATGACACATCAAGGCGGCGGCGATGAATGACCGGATTCGGTAGGCGCGTATAGCCGTCGTGAGCGGCTTCGACGAAGGTGCTGCCGTCGGTGCGTAGGTCGAAGGCACGCGCGCGCCGGCCTACGCGAAACGCGCTCCACATTTCGGATTGATCCATGTTGTCAATGCGGATGGTGTTGTGAGCCGCAGTGCCTCGCTGCCACTCGCGGTCGGAGCCTTTTTCGTACGTCAATGTACCCGAATTGACCAGCACACGGCGGCCCCGGTGAGAAATTTCGAACGAGAGCGTATCGGCGTGCGCATGCCCAGGCTGATGGTTCGGGCCAATCGCCGCGCCATCGAACAGCACGGTAGTGTCTCCGACATCCAATCGCACATAGCCACTCGATCCAAGCGGCAGATTGGCGGGCGCGATTCCGAGCCGCGCGGCGTAGGCATTTAGCTCGGCGACCTTGGGCGCGATGCCGAATGCAGCGTCATTGAAGAACGCAATGTCTCCATCGGGATGGGTCATGTGCGATAGCCAGCTCAACATGGCCGCGGCTTTAGACCGCCACATTGCCCGATCATCGGGCGGCGCGGAGCCGTAAAGCGCAGCGGCGTTGATCAGGTTGAGAACGTGCTCGAGAATTAATGCCTGATACATCGGGGAGCGCTCGTAATGCGCGCCGTCCGGCAAGATTTGTTCCGCGAGTTCCCGGCGCAACAGACGGGTTCCGGTGTGAAGCCATTCGTCGGAGTCGAAACCCGCGAGACAAATGCCAGCCATGGTCAGGCCAACGGCATTCGTGAGCAGATGATTCCCGCCCAAGCGGTGTTCGAGTGACTGCGACAAAAACTGCGCCTGTAGATCAAGACTGTTGATCGCCGCGTCCGAAAGCGCACCGCCATTCGACGCCCACTTAAGCAAATTGACCATGCGCAGTGCAATCGGATACGGCTCCCAACCAACGCCGCCGCCAGGAGGATTTTCCGCCACCCAGCGTTCGACCAGTTCGGCGGTCGGATGCTCGAGATAGTGCAGATTGTAGAGCCACAACTTAGGGATTTCGGGATCGTTCCATGTTCGAATCTCGCGCTGCTCATTGAGAAAGCAAAAAGTGTTGGGAGCGATTTGCGATGAGCGGCGTGGAATGGTCGTCGCCCAAGCGCCCACGGGCGGACGAAGTTGCACGCCGGACTTGAGTCGCAGACGCGGTCGCGGCCGGTACAGGCGACCGTAAATCTGCGCAGGCCGCAAGTGACGAACGGTGTGGAAGAACGTGCTTGCTGCGGCCATCACAGATTCGCAACCTCGATAGTTCGCCGGCTGACTTCGAGCAACTCGTCAAAGGGGATGGCGGCGGGCCGGGCATTGCGCACGCAATCGACGAAGACTCCGACCATCGCGTTGGCGCCCTTATCTTGGCGCCACAAGTTCATGCCTCGAAAATTGCTCCAACCCCAGGCGCGCAACCGGCGGAAATTGTCGAGCTGAAGCACGCGACCCGCGCAGAAGACTTCAACGCGCTCTTTTGGAAAACGCTTGTGCCCGGACGTGAAGTAATGGACGGTGCCTGTCGATCCATCTTCGAAAGAGATGGAAAAGGTTATGGAGTCGCCGGTTCCGGTCAGTCGCGAACCTTGCACTGAGACCGAACGCGAGCCGATAAGGAATCGCAGTAAATCGATGAAGTGGCACGCCTCGCCGCGAATGCGATCGCCGCCGCGCTTCGGATCGGTAGTCCAGTGATCGCTTGCGACCGCAGCGGCATTGATCGTGATCACAACGGCTTTCGGGTCGCGAGCGCTCACCAATAGCGCCTTCATCTTAACGACCTGCGGCGCGAATCGGCGATTAAAGCCCACCATCATGCACCGTGCGCGGCCTTCGCGGAGTGCATCGGCGTATGCGTTCTCAATCGAATCGATTTCACCGGCCGTCAACGCCAGCGGTTTTTCAACCAGCACGTTCTTGCCAGCGCGAATCGCCTCGACGACATAGCGGGCGTGCGAATCGTGGCGAGTTGCGATCACGACGGTATCGATCTCGGGATCGGCGAAGACGGAGGCTGCTTCGGTTGTGGCCTTCGCGAATCCAAACTTGCGCGCGGCAATGGCCGAGGATATGCCCGTTTCCGAGGCGATAGTGTTCAGCTCGACTCCCGCAGCCTTGAAGGCGGGCAACAGAACTTTGGTCGCGTACGCGCCAGCGCCGATGAATGCTATTCGACCAGTTCCGTGCGTTCGAGCACTTGGCGCGACCGCAATGCTGCGCGCGCGAAGGTCTCGATCGGGTTTTTCGGATTCGGCTGGATACTCGAGTAAGACACCGAGATGCGGTTCGTTGCTTTCAATGACGCGGTACGCTTCTTCCGCGCGCGCGAACGGGAATCTGTGTGTGATTAACGGAGCAACGTCGAGCCGTGCCGTCGCGAGCATATCGAGCACAGCTTCAAAATTTCGCTGCGCTGTCCAGCGCACGTAGGGGTACGGGTAATCGATGCCGTCCCGCTCGAAGGCAGTGTCGTAGCGGCCGGGCCCGTAAGAACAGGAAACCTGGAAGGATAGCTCTTTTTTGTAGAAATCTTCGCGAGAAAGCTCAAGACCTGCCACGCCGACCAGCACGATGCGTCCGCGCTTGCGGCACATGAGCGCGGCTTGATGCACCGGCTCATTGCTCTTGGTAGCGGCCGTGATAAGCACGGCATCGACGCCCCGGCCGTGAGAAAATCGTTCGGCGGCCCGGACCGGATCTTCGTCAGCCGATAGATTCACGGTTTCGGCGCCGAACTGATCGGCGAGGCGGACGCGCGCTGCATCGAAGTCAAGCCCAAGAACGCGGCAGCCGCTGGCTCGCAGAAGCTGGACGGTCAGAAGGCCAACCAAGCCGAGACCAGTGACGACGACATACTCGCCCAGTGCCGGTTGAACAAGCCGAATGCCTTCGAGAGCGATGCC
>Ga0213875_10001127_pt1 | contig 18428 bp, 16 predicted proteins | sample BarmaccomBMRX_R8_FD_160105 | JGI IMG/M metagenome (GOLD analysis project Ga0213875, IMG submission 160105) | Root-associated microbial communities from Barbacenia macrantha in rupestrian grasslands, the National Park of Serra do Cipo, Brazil - RX_R8 | ecosystem: Host-associated > Plants > Roots... | reverse complement strand
TGCGCTGCGCTTGTCGGCCCCTACCTATCGGGCAAGACGACCCTGCTCGAAGCGCTGCTCCACGCGAGCGGCAGCACCGGCCGCCGCGGCAGCGTGCGCGACGGCAACTCGGTCGGCGATCATGCCGCCGAGGCGCGCGCCCGGCAGATGTCGACCGAAACCAATGTCGCGCATGCCAGCTTCCTCGGCGACAGCTGGACCATCCTCGATTGCCCGGGCTCGGTCGAACTGCTGTGTGAAGCGCAGGCGGCGATGCTGGCAAGTGATGTCGCAGTGGTCATTTGCGAGCCGGAAGTCGAGCGCGCCGTGACGGTCAGCGCCCTGCTGCGCTTCCTCGACCGGCATCAGATCCCGCACATGATCTTTATCAACAAAATGGACGCTGCGAATGCGCGCGTGCGCGATGTGCTTGCCGCGCTGCAATCGGTGTCGGAGCGGCCGCTGGTGCTGCGGCAGGTGCCATTGCGCGGCTCCAACGCCGAGGTCACCGGCTACGTCGATCTGGTCAGCGAGCGCGCCTATCACTACCGCCCGGGCCAAGCCTCCGACCTGGTCCAGTTGCCGGACGGGTTTTGGGACGACGAGCAGCCGACCCGCACCGGCCTGGTCGAGAAGCTGGCCGATTTCGACGATGCGCTGCTCGAGCAGTTGCTGGAAGACGTGCAACCGTCGAAAGAGGAGATTTACCGGCATCTCGCGCAGGACTTCAAAAAGGCCCTGATCGTGCCCGTCTTCGTCGGCGCCGCGGTGCAGGATCACGGTGTGCGGCGGCTGTGGAAGGCGTTGCGCCACGAGACGCCGCCGCCGCGCGACACCGCCGCGCGGCTCGGAATTGCGCCGGAGGGCGAGCCGCTGGCGCAAGTCATCAAGACCTACCACCTGCCGCATACCGGCAAGCTGTCATTGGCGCGGGTGTGGCGCGGTACGATCACCGAAGGCATGGTGCTGAACGGCTCCCGCATTGCCGGCATCATGCGGCTGACCGGGGCGCAGCAGGAAAAGCTGCCGGCGGCCAGCGTGGGAGAGGTCGTCGGGCTGACCCGCATGGAGGAGATCGCCACCGGCACGGTGCTGACCCCCTCCGGCAAGGCCGACCCGCTGCCCCGGCCGGAACGTCCGCAGCCGGTATTCGGCCTCGCGATCCACACCGAGAAGCGCAGCGACGATGTCAAGCTGACCGGCGCGATCGGCAAGCTCGTCGACGAGGACCCGACCCTGTTGCTCGAGCAGAACGCGGATACGCGCGAGATGCTGCTATGGGGCCAGGGCGACATTCATCTTCAGATCGCGCTCGACCGGCTGCGCAACCGCCACAATCTCGCGGTCACCGGACACCCGGCCGGGGTCCCCTACAAGGAAACGATCCGCCGCGGCACAACCCAGCATTCCCGATTCAAGCGGCAGAGCGGCGGTCACGGCCAGTTCGCCGACATCACTGTCGAGGTGAAGCCGCTGCCGCGCGGCTCCGGCTTCACCTTCACCGACAGCGTCGTCGGCGGCGCGATCCCGCGCAACTACATACCCTCGGTCGAGGAGGGGGTGACCGAGGCGCTGCGCCGCGGACCGCTCGGCTTCCCGGTCGTGGACGTCTCGGTGACCCTGATCACCGGGCAGTTCCACACGGTCGACAGCTCGGACATGGCCTTCAAAACGGCCGGCCGGCAGGCGATCCAGGAATCCCTGCCGAAATGCGAACCGATCCTGCTGGAGCCGATCGACGCGGTCGAAATTTCGGTGCCGAACGCCTTCACCGCGCGCGTCCAGCGGCTGGTCTCCGGGCGGCGCGGGCAGATCCTCGGCTACGATGCGAAGCCGGATTGGCCGGGCTGGGACGTCGTCAACGCCTATCTGCCGCAGAGCGAATTGCACGACCTGATCGTCGAACTGCGCTCGCTGACCCTCGGGGTCGGGAGCTTTGCGCATCATTTCGACCATCTGCAGGAGTTGACCGGCAAGCCAGCCGAGAAGGTCATCGCCTCGCGCACGGTCGAGGCCGCGCAGTAGCCGCTCCTCGCCGGTCGCCACGCCGCGATTGCGCGCCCGCCCGAGCAACCCCAGATTCCGGGGCAGGAAATTGGGCGAGGGCGGCGGAATGCTGATCAAGCGCAAGCGCGGCTGGGAGCTTCGCGAGAGCGAGGCGACGCCGGAACCGGCGTTCCTCGATCGCCGCAACCTGCTGAAGGGGCTCGCGGCGGGGCCGATCCTGGCGGCCGGTCTCGGCAGCACTCCGGCTTCGGCCACGGCGGAGCCGGACCCGTCGGCTGGTCTCTACCCGGCGCCGCGCAACCCGAAATACACGCTAGACCGGCCGCTGACCGACGCGAAGTATTCGACGACCTACAACAATTTCTACGAATACAGCGACGACAAGGATCTTTGGCGCGAGGCGCAGCAGCTGAAGATCCGGCCGTGGACAATCAAGATCGGCGGCATGGTCGAGAAGCCGGCGACGGTCGATATCGACGCCCTGCTGAAGCAGATGCCGCTCGAGGAGCGGCTGTATCGCCACCGCTGCGTCGAGGCCTGGTCGATGGCGGTGCCGTGGACCGGGTTTCCGATGGCCGCGCTGGTCGATTTCGCGAAGCCGCTCGGCTCCGCCAAATATGTCCGGATGGAGACGTTCATGGACCCGGCGATGGCGCCGGGCCAGAACAAGTTTTTCTATCCCTGGCCTTATGTCGAAGGGCTGACGATGGCCGAGGCGCGCAACGAGCTCGCCTTCCTCGTCACCGGCATGTACGGCAAGCCGCTGCCGAAACAGGACGGTGCGCCATTGCGGCTCGCGACGCCGTGGAAATACGGCTTCAAATCGGTCAAATCGATCGTCCATTTCGAGTTCACCGACAAGCGCCCGATGTCGTTCTGGGAGCAATTGCAATCGAGCGAATACGGCTTTTGGGCGAATGTGAACCCGGCGGTGCCGCATCCGCGCTGGAGCCAGGCGAGCGAGCGCGTGCTCGGCAGCGACGAGCGCCGCCCGACATTGATCTGGAACGGCTATGGCGACTACGTCGCGCACCTTTACGACGGGCTCGAAAAAGAGCGGCTGTTTGTGTGACTGCGACTGGAACGACGCCGCTGTCGCGCTCGTAATGCAGCTCTCCGGCGGGACTGCGTTCACGCAAAGTTAAGGTTGCCGGGCTATCCAGCACCTGCCCGTCCGGGAGTGGTGCTGGAGCCCCTATGATCACCGATGCCGCCGTAGCGTTCGACCCGGTGCATGACGAGCCGGTCCCGACCACCGGTTTCGAGCGGCGCGAGGCCGAGCGTGCGATCGCCTATTGGGCGCACAAGACCGCGCAGCTCGGCACGACCCCGACCGTGTCGGCGCTCGACCTCGGCGCGATTGGCAGCGAGGCGTGGTCGCATCGCTTCGTGATCGCGGTCGATCCGGTGGTCGAGAACTCCGCGCTGTTGATGTATGGCGCCAATTTCGCGCGGCTTCTCGGGCTGCCGCAAAAGACGACGCCGCATGTCCCGATGGTGCGCCAATTGCCGAAGCGGTTTTCGGACGTATTCGTGCGCGGCTGCGGCGATGCGCATGTCCATAAGACGGCGGTGCGTCTGGCCGGCGAGGTCGATTTGCAGGATGGCCGCCGCGAACTGTACCGCGCGGCCTTCATCCCCGTCGGGGTCAAGCCCCACTCGCTGACCCACCTCGCCTTCGGCGCCTTCAACAGCTGCGTGAACTGAGCCTTCGGCCGGTTCTCACGGCGCGGCGACCAGCCGGGCCTTTTCGGCCAGACCGAGCACTCTGCGGCCGTAGCTGCGGAATCGCGCGTCCCGCGTCTGGCCTCGTACGTAGCGGATATAGATCTGCTGGATGATGACGGCGAGCTTGAAGGCCGCAAAGACCTGATACCAGGCGATCGCGCCGAGATCGAAACCGGTGCGGTCCCGATAACGGCGGATCGCCTCGTCCCGCGTCGGAAAGCCCTCGCGCCAGGTCGGCATGGCCGCAATCTCCCGCCAGCGCGGATCGTCTCCCGGCTCGGCCCAGTAATTCAGTAGATAGCCGAGATCGCTCAGCGGGTCGCCCTGCGTACTCATGTCCCAATCGAGCACCGCGACGATCCGCGCGGGGTCGGCGCTGTCGAGCAGGCAATTGTCGAGCCGGTAGTCGTTATGCACCAGCGCGGCGGGTCCCGAGCGCGGCAGGGCGCGGCCGAGCCCATCGAGGATCGGCGCCATCGCGCGCCGCGCCGCCTCCGCTTCCGGCCCGCCGAGCGCGGCCTCCCAGCGCCGAGTCCAGCCGGCGAGCTGGCGCTCCATGAACCCCTCGGCTCGGCCGAGCGTGTCGAGACCGATCTCAGCCGGGACCACCAGATGCAACGTGGCGAGCGCCTCGACCAGCGCAAAGCCAATCCGCCGGTTCAGTTCCGGCCGGCCCGCAAAGGGCGGCGGAATATCCTCGCGGATCACAAAACCGTTGCGGCGCTCCGCCACGACGAACACGGCGCCGATCACCGTCTCGTCCTCGCACAGCAGCAGGCTGCGCGGCGCCAGCGGGTAGCGCCGGTGCAGGACCGAGAGAACGCGGTGCTCGCGCCGCATGTCGTGTGCCCCGGGCGGCACCGGCCCGAGCGGCGGCCGGCGCAACACGAATTCGCGCTCGCCGCTCTCGCCGAAGCGCAACAGATAGGTGAGATTAGCGTGGCCGCCGCCGAACTGCCGCACCGCGAGCGGCCCTGCGGCCCCCGGCAGAACAGCCCGCAGATAGGGTTCGAGCCGGGTCGTGTCGAGCCGCTCGTCCGGCCGCTCGTCGATCAGCTCGGCCACTTCGAGAGCTTTTTTGCTGGGGAAACTCAAACTTCGGTTTCTCGCTCTCGCTCGGTTAGCAAGGGCTGCATCGTCGCACCTTCATCAGCGGTCAGAACACCATTAACCTGATCAACAAATACTCCCCGTGCAATTAACTCCCGAATACTCCTACTCACTTGGCTTCCTGTAAGCCGAAGATCGGTCGCGATAACCTTGTGAATGCCTGTAGGCCAAGGCTGTGGCGGTAGTTGGGCGCGGACTTTTTCTATTATGTCCTCCGATAAATCGCTAGCTCCGAGCGGTTTTGATGTGGGTTGCCTCGTTTGCGAGCGTATTTCTGGAATCCTAAGCGCAAGATAATTTGCCCAATCGGATGTCGTCCATTCTCGCATATCGTCGACCATCTCCGGAGGAGCCATCGCAAGCAAGAACTTTCCCCACTCCGCGCTTTCAACGTTGTTCGCTTTCGCAATGGCTAGTAGTTCTGTTCTCTTTCCTCTGCCAATCAGAAATTTTACAGGTAATGGTCGCCTCCAAACTGTCGCGTTTCTGGTAGAGTTGAGCGTTCTTCGCAGTTCGCGAACTTCCTTCGCAAGAGCGGCAAGCATCGATTCTTCGCCCAGCACCAAAGAAGTAGTATCTATGGCCGCTTCTCGGCCTACCGCCTCCATAGGATTATAAAAAAGCCCCTCCTGAGCAGAGCGAAGAAAACGGGTTAGCTTCTGTCGTGTGGGTTCGATGTCTAAAAAATCCCGACGAGATAGGATTGCGCGTTGGTTACTCACGTCGAACGGCAGTCGCTGACCTTCCCAAGCCATTATCACGACAGGCAATCCGAAAGCGTGGCGAATCCCGAGTTCATACATCACGTTGGGATTGGGGGCATCTTCATGCTGTTTCCCTCCGAGATCAACGATGACCATAGGATCAAATACGAGGTGAGCGCGTATGGCATCGTTGATTGCCGATGGTTGGTCCTCCGAAGCTGCAAGAACCGGCTCAAGGCCACAAGTTGCGGTCGCAGCTTGGATCACTGTTTCATACCAACCACGAAACCATCGTTGCTCCTCTGGATTGCGCCCAAACGGCATTACAACGAAGCAATGCTTATCGTACCCAACCGTGACGGGGTTGAGAGATGAATTCCCCTTGTTGCTGGGTTCGGTCATGATACTTATTTAGCCCACTGCACTTTTCCAGAGAGAGCCGCGGCCGAGCTCATTTGCGCAATTCCAGCCGCGCGACAGCGACGCGATGCACCTCGTCGGGGCCGTCGACGATGCGCATTGCGCGCGACCGCGCCCAGGCGTAGGCGAGACCGAAATCGCCCGACACGCCGGCCGCCCCATGCGCCTGGATCGCGCGGTCTATGACGTTCAGCGCCATGCGCGGCGCAACGACCTTGATCATCGCGATCTCGGCGCGCGCCGCCTTGTTGCCGACCGTGTCCATCATATGCGCCGCCTTCAGGGTCAGCAGCCGCGCCTGCTCGATCTCCATGCGCGATTTGGCGATCGCCTCCATGATGACCCCCTGTTCGGCCAGCGCCTTGCCGAACACGACCCGGCTCTTGACCCGCGCGCACATTGCCTCGAGCGTGCGTTCGGCGAGGCCGATCAGGCGCATGCAATGGTGGATGCGGCCGGGCCCGAGCCGGCCCTGCGCGATCTCAAAGCCGCGGCCTTCGCCGAGCAGGATGTTGTCGGCCGGGACTCGCACATCGGCGAAATCGACCTCGCAATGTCCGTGCGGCGCGTCGTCATAGCCGAACACGGTCAGGTGCCGCATGACCGTGATCCCGGGCGTGTCCATCGGCACCAGAATCATCGATTGCTGCTTGTGCTTCGGCGCCTCGGGGTCGGTCTTCCCCATTAGGATCAGGATCTTGCAGCGCTCGTCCATGGCCCCTGAGGTCCACCATTTGCGCGCGTTGATCACATAGCCGCTATTGCCCTCGCGGCGGATCGAGGCCTCGATGTTGGTCGCATCCGACGACGCAACGGCCGGCTCGGTCATCGCGAAAGCCGAGCGGATCTCGCCGGCCAGCAGCGGCTTCAGCCAACGCTCCTGCTGCTCCGGTGTCGCGTAGCGGACCAAGGTCTCCATATTGCCGGTGTCCGGGGCGGAGCAGTTGAAGGCTTCCGGCGCGATCGGCGAGCGACCCATGATCTCGCATAAGGGGGCGTATTCGAGATTGGTGAGCCCCGCGCCCAAATCGGATTCGGGCAGGAACAGGTTCCACAGCCCTTGCGCACGCGCCTTCCGCTTCAGCTCCTCCATGATCGGCGGCACCCGCCAGCGGGTCTCGCCTTCCGCCAGCTGCCGCTCGAAGATCTTTTCCGCCGGGTTGACCTCGCGCTCCATGAAGTCGCGCAGCTTGGCCTGAAGCCCGGCGACCTTTTCCGAGAACTCGAAATTCATCGCAATCCCCCGTATCTCCGCCTGGACAGCTTGACGCCAGACGCGGTCCCACCCGCAAGCGCCGGGGTTCAGATGCCTGGGCTCAGGTCGGCGCGGTCAGCCGGACGACCCGGCCGGCATCGGCCTCATGTTCCAGCCCGCGGATCGCCGAGAGCAGCGCCTCGGCATCGAGGGCGGGCGCGCCATAGGCGGCGAGGTCGCGAAACTTCGCGTCGAGCTCGTCATCGGTCATCGGCCGGTTCATCGTGCCGCGCGCATTGCGCACATGCGCCGCGCTTTCCGTACCGTCGCTGAGGCGCAGGCGCACGATCGCGGTCTCGACCGGGATGCCGGCATCGGCCTCCGGTTTGACCTTGGCGCTGAGCGCGCCGATCGCGGGCTCGGCGACGCTCGCGTCGGAGAATTGCGCGATCCCGGCGGCGCCGTGCACGAACGCCGCCGCGACCGCATGCTGCAGGCTGACCTTGGCGTCGCGCCCCGACGTGATCTGCGGCCGATCCGTCCGCTCGAGCAGCAGCTGATGGCCGCGCACGACGACCTCGTCGATCCGTGCGGCCGCGTCTGGGTAGCGCTCGCGCAATTCAAGCACACCGTCGATGACGGGGAACAGCACGACGCCGCACGGATAGGGCTTGTAGGCGTTCTGAAGCATCTCCCATCGGTCGCCGAGGCGGTCGGTCATCGCCGCGAAATCCGGCGCGTCCGTCGCCACCGCGGCAAAGCCGTAGCGTCCTTCGATGGCCTGCTCCGGGGCGGTAAATCCTTCCTCGGCGAACAGCGCCGCGGCAAGCCCGTTACGGGCGGCGTTCCCGACCCCGATGCTCTTCGACATGCTGCCGAGGTTCTCGACCAGCCCCGCCGATTGAGTGGCGGCATGGCCGAGCGCCCGGGCCATCCCCGGCGCGTCGAGCCCGAGCAGCTTCCCGGCGCCAGCCGCCGCCCCGAAGATGCCGCAGGTCGCCGTGATGTGCGCGCCGCGCCGATAATGGGTCGGCATCATTGCAATCCCGATGCGGCAGCCGATCTCGACGCCGAGAATGACGGCGTGCAGCAATTGCGCCCCATCGACCGGACGCCGCTCGGCGAGCGCGAACAGCCCCGGCGCGATCGGTGCGCCGGGATGCATGACGCTGCCCAGATGCGTGTCGTCATATTCGAGGACGTTCGCGCTGGCGCCATTGAGGAACGCCGCGTTCAGCATGTCCGGACGCTCGCGCCGCCCGATCACGCCGGCCTGCGGCGGGCCGAAGCAGGGCGACAGCACGCGGAAGGCAATCTCGATCGCCTCGTCATGGCATCCGCCCAGCGCGCAGCCGACGAAATTGACGAGGCAGCGCGCGCCCTCATGCCGCACCGGGCCGGGGATGTCGTCCCAGCGCGAGGCGGCGAGGAATTCGCCGAGCAGCCGGGTCGGGCCGAGGGTCGTCATGGCGGGCCTTTCTGTGCCGCAATGCGCTGGGGATGAGCCGGGTAGACGCCGAGGATTTTCAGCTCGCGCGAGAAAAAGGCGAGCTCTTCGAGGGCGAGCGTCAGGCCGCGCTCGTCGGGGTGGGCTTCGACATCGGCGTAGAACTGGGTCGCCGTAAAGGTGCCGCCGACCATGTAGCTCTCCAGCTTGGTCATGTTGACGCCGTTGGTCGCAAAACCCCCCATCGCCTTGTAGAGCGCGGCGGGCACGTTGCGCACGCTGAACAGGAAGGTCGTCACGGTCGGCGCTCCCGGAGGCGGTCGCTTCGGCTCGCGAGACATGATCAGGAACCGCGTCGTGTTGTGCTCGGCGTCCTCGATATTCTCCTTCAAGGAGACGAGCCGGTAGATCCGCCCGGCCAGTTCGGAGGCGATGGCCGCGACGCTCGGATCGCCGCGCTCGGCGATCTCGGCGGCAGCGCCGGCGGTGTCGGCGGCGACAACCGGATTGAGCCCCAAGGCGCGGATCATGTCGCGGCATTGCGACAGCGCATGCACGTGGCTGCGCACGGTGCGGATCGTCTCGAGGCTCGCGCCCGGCACGGCGAGCAAGTGATGGTTCACCCGCTCGAAATGCTCGCCGATGATGTGCAGGCCCGATTGCGGCATCAGATGGTGGATGTCGGCGACCCGGCCGGCGACCGAATTCTCGATCGGGATCATGCCGAGCGCGGCGCGGTGCTCGCGCACCGCCGCAAAGGCGTCCTCGAAGGCCGCGCAGGGCAGGGTCGTCCAGTCCGGGAAAACGCGGCGGCAGGCCAGGTCGGAATAGGCGCCGAAAGCACCCTGAAAAGCGATCGTGCGCGCCGGATCGGCAGATTCGGTCGGGTTGGCTTCCACCGCAATCATCGCATCAGCTTTCGTGCCCGGTCGAGATCGGCGGGCGTGTCGACCTGGACGCCGAGCCAGGTCGGATCGACCAGGCTTACGGCAATTCGCATCCCGGCTTCGAGCGCGCGCAATTGTTCGAGCCGTTCGCGCAATTCGAGCACGCCGCGCGGCAGCGCGACGAAGCGGTCGAGCGCGGCGCGGCGATAGGCGTAAAGCCCGATATGCTCGTAATGCGGCCCGTCGCCCCAGGGCACCGCGGCCTTGCTGAAATAAAGCGCGCGCGCCGGCCTGCTCGGGTCGGAGAACCCCGCCACGACCTTGTTGACGGAAATGTCGGCGAGCTTTGCCGGATCGTCGATGACCGCCGCCAGCGTGGCGATGTCGGTCTCGCGGTCGGCGAGGCCGGCGAGGGCGGCACGGACCGCTCGCGGGTCGAGCATCGGCACATCGCCCTGCAGATTGACGACGGCGTCATGGTCCCGCCCGGGGTCGAGCGCGCAGATCGCGGCATGGATGCGGTCCGAGCCGGTGGGCAGCTCGGGATCGGTTAGAATCGCGCGCCCGCCGGCCGCCTCGATCGCAGCCGCGATCTCGCGCTCGCCGCAGGCCACCACCACCGGCCCCACCGCGGCCGCCACCGCCCGGCGCCACACATGGACGACCATCGGCGATCCCGCGATATCGGCGAGCGGCTTGCCGGGAAGGCGCGTTGCTGCGAGCCGCGCCGGTATCACGACGATCGCATTGTGGGGCGGGTTTCGCGGCGGAGCGGCGACAGTCAAACCGAGTCCCGGAGCCGGCGGACGGGAGCGACAAGATGCCCGGTTCGTTGCTTCGCCGGAAGCGCGATAATTTGTTTGAGTTGCCCCGCCAAATCCGATTTTCTCGCGCGTGGCGCAATACTTCTGCGCGAACCGGTCGAAAAGGTCGCCGATGTCGTCCTTCGAGTGGAACAAGGTTATCGCCTCGGTCCTGACCGCGATGATAATCGCCATGGCGACCGGGATCCTCGCGAGCGAGATCGTTCGTCCGAAGCCGTTGGAAAAGGCTGCCTACCCGATCGCGGCGAGCGAGACCGCGGCCGCTGCGCCCGCCGGGGGTGCGCAGCAACCGGCGGCGCTCGAGCCGATCGAGCCGCTGCTCGCCAAAGCCGACCCGGCTCGCGGCCAGCAGATCGCGAAGGTCTGCCTGCAATGCCATACCTTCGATAAGGGCGGACCGAACAAGATCGGGCCGAACCTGTTCGGCAGCCTCGAAGAGCCGATGGCCTCGGTGCCGAATTACCAGTTCTCGACCGCGATGCTGGCGCATAAGGGCGAGCAATGGACGCCGGACAAGCTGAACGAGTGGCTTTTCAAGCCGCAGGACCTCGTCAAGGGGACGAAGATGACCTTCCCCGGGCTGCCCAAGGCCCAGGACCGTGCCGATGTCATCGCCTATCTCGAATCTCTGAAATAGCCGGGTGGAGATAGCGCCGCTCGATCCGTTCCTGGCACTCGCGGAGGCGTTGGCCGACGCGGCCGGAGCCGCGATCCGGCCCTATTTCCGGCAGCCTCTCGCGGTCGAAGACAAGGCGGATCTGAGCCCGGTGACGGCGGCGGATCGCGCCGCCGAACAGGCGATGCGACGCCTCATCGCGGGGCGCTTCCCGGAACACGGCATAGTCGGGGAGGAGTTCGGCCGCGAGCGCGCCGATGCCGAATTCGTTTGGGTGCTGGACCCGATCGACGGCACCAAATCCTTCATCAGCGGCGTGCCGCTGTTCGGGACGCTGATCGCCTTGGCGCAGAACGGGCGGCCGATCCTCGGGATCATCGACCAGCCGATCTCGCGCGAGCGCTGGGTCGGCGCCGCCGGGCGTCGGACGACGCTGAACGGCGCCCCGGTGCATTGCCGCCCTTGCGCCGGCCTCGATGCCGCCACTTTGTTCGCCACCACTCCGGACATGTTTCGCGGCAATGACGCGGCGGGTTTCGCGCGGCTTGCGGCAAGGGTGAAACTGACCCGGTTCGGCGCCGATTGCTATGCCTACGGCCTCGTCGCCGCCGGGTTTGTCGACCTCGTCGCCGAGGCCGGGCTCAAGCCGTACGATTTCAGCGCGCTGGCGCCGGTCGTCGAAGGCGCCGGCGGCGTCGCGACGGATTGGGCCGGAGCGCCGCTCGGCCTCGACTCGGACGGCCATGTCCTGATCGCCGGCGATCGCCGCACGCACCGAGAAGCCCTGAGCCTGCTGCGGGCATGACGGGACATCTTGAGTCGCCGCAACATTGGAGCTCTGTGACCTGCATGCGCTGCCTTCATGCCGTTCGACTCGGATTGTTTCTGCTCCTCGCCGCGACCGCGACGGCCGCAGCCGAGGGGACTTACGGGCTGTCGCTCTTCGGGGAGCTGAAATATGGGCCGGACTTCACCCATTTCGATTACGCCAATCCGGACGCGCCGAAAGGCGGGACCATGCGGTTCTCGGCGATCGGCACCTTCGACAATTTGAACCCCTTCATCGTGCGCGGCGTGCCGGCGGCCGGTGTCGGGCTGCTGTTCGACACGCTGACGACCCCGGCCGAGGACGAACCCGGCTCCGAATACGGGCTGGTCGCCGAAACGGTCGCACTCGCGCCCGACCGGCTCTCGGTGCTCTACACGCTGCGCAAGGAGGCCCGATTCCAGGACGGGACGCCGATCACGCCCGACGATGTCGTCTGGACCTTTGCGACGCTGCGCGCCAAAGGCGCGCCGCTCTATCGCTCCTATTACGGCGACGAGACGACGGTCGAGAAGGATGGCGAACGCGGCGTCCGCTTCCGCTTCAAATCGACCGAAAACCGGGAATTGCCGCAGATCCTCGGGCAGATGCCGGTGCTGTCGCGGGCCTACTGGTCGAGCCGCGATTTCGAGAAGACGACGCTCGACGCCCCGCTCGGCAGCGGGCCCTACAAGGTCGAGACGGTCGATCCCGGCCGCTCGATCACCTATCGCCGCGATCCGAATTACTGGGCCGCGGCGCTGCCGGTCAGCAAGGGGCGCAATAATGTCGATGTCATGCGCTACGATTATTATCGCGACAGCACGATCGCGCTCGAAGCCTTCAAGGCCGGGCAATACGATGTCAGGCGCGAGACTTCGTCGAAGGAATGGGCGACCGGCTATGAGAGCCCGGCGCTCCGCCAGGGGCTGATCAAGAAGGAGGAGATCCCGAACGAATTGCCGAGCGGCATGCAGGGGTTCGGGTTCAACCTGCGCCGCCCGATTTTCGCCGACCCGCGGGTGCGCCAGGCGCTCGGCTACGCCTTCGATTTCGAATGGTCGAACAAGAACCTGTTCTACGGCGCCTATCAGCGCACGCGCAGCTACTTCGACAATTCGGAACTGGCCGCGACAGGGCTGCCGCAGGGCGCCGAGCTGAAGATCTTGGAGCCGTTCCGCGGCCAGATCCCCGAGGCGGTGTTCACGACCGCCTACGAGCCGCCGAAATACGACGGTTCCGGCAACATCCGCGAAGGGATCCGCGAGGCGCTGCGGCTGCTCAAGGCGGCGGGATGGAGCTTCAAGGGTGACAAGCTCGTCAATGACCAGACCGGCCAGCCCTTCGAGTTCGAGATCCTGCTCGACAACCCGCAATTCGAGCGGATTGTGCTTCCGTTCGTGCAGAACCTGGCGCGGATGGGGGTGACCGCGCGGGTCCGGACTGTCGACAATGCGCAATACGAGCGGCGCATGGATACCTTCGACTTCGACATGGCGGTGGTGGCGTTCGCGCAATCGTTGTCGCCCGGCAACGAGCAGCGCGAGTTCTTCGGCTCTGCCGCCGCCGACCAGCAGGGCAGCCAGAACTATCTCGGGATCAAGGACAAGGTCATCGACGCGATCATCGAAGGGCTCGTGCGCGCCCCCGACCGCGCGAGCCTCGTAGCCTATTGCCACGCCCTCGACCGCGTCCTGCAATACGGCTATTACGTCGTACCGAATTTCCACAATTCGGCGTTCTGGGTGGCCTATTGGGACAAGTTCCGCCGGCCGCAGATTTCGCCGAAATACGGCATCGGCCTCGACACCTGGTGGGTCGACCCGCAGGCCGAGAAAACCGTCGAGGAGAAGAAGGGCGAGGCCAGGTAACAGTTACAACAAAACGCGGACCGAGGCGGAACCCGCAGCTCCCAATTCGGGGATGGCCGGGACAAGCTCGGTTAAGGCGTCCAGCGGGAAAGGGGGGCGGTTCCGACAAAAGCGCTTACTGTTCCGCACGCTGGAGCTCGTGACGTGCTCTTGTGTTGTCAGCGTTCCGAGTTAAACCGGGAAGGTTGATAAAATCCCAGGTCTCCTTATCTGCCCACCCATTTGAGTGGAGGATGTCTACCTTCGAGAGCACGAATTGGAGAGCAGGGAACTTGCGGTGGATTTCGTCGGCAATGGATGTGGCCGTAGCGTCACTGATTATGTAAATTGCTCCCACGGCGGCTCGCCAATTCTGCACTTCCGGCAGGGTATCCAGGAAGTCCAACATTATCTGGCGGTCTAAATCGATATGCCGGAATACGAGGACGTAACAGGTCATTCCTGTGCTCCCGATGGCGTAGCCGTAGGATGGATCGGATTGGTGATGGCTTCGAGCGACGACGGTGCCAATTCGAGGGGCGCTCCCTTTTGCTTGATGAGCTCCAACGCCGCGTGTCTGATCTGAAAGTCTTCAGATTGCAGCTTCTCCGGGCGAAACAGGCTGAAGTAGGCGAACCCCATGCACGTCATGAAAATAGGGGGCGCCGCCGATCGCCAGCAATATCGTTTCGAATAGCGAGTCTCGCGACGACAGCCATGCGAGAATGAAGCAGGGCAGGCTGATGATACCGGTGAGCCATAACATAGGGTTGAGCGCGCTTCGCACCCGCAAGCGTGTCGCGGCGGAGTGGGTGCGCGCTGCTATCCGCTCAAGCAGGGCGAGAGATGACGGCTGATCTGCCAAATCCCGTCCCGCCTTTTGCTGGGGCGGCCCCATTCTGGAACCCGACCCCGACGGGTGTCCACAATACTCGGGTTCCCGTCTCCCGATGATCGCCTACGCGATCCGCCGCATCCTGCTGATCGTCCCGACGCTGTTCGCGATCATGGTGATCAATTTCGCGATCATCCAGGCGGCGCCGGGCGGGCCGGTCGAGCAGATGATTTCGCGCCTCAAAGGCAACAACGTCAGCGCGACGCAGCGGGTCAGCGGCGGCACCGGGGAAACGATGTCGGGCAACGCCGCTTCGAGCGGGCAGAGCCGCTACCGCGGGGCGCGCGGCCTCGACCCCGCCTTCATCAAGGAGCTCGAGCACCAATACGGCTTCGACAAGCCGCCGCTCGAGCGCTTTTTATTGATGATGAAGAATTATCTGACCTTCGATTTCGGCAACAGCTTCTTCCGTGATCGGCGCGTCGTGGATTTGATCCGGGACAAATTGCCGGTGTCGATTTCGATCGGGCTGTGGACGACCCTCATCACCTATCTGGTCTCGATCCCGCTCGGCATCCGCAAGGCGGTGCGCGACGGCAGCCGTTTCGACGTCTGGAGCAGCGGCGTCATCATCGTCGGCTATGCCGTGCCGAGCTTCCTGTTCGCGGTCTTGCTGATCGTTTTGTTTGCCGGAGGCAGCTACCTGAAGATCTTTCCGTTGCGCGGCCTCGTCGGCGACGATTGGGCCGTGCTCCCCTGGCCGATGCGCATCGCCGATTATTTCTGGCACATCGCCTTGCCGATCGCGGCCTTGGTGATCGGCGGCTTCGCCACCTTGACGATGCTGACCAAGAACTGCTTCCTCGACGAGATCAACAAGCAATACGTGCTGACCGCGCGCGCCAAGGGCCTCACCGAGCGGCGCGTCCTCTACGGCCACGTGTTCCGCAATGCGATGCTGCTGGTGGTCGCGGGTTTCCCCGCGGCCTTTATCGGCATCCTGTTCACCGGCTCGCTGCTGATCGAGGTGATCTTTTCGCTCGACGGTCTCGGCCTCCTCGGTTTCGAGGCGGCGATCAACCGCGACTACCCGATCATGTTCGCGACGCTGTACGTGTTCACGCTGATCGGGCTGCTGCTGAAGCTCGTCAGCGACCTGACCTATATGCTGATCGACCCGCGGATCGATTTCGCCCGCCGCGGCGGCTGACAGGAAATCGCGGTCAGCCCTCGTTCGGACCGCGCACCCGCACCGCCGAGGTGATCGCGTCGAGCTCCTCCGGTTCGTAAGGGCGCAGCAGGCGCGCCTCGATCTCGGCGCAAAACAGTTCCGCCTCGGCGACGACCGGGTATCTTTCCCTGACCTGGGCGAGGATTTCGGGCGCGGCGCGGTTCATCCGGCGCCGTATCTCGGCCAGCTCAAAGCCGGCCTGGTGGAACAGGAACAGGTAGCTCGATGCAGTCAGCGCGTTCAGATAACGGGGCCGCTCGCCGCGGCGCTCGCTCGCAAACGCATCGAGGTCGCGTTTCGGGTAGAGCAGGTGGACGTAGGGCAGCGAAAACTGGGCGTGCAGGTCGGCGCCGATATAGGACGTGAAGACGCGCGTGCGGACCAGCATCTCGCCGCCAGGCCGCAGCAGCGAATAGAGCTTGGCGAGCACCGCCTGCAACTTGCCGGGCGGCAGGTACTGAAACACCGAGATTGCAATGACCAGATCGACCGAGCCGGGCGGAATGGCGCTCGACTCGGCCACATCCCCTGCTATAAACGCGAGCCGCTCGCCGTGACGCCGCCAGTCCCAGCCGTGATCGACCGTGTCCCAATACGGGGCGAGATCGACGCCGATGACCCGGCGCGGCGCAAAGCGGTCCACGAGATATTTCGCGAAATATCCCCAGGAACACCCGAAATCGAGAACGGTCTGCCGTTTTACCACCGGGTCAAAGCCGGCGCAGAAACCCCCCCACAGGATCTCCGCCTGCTGCCGGCCCCATTCCAAGCGGTCCTTCTCGGGCGTTGCGCGCGAAGCGGGGTTAGCGGCGCGGGTGTCGCTCATCGGCTCTCGCGCGCGATTGCGATTGGCGAGAGATCGGGCAGCTGCGCGGGGCGCCGCAGGATCGCGGTCACGGCACTGGTGCGCAATTCCTGCGGCTCGTAGCGGCCGAGCTTATCGGCAAAGCGCTGCAAGATTTCCTCCGGCACTTCGGTTGTGTGCCGCACGAAATGGTCGATCGCAAAACCGGCCGAATGAAACAGCATGAGCCAGGTTGCCCCACAATAAGGAGCGGGCAGGCGCATTGCTGCCTCGCCGCGGGCGGCGAGATGCTCGTCGAGAATGAACCGGGGAAAGAGAAGATGCGCCAGCGGCGTTCGAAGCACGCCGCCGAGATCGGGCGTAAGGTCGGCAAAGATCGTCGGCGTGGTGACGACGAGAGAGCCTTCCGGGGCGAGATTGTCGTAAAACCACGCCAGCGCCGTTTCGGCCGCCTCCGGCTCCAGAAAGGCGTGGCCGCCGACCGAAACGATCACGTCGTATCCCGCCCTTCGCGGTTCGGAGGCGGATTGCCCCTCGCTCGGCACCGCCTCGATCCGATGCAGCGCCCCTGCGCCGGCCTGTTGAAGCGCGCCGCTCAGGGATGCGGCTCCGGGCGCGTATTCGAGCACGACCTTACCGGCGATCGCGAAGCCAACCTCCTGCAGAACCGCCCACACCCGCGCGGCCCCGAGCTGGGCCAGGCGCGGCGAGAAGGAAGCGGAAGCCGGCGCTCCGGGATCGACCACGGCGTTTGCGGCGTCGGGCTGCGCGGCGATGCCGCTAGACCGCCGCTTCCGGCGCGGGACACGCGCGACCGGTCGCTTCCAAATGCGACAGGTAGTCGTGCGAATACCGGCGAACCGCGGCGAGCCGCGTCTGACGCGCGCCACGGTCGAATTCCCCGACCGGCTCGACCGCGGGAGATTCAGCCGACAGCCATTCCCGATGGCGTTCCGCCAGCGTGTCGAAGGCGACCGCCTCTGCCTCGGGCAAAGTCGCAAGGATGTCGAGCTGGCCATCGATCGACTCGATGCGCGCCTCATAGGCGCCCTCCAGAAACACGCACTCACTGCCGAGGCCGCGGTGCATTTTGCCGTGCAGGGCGGGCCCGGCAACCCGGTCGTGCCGCTCGTTCCATTCGGCAGCGACCGTCTCGTCATGGCCGCGGAACTCGCCGAGATAGCTGTAGGAATGCAGCATCCCGATCACGAAAAGCGGTCGGGCAGCGCGGGATTTGGCGAGCCTCTCCAGCGATTGTTCGAGCGCCATGCGGGTCGAGCCCTGCTTGGTCGTGAATTGCGCGACCACGGCGGGGTCGTCATCCGCTTCGGGCCGCGACACGATCCAGGATACCGGCATCTCCCAAAGCCCGGGAACGACCTCGAAAGGCTGTGTGCGGCCGCGTATCCAGGGCGAGGCATGGCAGTTTTTGAAGGCAAACACCGAGCTGTCGTAGCGGAACCCGGCGCTGCGCAGGATATCGAAATAACTGTCGAAGATGCGGTAGGAGCCGTTGCGGAACGCGATCGGCGGCCGGCCGACCCGCGCCAGAAACAGCTCCATCGCGAGGTCGAGGCAGCGGCGGAAACCGTCCGGTTCGTTGCTGTTGCGGGCCAGCTCGGCGAGGTCCTCATTGCCGGTATAGATCAGCCCGGGGGAGGGGTGCATGTGCAATTCGATCGCGTGCCCGCGTCCCGCGATCGCCTCGACGGTGCGTTCGAGCGCGCTCTGCCCGAACTGGTATTCCATCAGCATGTCGACAAAGAAGGTGCCTCGGAAGCCGCGCGCCTCAAGCTGGTCCATGATAAAGCGGATCCCAAGCTCGCGCCCTTCGACCTTCCCGAAGACTTGGTGGTCGACGGCGTGCTCGAAGCTCGGGTGACGCATCATCCGAAGGCTGGCCTCGGTGTCGATCGTGATCAGCGCGACCAGTCGCGGCCTGCGGTTCTCGGCAGGGGCCTTTTTCTCGGCTGCGAACGGACGCA
>Ga0213875_10001126_pt1 | contig 18438 bp, 17 predicted proteins | sample BarmaccomBMRX_R8_FD_160105 | JGI IMG/M metagenome (GOLD analysis project Ga0213875, IMG submission 160105) | Root-associated microbial communities from Barbacenia macrantha in rupestrian grasslands, the National Park of Serra do Cipo, Brazil - RX_R8 | ecosystem: Host-associated > Plants > Roots... | reverse complement strand
CTTCACGAACTCGCTGAGGATGCGAGGATATAGCCGATGTTCGGCGGCAAGCACGCGCTGTTCCAGCGATTGCGGCGTATCGCCGGGAATGACGGGCACCTCCGCCTGGCCGAGCACCTGCCCAGCGTCGAGCTCCTCTGTGACGATGTGAACGGAGCAGCCGCTGATCGCATCCTTGGCCTCCAGCGCACGCGAATGGGTGTCCAGCCCGGGATATTTGGGGAGCAGAGACGGGTGGATGTTGACCATTCGCCCGCGCCAATTTCCGACGAACCAGGGTGAGAGGATGCGCATGAAACCTGCAAGCGCGATCGTCCCCACCCCATGCTCGTCGAGCGCAGCGCTGAGCAGGCGGTCATAGTCGGCTTTTTCCACGCCCTTGCTGTCCCTGGCCCAGACGGGGATGCCGCGCTCTTCGGCCCAGGCAAGTCCTGACGCCGCGGGTTTGTTCGAGCCGACCAGAGCGACATCATAGCCGTCGGCCTGCTCGATCAGCGCCCGCATGTTGCTGCCGCGGCCGGAAATCAGGATGGCGACACGGCGATTGTCCCGGCGGGGCTCACGCATCGTGGCTTGCGGACCAGTCCTGCTGCGACGCCCAGGTGCCCGCGCCACCGCTTACCGTGCAGCCACGGCGACCGGACTTGATGCGACCGATCTCTGTGACTGTCTCACCGGCGGCCTTGAGCGCGGCAGTGACTCCGGCGGCCTCGCCTGACCCGACGATCGCGACCATGCCGATGCCGCAGTTGAAGGTTCGCGCCATTTCCGCCGGAGCGATCTGGCCGCCCTCCTGCAGCCGCGCGAACAAGCTCGGTAGCGGCCAGCGACTGCCATCGATCACGGCCCGTGTGCCCTCCGGCAGGACCCGGGGGATGTTCTCGAGCAGGCCGCCGCCGGTGATGTGAGCGAGGCCTTTGACATCGCCAGCCTGGACGAGCGGCAAGAGCGATCGGACGTAGATCCGCGTCGGCTGCAGCAAAGCCTCCGCAAGCCGCCCGTCGCCGAGGTCCCATCCGGCGGTTTCGATGATCCGGCGAACCAGCGAGAAGCCGTTGGAATGGACGCCCGAGCTGGCGAGCCCGAGGATGACGTCGCCGGGAGCAACGTCCTTGCCGGTCAGCACCTTGTCGCGCTCGACAGCTCCGACGCAGAAACCGGCAAGGTCATAGTCGCCGCCGGCGTACATCCCAGGCATTTCGGCCGTCTCGCCGCCGATCAGCGCGCAGCCCGCTTGTCGGCATCCCTCAGCGATCGAGGCGACGACAGCTGCTGCGACATCGTTGTCGAGCTTACCGGTCGCATAATAATCAAGGAAGAACAGCGGCTCGGCGCCCTGAACGATGAGGTCATTGGCGCACATGGCGACAAGGTCGATCCCGACGCCTTCGTGCCGTCCGGTCTCGATCGCCAGCTTGAGCTTGGTCCCGACGCCGTCGTTGGCCGCAACCAACAGGGGATCGATGTAGCCAGCAGCCTTCAGATCGAAGACGCCCCCGAACCCTCCGAGCTCCGCGTCCGCTCCTGGGCGAGCGGTCGAGCGGGCGAGGGGCCCGATGGTCTTGACCAGCGCATTGCCGGCATCAATCGACACGCCGGCATCGGCATAGGTCAGGGGCTTCTGGCTCATCGGCTGCGGGCACTAGAGACAAGCCGCTTGGATTTCCACGCTGTTGTCGCCAAAAGACGCGCCGAATGATCTCGCGTCACCTCGCCGTACCTTTGTCGCTGCTGCTCGCCGCCGTCACTGTGTCGGCGGTGGTCTATGGCCAGCTGGAGACCGGCGACCGCGGAATCCTGCCGCTCGACAGCTCGGGGACGCTGGAAGTTTCCGGGATCCATGTGGACGTCGGCGCGGCTGACGCGCAGTCGGCGCGCTTCGCCGGTTGGCGGATCGCGCAGCGTCAGGGCTTTCGGGTGCTCTGGGCGAAGATGCACAATGCGCCGCTCGCCCAGGCACCGAACCTTCCGGATGGCACGCTCGACCAGATCGTCAGCTCGGTGAATGTCGAACGCGAGCAGCTCGGTCCCAACCGCTACATCGCTGACCTCGGCGTGCAGTTCGACCGAGCCCGCGCGGCCGCCTTCCTCGGCGTCGAAGGCGGGCAGGTGCAGCGCACCGCACCGATGCTGCTGGTGCCCATTCTCGTAACCGGCGGGACGGAGACCAGCGTCGAGCTTCGCAATGCCTGGCAGAAGGCGTGGGCGCAGTACAGGACCTCGACCAGCCCGATCGATTATGTCCGGGTGAGCGGGCTCGGCGCCGACCCGCTGCTGGTCAATGCCGCCCTGACGACGCGTCCGGGCCGGGGATGGTGGCGCAACCTGCTCGATCTCTACGGGGCGTCTGACGTGCTGGTCGCGGAGGTGCAGCTGCAACGGCTCTATCCGGGCGGTCCGGCGCGGGCCCGGTTCATCGCGATGCATGGGCCCGACCGTGAGATCGTCGGCGGCTTCACGCTAACTTCGAACAGCGGCGACGTGCAGGGCCTGATGGCTGAAGGCGTTCGGCGGACGGACGAGCTGTTCGGCCAGGCGCTCTCCGCAGGGCGGCTGATGCGCGATACATCGCTCGACCTGCCACCGCCGCCAGTACTTCCGGAGCAGCCCATCGCAGCGCAGCCGGTTGCGGCCAAGCCAGCGAGCACCGGCACTGCCATTCAGGTACAGATCAGCGCCAACGGTGACGTCAACGTCTACAATTTCGCGATGGCGCACCTCCGGACGATGCCGGGCGTGGCATCGGCCACTCCGCAGCTGATCAGTCCAACGGGCACCAGCTATGTCCTGGTTTCTTATCACGGGGATATCGCCGGCCTTGCCGCGGCACTCAGCGGTCGTGGGTGGGCAGTCGATTTCGCCGGCACGGTGGTTCACGTGCACTCGGCGGGAAACAAGCCGCCTCCGCTTCCGCCGCCGCCTCCGCCAGCGACTGCAGCGGAGCCCCAGCCGGCGGCCCAGCCAACGGGACAGCATCCGTGAGGGCCGGCCCGGACCAGCAGGCGCTTCCGCTCGACTGGCCGCAGACGGACGGAGACGCGCGCTTCATCGTTTCCGAGGCGAACCGGGAGGCGTTCGAGCATTTCCGGAAATGGAGCCTGTGGCCAGTCAAGGCGACCATCCTTACCGGTCCGCGGCGGTCCGGCCGAACCTTGCTTGCACGAAGCTTCGTCGAGCGGGTTGGCGGGCGGCTGCTCGACGATGCTCAGTCGCGTGACGAGACCGAGCTGTTCCACGCCTGGAACGGCGCACAGGAGAGCGGACGGCCGCTGGTCATGGTCGCCGAAGCCGCGCCCCCGGCATGGACCCCGGCGCTGCCCGATCTCAAGACCCGCCTGGCAGTCACGCCGGTGATCCGCATCGATCACCCGGACGACGCCCTCTTCGCGTCGCTCATCCAGCTGCTCTTCGCCGACCGCGGCCTTCACATCCCGGCCGAGGCGCTGCGTTTCATGACCGAGCGCCTGCATCGCGACTATTGGACGGCGGAGCGGGCGGTAGAGGCCGTGGACCGCTTCGCAATCGCCGAGCGGGCGCGTCTCAGCATTCCGACGATCCGCCGCGCCCTGATGGACGCCCGCATGATCGGCGAGGCCGCCTGAAGTTTAGCCGCAGCTGATCTTCGTGATCTTGCGCTGATCGTCGAGCCAGATGGTCACCCGATCGGCGCTGAATTCCATTGTCATCATGTATCCGGGAAGGGCCCAGCGAAGCTCCGCGGCATTCGTTGCGCGCTTGATGGCAGCGCCGGTGGTGCTGTTTCCAACCTGCCCGATGAATTGCTCGGTATCCTGCGCATTGCAGGTGTGACCCGGAGTTTCGCCATGGATTATGGGCTGTGGAGGCGCCGCTGCACAGGCGACCAGAATGGCGGGTGTGAGAAGGATCAGACTACGCATCGACACTCTCCTCCTTGGCAATCCGGCTCATCCTGAGCTTTCCGTTGACGATTGCAAAGCCGAGTCGCCCTTCGACAAGGTCCAGGGCATCCTTGCCGAATTCGTCGAATCGCCAGCCCTCGAGGATCCGGAGTTTGGAACGCACTCCAGCCGCAAGCGCCTCGAGGTCGTCGGACCTTGCGATAAGGCGCGGTGCGACGCCCGCTTCCTTGGCGCGGATCTTGAGGAGCAGCTTCAAGAGATCGCTGACCAGAACGCCGTCCTTGGTCAGGCCGGGGCGCCTGGGCTCGCGATCGGGAAGGTCGTCTCCTTCGAGTGGCTTCGCGCTTTCGAGCGAAGCCATCAGCCGACCGCCGATGTCGTTCGTCTTCCAGCCCGCCGAAAGCCCGCGGATTCGTCCGAGATCGTCCTGGCTTTTCGGGGGATGAAGAACGATCTCCGTGAGCGTGTCGTCCTTCATGATCCGGCCGCGCGGCAGGTTCTTCGACCGCGCCTCGGTCTCCCGCCAGGCCGCAAGCGCCTTCAGCCGGCCGAGTACTGTCGGGTTGCGGCTGGGGAGCTTTAGGCGCTTCCAGGCATCTTCCGTCGCGAAGGCGAAGCTAGACGGGTCGGCCAGGCGCTCCATCTCTTCGTCCAGCCAGGCCCCGCGGCCATTGCGCCGCAGCTTCTCGACCATGCGAGGGAAGACGGTGGCGAGATGGGTGACGTCGGCGATCGCGTAGTCGATCTGCCTTTTGTCGAGTGGCCGGCGGCTCCAGTCGGTGAAGCGCGCGCCCTTGTCCAGGCTGTGGCCCAGCAGCGATTCGATCAGGTTCGAATAACCGACCTGCTCGCCGTGACCGAGCGCCATCGCCGCGACCTGGGTGTCAAACAGCGGCGCGGGCATCTTGCCGGTCAAATTGTGGATGATCTCGAGGTCCTGGCCGCCGGCGTGGAAGACCTTCAGCACGTCGGCGTTGGCGACGAATAAGTGGAGCAGGGGCTGCAGGTCGATATCGGCCTTAGGGTCGACCGCGGCTGCCTCGTCCGGGCTCGCGACCTGGATCAGGCAAAGGTCAGGCCAATAGGTGTTCTCGCGCATGAACTCCGTGTCCACGGCTATGAACTGGTGGGTTGCGAGACGGTCGACGAGGGCCTTGAGCTCGGCGCTGGTGGTAATCAGTGGGTGAATATGCATGACTGTGCGGCGGCCATAGCTCCGCCCTCGCGGGTTGACAAAAAGTGAGTTGGAAGGGAAGCGCGCGGCGACTTTCCCACCGCGTCCAAACCCTGCGAGCCGACCCGATCATGCACGCCTATCGAACCCATAGTTGCGCGGCCCTGCGCGCCGCCGAAGTCGGCGAGACCGTCCGACTGTCCGGCTGGATCCACCGCAAGCGCGACCACGGGCATCTGCTTTTCGTCGACCTGCGCGATCACTACGGGATCACGCAGATCGTAGCGGATACCGATTCGGCCGCCTTCCAGATATTGGACCGCCTTCGGGTCGAGTCCGTCGTCACGGTCGACGGCACTGTCGTCGCACGTTCCGCCGAAACCACCAACGCGAACCTCGCGACGGGCGAGATCGAAGTTCGGGCGATCAGCGTCGACGTGCAGTCGGCAGCGGCCGAGCTTCCGATGCCGGTCGCCGGCGAGCAGGACTATCCCGAGGAGATCCGGCTCAAGTACCGCTATCTCGACCTTCGCCGCGAGCAGCTTCACCGGAACATCATGCTGCGCTCGGCCGTCATTTCGTCGATCCGCCGCCGGATGATCGACCAGGGCTTCACCGAGTTCCAGACGCCGATCCTGACGGCAAGCAGCCCCGAGGGCGCGCGCGACTATCTGGTCCCGAGCCGGGTCCACCCCGGCAAGTTCTATGCGCTCCCGCAGGCGCCACAGATGTTCAAGCAGCTGCTGATGGTCGCGGGCTTCGACCGCTATTTCCAGATTGCGCCTTGCTTCCGGGACGAAGACGCCCGCGCCGACCGCAGCCCCGGGGAATTCTATCAGCTCGACTTCGAGATGAGCTTCGTCACGCAGGACGACGTATTCAACGCGATCGAGCCGGTGCTTGCCGGCGTGTTCGAGGAGTTCGCGGATGGTCGGACGGTGACTCCGGCCGGTGAATTCGTCCGCATCCCGTATAAGGAAGCATTGCTAAAGTACGGAACAGACAAGCCCGACCTGCGCAACTCGTTGCTGATCTCGGATGTCGGCGAGCATTTCCGCGGATCAGGCTTCGGCCTCTTCGCCGGGCTGGTCGAGAAGGGCGCTGCGGTGCGCGCGGTTCCAGCGCCGAGAACCGCGGATAAAAGCCGCAAGTTCTTCGACGACATGAACGATTGGGCGCGGGGCGAGGGCTTCGCGGGCCTCGGCTACGCGACCCGCAAGGGCGGAGAGTGGGGCGGCCCCATCGCCAAGAACCACGGCAGCGACGGTATGGACAAGCTTGCCGCAGAAATGGGCCTCGGCCCAGACGACGGCATCTTCTTCGCCGCGGGAAAGCCTGCCGACGCCGCGAAGCTCGCCGGCCTCGCTCGAACCCGGGTCGCCGAGCAACTCGGCCTCATCGAGAAGAACGCCTTCCGTTTCTGCTGGATCGTCGACTTCCCGATGTTCGAATATGACGAGGACGCGAAGAAGGTCGACTTCAGCCACAATCCCTTCTCGATGCCGCAGGGCGGGCTCGAGGCACTGGAGAGCAAGGATCCCCTCGACATCCTCGCCTGGCAGTATGACATTGTCTGCAACGGCGTGGAGTTGAGCTCGGGCGCGATCCGGAACCATCGGCCCGACATCATGTACAAGGCATTCGAGATCGCCGGCTACAGCCAGGCCGAGGTCGACCAGAATTTCTCGGGAATGATCAACGCATTCAAGTTCGGCGCTCCGCCGCACGGAGGGTCGGCGCCGGGCATCGACCGGATCGTCATGCTGCTCGCCGACGAGCCGAATATCCGCGAAGTCATCGTCTTCCCGATGAACCAGAAGGCGGAGGACCTGATGATGAACGCCCCGGCGGCGGTGACTACCAGGCAGCTCAAGGAGCTCAATATCCGAATCGTCGACACGCAGGCGGGGACGGCTGTCCCAAAACCGTAAGGGTCTAACGGCTGCTGCAAGTTGCCGGTCGGTCGATAAGCCGATATTCCCCGAAAGGTGGTGGAACAGTCGACGCGAAACGAACGGGTAGCGTTCGCCGGGGATCCGGCTGCGACCCTTGCGGCGATGCGCGATCACCTGACGGAATTGCAGGTCCCGCAGATCGCGCACGGCCGGCGCGCGATCATTCTATTCGAAGGGCCCGAGGGGTCAGGCAAGAAGCATGCGCTGAGGCAGCTCGCCGCTTCCTTCGACCCCTGCAACTACAGCGTCCATTGTACCCGGCACGACCGGCGGGAGTCGGCGGAAGGTCACTGGCTGTCGCGCTTCTGGAGGCAATTGCCGCCGGCTGGCCACACAAGCATCTTCCTGCGGAGCTGGTACCGGCGCGTGCTCGACGATCGCCTGCTCCGCCGGGTCGACGACAAGACGGCTGCCCGGGCGTTCGACGAGATCAACGAGTTCGAAGCGCAGCAGCGCGACTACGGTACCCTGCTCGTGAAGCTCTATTTCGATGTCGGAAGCGACGTGCAGGAGCTCCGCCTTCGGGAGCGCTCGAAGAACCCATGGGCGCCGCTTCTCAATCGGGAGCCGGCCATCGAGGTGCGCCATCCGGACTATCGCCAGGCGGTGCAGCAGCTTCGCGCTTATTCCGATACACGCTGGTCGCCCTGGCGGATGATCGACGGCAACGACGAAACCCAGGCGTCGATCGCGGCGCTGTCGGCAATCGCCGACGCATGGTCGGAAAGCATGCCCGCCGAGCCGCCCCGAGCGGTGCGCGGTTCCGGTCGCGCGGCCTAGGCTCCCTCCGGGTAGCGGATCGACACGACTTCCCAGGATTTTTCGCCGGAAGGCAGGCGCACAAGCCGCTCGTCGCCTTCGCGTGCGCTGATCAAGACCCTGGCCAGAGGCGCGCTCCAGCCGATCAACCCGCGCGTGGCATCGGCCTCGTCGTCGCCGACGATCGTCACCGTCCGACGATTGTCGTCCTCGTCAGCAAGCTCGACCGTCGCTCCGAATCTGACCTGGTCGCGGGCCTCCTGCGCTGCTGGGTCGACGACCTTGGCCGACTTCATGACGTTGGCCAGATAGCCGAGACGTCGGTCGATCTCGCGCAGTCGCTTGCGGCCGTATATGTAATCGCCATTCTCGGAGCGGTCGCCGTTCGCTGCGGCCCAGGAAATGGTTTCGACCAGCTTCGGCCGATCGAGCCCGAACAGCTCCTCATATTCGCTTCGAATTGCCGCCAGGCCGGACGGCGTGATGAAACGCGATGGGGCTCTGCTCATCAGCCGGGCTGGCTCTTTCCGAGATAGTGCGAGACGTGAAGCGCGGACTGCTGCGTCGGCTGAGGCCGGAGCGAGTCATAGACGACGCTGTTCTCGATCACGCGCTGCACATAGGCCTTGGTCTCGCTATAGGGAATCGCCTCGATCCATTTCAGCATGTCGACCTGACCGGTGCGGGGGTCGCCGTAGGTATTGACCCATCGCCGGACGTTGCCGGACCCCGCGTTGTAGCTCGCGACGGCTAGCGGAACGCTTCCGCCCCAAGTGTCGAGCAATCGCTGGAAGTAAGCGGAGCCGAGCATCACGTTGTAGCTGCCGTCGGTGCTCAGGCGGCTGGTGTCGTAACCAATCCCGAGTTTTCCGGCCTGCTCGCGCGCGGTACCGGGCATCAGCTGCATCATGCCATAGGCGCCGGCGTGGCTGACCGCATAGGGGTCGAACGAGCTCTCCTGACGAGTGATGCCCTGCGCCAGCGACCAGATCGTCGGCGGCAGCGACGCCGAGGCGAGGGTTGGATAGGCCTGCCGAACGTAGAACATCGAACCTTTGACCCGGGCCGTGCGGGCGACCCAGACAGGCAGGTCGCTGCGCCCGATTTGCGTTCCAAGCTCGACCGCAAGCCCGCGGTCCGTGTCGTTGTCGAGCGACTGCGCGAGGGCCTGGACGAACAGGCCGCGCTCTTCCGCGGTCCCGGCGCTGCTCATGATCCGAACCGCCTGCACGAGCCGGCGGCTGTTGAACGCGGTCCGCGCGGCCTGCGGTGTCGTGAACTGTGGCAGCGCCTGTGCTGGCGCCGAGACCGTTCGACCGAGCCGCTCGAGCGCGAGCTGCCCATAAAAGAGCTCCGGATACGCGGCCGCCTGAATAAAGTAGCCGTTGGCCTGCTGCCAGTTGCCGGCCGCGAGCGCCGCCCGGCCGGCCCAGTAATAGCCCTTGGTCTGGACCTGGAGCGATTTGCCGCCGTTAGCGTAATTGTAGAACATCGCCATCGCGCTGCTCGGCCGGTTCAGCCGGTCGAGGGCGATCGTCCCGCCGAGCCACACCAGGCTGGTATAATCGTCCCTGATGTCGATCGACTGGGCCGCGATGTCCGTTCCCGCCGGCAAGGCGTCGCTCAAATGGCTCGTGATCGCGAAGGCCGTCGACCAGTTGCGGTCTTGCGCCGCGTCATTCGCGAGCGACAGAAGCATTGCATAGAAGCGTTCAACGTCCGCCGGCTGATACGTGAAGCTGTGGGGCCGGGCCGCAAGTTGCTGAGCCGCCTCGTCATAACCCTTGGAACGAAGATAGCGCGCCCGATCCATCATCAGTCCAGCGTCGGTCGTGACGCTGCCGAGCACAGCCTGATATAGGGCGTCCACATTGTCCGCGCCTGTCTGCATCGCAATCCGGGCTGCGAAAGCGGCGCGACGCTGCGGGCTCGTCGACGCGAGGAAGCGCTGTGCGTCTGCCGCGTCCTTGGCGAACAGCAGGGCGTCCGCGCGGCGATCATTGTCCGCTGCCGTGAGGCTGCCGCCATACCGCGCGTAGAGCGCCTGCTCGTCGGTCGCCGAGAGGTCGGCGCAGCCCCAGGCCGCCTTCGCCGCCGCAAGCGCCTCGCCGCCGCGCCCCGTCGCTGCGTAGGCGTCGGCAAGCCGGGCGAAGCCGTTGCCGGTGGTCGGCTGCTTGCTGGCGAAAAAGGCGAGGACGGTCGCCGAGTTCTCCCCCGGCCGCATGGCCTTCTCTGCCCAACCACGAATCGTCGACTCGCGTGGCCAGCCCGGGTTGAGGATCAGGAATCGGGCATAATCGGAAAAGGCATAGCCGCTGCTCTGGCGAAGCCGCCGCCAGTCGCCGATCGATGCGCTGACGCTCTGCTGCCCGTAAACAGTCTGGGGATAGGCGTAAGGCGTGTACGCCGATTGTCCGTACAGGGCGGAGGTCGAAGGCGCGATCCCGAGAAGGGCCGGCAGGAAAGCAGCTACGCGCCACATGCTGGACATGTTGCAGTCCCGCTCCTTATCAGGTCGTGAACAATGGGGCCCATCCCCTCGATCGAAACTCTGCGGGACGGAGGCAGGTTCATGTTTTTCGGGTCCATCCCGGCACTGGTCACGCCATTTTCGAAGGGCCGTGTCGCCGAGGACACATTTCGCGAGTTCGTCGACTGGCAAATCGCCGAAGGCAGCAATGGCATTGTTCCATGCGGGACCACGGGAGAGAGCGCGACACTGTCCCACGTCGAGCATCGCCGCGTCATTGCCCTCGCGGTCGAAACCGCTGCAGGCAGAGTACCGGTGATCGCCGGCTGTGGAAGCTATTCGACAACCGCTGCGATCGAGATGGTCCGCGCTTCGGCCGACGTTGGAGCCGACGCGGCCTTGGTTGTCGTCCCTTATTACAACAAGCCAAGCCAAGCTGGGCTCGCCGCGCATTTCCTGGCCGTTGCGGACGCGTCCCCCCTGCCGATCGTCGTCTACAACGTGCCGTCGCGGACAGTCGCGGACATCTCGGTCGAGACGCTGGCCGAGGTCGCGAAGCATGAGCGGATCGTCGCCATCAAGGACGCGACAGGCAATCTGGCGAGGGTCAGTGCGCAGCGGATCGCCTGCGGGACGGACTTCGCGCAGCTCAGCGGCAACGACGACATGGCCCTCGGCTTCAACGCGATGGGCGGTGTCGGATGCATCTCGGTAACGGCCAATGTCGCGCCCAAGCTGTGCTCCGACTTTCAGGCGGCAATGCGAGAGGGACGGTGGCCGGACGCCGTCGACCTTCAGGATCGGCTGTATCCGCTCCACGCCGCCCTGTTCAGCGACGCGTCGCCGGGCCCGGCAAAATACGCGCTGACCCGGGTTCGCGGCGGCTTTCCGGATGAACTTCGCCTGCCTTTGGTCGGAGCATCGGACGCGTCGAGGCGCGCGGTTGACGCGGCGCTTGACCATGCGGGGCTCGCGTGAGCGTGGTCGTGGTGCTCGCGGCGGCGGCAGCGCTGTCAGGGACGACCCCCCCGAGCGTCAATGCCGCGCCATCGGCGAGTCCCTCTGCGCAATGCCCGGCCGGGAACGTGCCGACCGACGCCGTCACCGTTGACTGGCATCAAAGGGTCGACAGTGCCCTTGCGCAGCATGAGGAGCTTCGTCGAGCCTGGAATGCCGGCATCCCCGAGGGCGCGAGCCGTGTGCTTATGTACTATAAGGGCGGCGACCTGGCGACGACGCGGGTTAGCCTCATCGCGGTTCGCAAGGCAGACGGAATCTGGCACACCAATGAGATCGGCGACAGCGTCATCTGGGTCGCCGGCGCCAAGCCGCAGCCGATCCCGACGACCGATCGCGATCTCAGCGCTGCCGACAGCAAGCGTGTCGACCAACTCCTCGACGATCCGTGCCTGAATGCCGGACCGGCGTTCCTCGGACGGCCGGCGGTAGGCGTCGGTCCTACCACCCTCGAGGTGGAAACGCCGGCGCGCCACTGGCGCGCGGCCTGGGCTGGGACCTTTTCTCCCCAGGAAGAAGAGATCGTTAAACTGCTTGGGCCGAAAGACTGACCTTGGCCAAACTGCCAATTAACCCGTTCGACAAGCAGAAGACCGTCGCCGAGAACCGGCGGGCGCGGTTCGACTATTTCGTCGAGGACCGGTTCGAGACGGGGATCGCGCTCACCGGTACGGAAGTAAAGGCGCTCCGACAGGGCGAGGGCTCGATCGCCGAAAGCTATGCCCATGTCGAAGGCGAGGAAGTCTGGCTGATCAACAGCCACATTCCCGAATACAGCCACGGCAACCGTCTCAACCATGAGCCGCGCCGGCCGCGCAAGCTGTTGCTGAAACGGCGGGAAATCGCCAAGCTTCACGGAGCGGTGACTCGCCAGGGGCTGACCCTCGTGCCCTTGTCCATCTATTTCAACGGGACCGGACGGGCGAAGGTCGAACTGGCGCTGGCACGGGGCAAGAAGGTCCATGACAAGCGCGAGACGGTGAAGGAGCGCGATTGGAAACGGGAACAGCAGAGGCTGTTGCGGCACAATGGCTGATGCTGCCCGTCCAGTGGCCATGAGCTGGATCCGGCGCCATATCCCGACACGCGAGTCGATCCACAGCTACCGGCTCCTGCGGCCATTCGCAGCGCGGCTCAGCAACCCGTCCCTCTGGCGCATGACCCACCGCTCGGTGCCACGCGGGGTGGCCCTCGGCCTTGGCATCGGCGTCATCATCCCGTTCATGCACACGATCATCGCCGCGATCCTCGCGATCCCGTTCAGGGCGAACGTCGCCGTGGCAGCGGCGGTGACACTGGTCGTCAACCCGCTCACGATGGGGCCGATGTATATTGCCGCCTACCGCATCGGATCGTGGGAGATGCACCATGATTCCGACCTCGTGGACCCGGCGGCTGCGCAACGTTTCTCGAGCGAGCTCAGCCGATTCCTGTTCTGGGCGCACCACGCATCCGGGCCGATCGGCCTCGGTATCCTGACGATCGCCGCGGGCGCGGCCCTGCTCGGCTACGTCGCGACATCGCTGGCGTGGCGCTGGTGGCTGGGAAGCAAGTGGCGGCAGCGCCGTGACGCGCGCCTGAGCCGCGGCGGTTGAGCGCGCCCGGATGATCCACGGGCAGCTGAGCCCGATCGGGTCGAGATCGCTGGTCGGCTGGGCGCGTTGGCTGCCGTCCGCAATCGCGGCAGCGGTCGGCGCGACAGTCGCGATACTTCTTCTGCTGGTCGGTCGGCCGGTCCTGGCGCTCGTCGGGCTCGTCATCGGACTTGGGGCCGCCGCCGTCCTGCGTTTGCACTCCGAGAGGGTCGCTGCACCGCTTCAATCGGTCGTCTCTGGTCCGGACTTCGCCCTGGTCGGCGCAGCGCTCGAGCTGTCCGTCCAGGCCGCCGCCCTGACCAGTAGCGAGGGCAGCCTCCTGATCGCCAATACCGCCTACAGGGAGCGTTTCGGAGCCAATTCGCCCCTGGCTATCGCTGCGGACGACAGCAGCACGGCCGCTCTTGCGAACGCGAGGAGCCTGGCGTGGCGTGACGGCGCCGGATGCGTGGCCGGCGTCGAAACGGCGACTGGCAAGGTCCAGGTCGAAGTCGAGCGGGGCGGCAACGGCGGCGAGCTGTTGCTTTGGCGCTTTCCGCTGGCCGCGCCCCAGGATCCGGTGCGAGAGAGAGCGAACTGGCTTGCAGGGGGCGCCGGCGAGCGGCTCGCGGCAGCGGGGGTGCTTGCCGCCGTGGTCGATTCCAGCGGACGCGTCGTCGCCGCCAACGGGCCTTTCGCGGGTCAGGCGGCCGTCGATTTCGGCGACACCAACCGGCCACTATTTGCCGATCTCCTCAATGTCAGCGGCAACGGTTTCGGCCGTCTGAAGGCGCAAGGGGAAGCCGGCGCGATCTACCGCATCATCGAGATTCCATTCGACGCCGGGGGCAATGGCGCCGGCACCGTCCTCCTGGTCGAGGAGGCTAACGGCGGCGCGCCGGTGGATTCGGGACATCTTCAGGCGCTCCTCGACGTCCTTCCGGTCGGCCTTGCACTGGTCGACCGCGACGGGCGCTTTCTGACCATGAACCATGCCTTTCGCCAGGCAGCAGGCATGAAAGGGGGCAGTGCGCCCACCTATCCGGGCGACCTCGTCGTCAAGGAGGACAAGGCCGCGGTCGCCGACACGGTACGAAGGAATGCGCGCGGACCGGCGATGTCCGGCGACCTTGCGGTCCGGCTGGTCGGCCGGCCGTCCGAGCCGGTCGCGCTTACGATTGCCGGCCTGCGCGGCCTTGGCGACGCTGCGGTCCTCCTGCTGCTCAAGGACAATAGCGAGGAAGCCAAGCTCAAGCGCCAGGTGGCTCAGGCGACCAAGATGCAGATGGTCGGCCAGCTTGCCGGCGGCGTCGCCCACGACTTCAACAACATCCTGACCGCGATCATCGGCCATTGCGATTTGATGCTGATGCGACACACGCCCGGCGACAGCGATTACGACGACATCCAGCAGATCAAGTCGAATTCCAACCGCGCGGCCGGCCTGACGCGGCAGCTGCTCGCCTTTTCGCGCCAGCAGACGCTTCGGCCCCAGGTCCTTCAGCTTCCGGACGTGGTGTCCGAAGTGTCTCATCTCCTGAAGCGGCTGCTCGGCGAGACGCTCGAACTGGTGGTGAAGCATGGACGGAACCTGGGTCCGGTCCGGGCCGATCCTGGCCAACTCGAGCAGGTGATCGTCAACCTCGCCGTCAATGCGCGCGATGCCATGGCCGATAAAGGCGGCGGGACGCTCACCATCCAGACCTTCTCGGTTAAGGCCGACCAGGTGGCGGAGCTTGGTTCCGACATCCTTCCAATCGCGGACTATAGCGCGCTTTCGGTCACCGACACCGGCACCGGGATTGCGCCAAGCGTCCTCGGCAAGATCTTCGAGCCGTTCTTCACGACCAAGGAGGTCGGGAAGGGAACCGGGCTTGGCCTGTCGACGGTCTACGGCATCGTCAAGCAATCGGGCGGCTTCATTTTCGCCGATTCGAAAATCGGGGAAGGGACCCGCTTCGTCATCTACCTGCCGGTCCACCGCGAGGAATCGACCGCCGGCAAGCCACGCAAGTCGGCGAAGGAGAAAGCCGACGAGCTCTGGGGCAGCGGCACCGTTCTCCTGGTCGAAGACGAGCCCATGGTTCGCGCCGTCGCCGAGCGGGCGCTGACTCGCCACGGCTACCAGGTGATCACCGCCGACAATGGCGAGGAAGCGCTTGAGGTGCTTGCCAGAAACGAACCCATAGACCTCCTCATCAGCGACGTCGTGATGCCCGGGATGGACGGCCCGACCATGGTGGGACACGCGCGCAAGACCCGTCCGACGCTGAAAATCCTTTTCATGTCCGGCTATGCCGAGGAGCAGTTGCGTAACTCGCTCGACGTCGACAACGTCAGCTTCCTGCCGAAGCCCTTCTCCGTGCAAGAGCTTGCCGAGGCTGCGAAACGGACAATGGCCGCCAAATAAAAGCTTGCACGCCTGTCAGCCTCACTTATTCGGAGCGGCATGCCGGAAGCCCGATCCATTCTGATCGTCGAGGACGAGCCGCTCATCGCGATGATGCTCGAAGACTTCCTCGAATCGCTTGGCCATTCCGTCGCCGGCAGCTGCGACAGCGTCGAGTGCGCGCTCGAGCATGTTGAGAAGGGTGGGTTCGACCTCGCCATCCTCGACGTCAACCTGAAGGGCGAGAACGTCTGGCCGGTCGCGGCGAAGCTGCGCGAGCGCAAGCTGCCCTTCGTCATCGCAACCGGAGGCCACGTCGACCCACCGCCCCCCGAATTCACGGACGCTCCGCTGATCGAAAAGCCCTATACGGTGGATCGGGTCACCCCGGCGATCGACGCAGCGTTCGCCCAATAAGCCAGAGCCTTGCGGACGCACCTTGCTAGGCGGCCCCGGGCAATCCATATTATTGATAAGTCAGGGGCAATCCTCCGGCGGGACTCGTTAACTCTCCGGCAGAGTTGATTGTGACATAAAGCGGGCTAGCATGGGCCCAACCACGGGTCGCGTGCGGCCGGGATGCAAGGACGGGAATGACCAAACTTTCTGGCGGCGACGGCAAGAGCACCCTCTACTGCTCCTTCTGCGGCAAGTCGCAGCATGAGGTCCGCAAGCTTATTGCTGGGCCGACGGTGTTCATCTGCGACGAATGCGTCGAGCTGTGCAACGACATCATCCGCGAGGAATCGAAGTCCGCGCTGGTCAAGACCCGCGACGGAGTCCCGACGCCTGCCGAGATCTGCAAGGTTCTCGACGATTACGTGATCGGCCAGGCTCGCGCCAAGCGCGTCCTCTCGGTCGCGGTCCACAACCACTACAAGCGCCTGTCGCACGGCTCCAAGCCAGGCAACGAGGTGGAGCTTGCGAAGTCGAACATCCTGCTGATCGGCCCGACCGGCTGCGGCAAGACACTGCTCGCGCAGACCCTGGCGCGGATCCTCGACGTTCCGTTCACGATGGCCGACGCGACGACGCTGACCGAGGCCGGCTATGTCGGCGAGGATGTCGAAAACATCATCCTCAAGCTGCTGCAGGCGTCGGACTATAATGTCGAAAAGGCGCAGCGCGGCATCGTCTACATCGACGAAATCGACAAGATCAGCCGCAAATCTGACAATCCCTCGATCACTCGCGACGTGTCGGGCGAGGGAGTCCAGCAAGCGCTGCTGAAGCTGATGGAGGGCACCACTGCCTCCGTCCCGCCGCAGGGAGGCCGCAAGCATCCGCAGCAGGAATTTCTTCAGGTCGACACGACCAACATCCTCTTCATTTGCGGCGGCGCCTTCGCCGGCCTCGAGAAGATCATCGCCGACCGCATGCAGGGCAAGTCAATCGGCTTCGGCGCCCACGTCGCCGCTCCGGACGAGCGCAAGACGGGCGAGACCCTCAAGCATTGCGAGCCCGAAGACCTCCTGAAGTTCGGGCTGATCCCCGAGTTCATCGGCCGACTGCCGGTGATCGCGACGCTGATGGACCTCGACGAGGAAGCCCTCGTCAAGATCCTGGTCGAGCCGAAGAACGCCTTGGTGAAGCAGTACGCCAAGCTGTTCGACATGGAAGACGTCGAGCTGGAGTTCACGGACGACGCGCTCCATTCGGTCGCCCGCAAGGCGATCGAGCGCAAGACCGGCGCCCGCGGCCTCCGCTCGATCCTCGAGGGCATCTTGCTCGACACCATGTTCGACCTGCCGTCGATGGATGGGGTCGACGAGGTGCATGTCGACAAGGACGTGGTCGAGGCCCGCAAGGAGCCGGTCCGCGTCTATGCCAAGAAGGACAAGGCGGGCGACGCGGCCTGATCGGCTCTCGTCGCGGCCGGGCCGACCTAAGCCAGCTTCACGTAGGCCGTGTAGGGCCGATCCCCGAGTTCGGTGAAGGGCGCGAGCGTTACGCCCTCGGCGCGCCATTCCCTTGTGCCCGCGCGCTCGGCGTTCAGCAGCGCGGCACGCGTGAGCGTCGGGATCGAAGTATCCAGGCCCGGCTTGACTGGCATCAGCACCATCGGGCCGCGCACGAGCGCCACGATGTCGGGATGGCGCTGGTCGATCGGCTCGAGCCGTGAGCGCAGCGGCAGCAGTAGCTCCACCTGATCGCCGCTTCGCCACACCCGCCGGACTGCGGCGAACTGGCCCGGCACGGGCGCCGGCTGAATCTCTCCGTTGACCCGGATCCGCGCACCTCGAGCCCAGGCAGGAATCCGGAAATTCAAGGTCATGGAGATAGGTCTTGAGACCTCGAGGGAAAATGAGACCTTGCCCTCGAAGGGATAGTCGCCAACCTGCGTCAGCAAGAGCCGCGCCCCGTCGTCTTCCCACTGAAGGGTCGAGGGGACGTAGAGATTGACGTATACCGCACGCGGCCCGCGCAGGTAAAGATTGACCCGGTAGTCGGCCGCTATCTGGGGCAGCGTTCCGGAGCAGCACGCCCAGCGCGCCTCCTTGTACACCCGCCGAGCGTCGAAATTGTAATCCGAATAATAGAAATTGCGGCCGTCCGCCTGCAGCGGCAGCGCGCCCAGCACCGTGTTGTACATCACCCGTTCCATGCTGTCCCCGAACCGGGAATCGCCGGTCGCTCGCAGCAGGTAGCGCGTCAGCTTGAAGTGGGCGTAGGAGCCGCAGGGCGTCTCAAAGTGATGGTGCGTGTTGGTGAGGCTGTCATGCAGCGCATCGCTGCCTGGTCCGCGCAGCATCTCGTCCGGCCCCCAGCCGCCGGTCGCATAGCTTTGGGCCTGAAGCATCGCAAAGGCGTTGCGGGCCGCTCGCAGGTGCTTCTCGCTCCCCGCCGCCAGATAGGCCATCATCGCCGAGCACAGCGAGTTGACGTAGCTGTAGGCGTGGCGCCCGTTCAGCACATGCTCGCCCCCGCGCCAGGGGATCGAACCAGGTCTCGTCGTCGAGATAGCGCAGGCCGAGCTCATGGTAGCGTGCTCCGCCCCCGCGCTCGGCGGCCAGGAACATGTTCTCGGGCAGGGTATAGGACTCGTCCCAGGTCCACGACGCGTCATTCGGGTCCTTGTCCATCCGCCAGCGCCGGTCATGCTCGATGGCGCGAGGGGGCAGATGGGGCAGGGCGGTGTCCGTCGTCCGCTCGAGGATCGCGAGCGCCTGCGGGTCGTGCGCCAGGCTGTGCGAGTCGAGGAGCCCGATCGTCAGCTTG
>Ga0213875_10001125_pt1 | contig 18443 bp, 17 predicted proteins | sample BarmaccomBMRX_R8_FD_160105 | JGI IMG/M metagenome (GOLD analysis project Ga0213875, IMG submission 160105) | Root-associated microbial communities from Barbacenia macrantha in rupestrian grasslands, the National Park of Serra do Cipo, Brazil - RX_R8 | ecosystem: Host-associated > Plants > Roots... | reverse complement strand
CGAGGCCAAGGTCGTCATCATGGACGAGCCGAGCTCCTCGCTGGAACCACGTGAGGTGGAGACCCTGTTCGGGGTGATCCGCAGGCTGCACGAGCGGGACGTCGCCGTGCTCTACGTCAGCCACCGGCTGGAGGAGCTGTACCAGATCTGCGACACGGTGACCGTGCTGCGTGACGGCCAGGTCGTCCACAGTGGACCATTGAACGAGATCAGCCGGCTCGAACTGGTGGCCACCATGCTCGGCCGCGAGCTGAACACCGAGGAACGCACCGCCTTCACCGGCGAGCACTCCTCGACGGGAAGGACCGTGCTGCGCGCGACGGGCCTGCGCAGGAGGGCCCTACTCGGCGGCGTCGACCTCTCGGTGCGGCCGGGCGAGGTGGTCGGCCTCGGCGGCCTGCTCGGATCCGGGCGCAGCGAGACGATGAAGGCCCTGGTCGGGCTGCAGCCACTGGACGCCGGCGAGCTCGAGGTGGACGGCAGGCCCGTGCGCCGGGGCTCGGTCAGCTCGGCGATCCGGGCCGGGCTCGCGCTGGTGCCGGAGGACCGTAAGGCGGAGGGGATCATTCCGCACCTCTCGGTACGGGAGAACATCGTGCTCGCCGCGCTGCCCCGGCTGTCGGTGGCCGGCATGGTGTCCCTACGCAAGCAGCGCGAGCTGGTCGAGGTCTTCATGCGTCGGCTGAGGATCAAGGCGGCGAGCCCGGAACAGAAGGTCAGCGAGCTCTCCGGCGGCAACCAGCAGAAGGTCATGCTGGCCCGCTGGCTGGCGATGAGCCCCAAGGTGCTGCTGGTCGACGAGCCGACCCGGGGTATCGACGTCGGCGCCAAGGCGGAGGTCCAGGCGCTCGTCGACGAGCTCGCCGAGCAGGGCCTTGGCATCGTCATGGTGTCCAGTGACCTCGAAGAGCTCGTCGAGGGGGCCACCAAGGTCGTGGTGCTCCGCGACGGAACCTCGGTGGCGGAGCTGACCGGTGACCAGGTGAGTGTGGACGGTGTGATGGCGGTGATCGCCCATGACCGCTGAGACGGCGACGCCACGGAGCGCACAGGCACGGTGGAGGGCGCGGACGGGACCGCCACTGAGCGCCTACGGGGTGTACGTCGCACTGCTCCTGCTGGTCGTGGTGAACGTCGTGGTCACCCCGAGCTTCCTGAGCGCGGCGAACCTGCGCCTACAGCTGGTGCAGACGGTCCCGGTGCTCGTGGTGGCGCTCGGCATGGCCCTGGTGATCGGCACCGAGGGCATCGACCTCTCGGTCGGCTCCGTGATGGCCATCGCCGCCGCGCTCATCCCCCTGTACCTCGGCTATGGCGCGGCCACGGCGATCGTGGTGAGCCTCGTCGCCGGAGCCGCCGCCGGTCTGCTGAGTGGTTCGCTGGTCACCTTCGCCGGGATACAGCCCATCGTGGCCACCCTGGCGCTGCTGATCGGCGGCCGCGGCCTCGCCATCGTGATCGCGCACGGCCAGCTCAAGCAGATCTACAACCCCCAGCTGCTCGCCCTCGGTTCGGACAACGTCGCCGGTGTTCCGCTAACCGTACTTGTGGCCGCGGTGCTCGTGGTGGCCGTGGGGCTACTGGTCGGCAGGACCACCTTCGGCCGGCAGCTGGTCGCGGTCGGCGGCAACCGCAAGGCCGCGGAGTTCGCCGGCCTTCCGGTGCGCAGGGTGCTGCTCGTGGTCTACATGCTGTCCGGGGTGCTCGCCGCGGTCGCCGGGGTACTCGCGACGGCGAGGCTGAACTCCAGTGATCCGTCCAACCTCGGCCAGCTGATCGAGCTGTCGGCGATCACGGCGGTGGTCGTCGGTGGGACGCCACTGTCCGGCGGCCGGGTCAGGGTGGTCGGCACCGTCGCCGGTGCGCTGCTCATGCAGCTGATCACGGCGACGCTGATCGCGCACAACGTGCCGGCCTCGGTGACCCAGATGGTGGAGGCGGCGATCATCGCGGTCGCGGTGCTGCTGCAGCGGGAAGGACGGGCCGGCGCATGATCGCCCTGATCCAGCGGCACGGCGCGCTCGCCGTCCTGGTCGTCCTGCTCGCCGTCGGCGGGCTGAGCTTCGACACCTTCCTCACCCCGTACAGCCTGACCAACATGGCCGTGCAGGCCACCTTCCTCGCCGTTGTCGCGCTCGGCATGACGATGGTGATCATCACTGGCGGCATCGACCTCTCGGTCGGCTCGGTGTACGCGCTGGCTGGCGTACTGGCCGCGTACGGCTCGGCGCGGTGGGGTCTTGCCGGTGGGCTGCTGCTTCCCCTCGCGGTCAGCGGCCTGATCGGACTCACCCAGGGGGTGCTGGTCGCCAGGGGCCGGATGGCCCCGTTCATCGTGACCCTGTGCGGGCTGCTGTTCGCACGGGGCCTGCTGCAGCTGGTCACCGTCGAGGGCAGCATGACGTACCAGGTGCCGGACTCCTCGGCGCTGCGCACTGTTGGGCAGGGCACGGTCCTCGTGGCCATCGCGGTGGTGTGCTACCTGCTCGGCGGCGCGGTGTTGCAGCGCACACCGTTCGGCATGCGGCTGTTCGCCATTGGCGGCAACGAGGATGCGGCCTCCCTCATGGGTCTGCCGGTGGCACGCACGAAGGTGTCGGTGTACCTGATGTCCGGGCTGCTCGCCGGGCTGGCTGGCGTGATGCAGACCGCACAGTCCGGGTCCGGTGTGACCAACATCGGGGTGGGCCTGGAACTCAGCGCCATCGCGGCCGCGGTCATCGGCGGGACTATGCTCACCGGCGGCTCCGGGGCGGTCAGCGGCACCCTCGCCGGAGTCGCGCTGCTCTCGGTCATCAGGGAACTGATCAACCAGCTGGGCATCGACTCCAACATGCAGAACGTGGTGAGCGGCGCCGTGCTGATCATCGTCGTGGTGCTGCAGACCCTGTTGACCCGCGCCCGCCGCAGGGCGTCCGAGGTCGAACACGTCCCACAGTGAGAGAGGAATCCCTTCCGACCACCAGTCGTGATAGTTCATACCAGCGAGACCGGAAGCCAGGCGGCTGGCGCAGCTCGACGAACCGCTGACACTGGTGCTTCGGCCGGATCGGTCTCCACCGAGGCAGTAAGGGGTGTCCATGGCCATGTCACACGGGTACCCGCGCCGCCGGTTCCTCGGCCTCGCGGGCGGACTCGCGGCGGCCGGCGCGCTCGCCGCCTGCGGCTCCAACAACGGCCGCGGCGGCAACGCCATCGAGCAGTGGTATCACGCCTACGGCGAGGCCGGTGTGCAACAGGCCGTCGAGCGCTACGCCAAGGCCTACGACACGACTCCCGTCCACGTGCAGTGGAATCCCGGTGACTACGACTCCAAGCTGTCCAGCGGCCTCGTCTCCAGTTCGGGACCGGACGTGTTCGAGGCGACACTGGGCATCGACCTGGTGCGCGCGAAGCAGGTCGTCTCGCTCGACGACCTGCTCGGCGCCGCACGGGCCGACTTCACCGAGTCGGTTCTCGCCAGCCACACCGTCGACGGCCAGGTGTACGGCATTCCGCAAGCCGTGGACATGCAGATGTTGTTCTACCGCAAGAGCCTGCTCCAGCGGGCCGGCCTGACGCCGCCCGCCACCGTCGACGAACTGGCCGACGCCGCGAGGAGGCTGACGACGGACAAGGTGAAAGGGCTGTTCCTCGGCAACGACGGCGGCGTCGGCGTGCTGGCAGGGCCGCTGTTGTGGTCGGCGGGTCTCGACTATCTGACGCCGGACCACAAGGTGGGCTTCGCCGATCCGGCCGCGGTGACCTCGGTGACCAAGTTGCGTGAGTTGTTCACCAGCAACACGCTGCTGCTCGGCGCACCGACCGACTGGGACGACCCCGCCGCCTTCACCCAGGGTCTCACCGCGATGCAGTGGTCAGGGCTGTGGGCCGTCCCCGCTGTACAGAAAGCACTCGGGGACGACTTCGGCGTGCTGCCGTGGCCGAAGCTGAACAGCGCCGGCAAGGACTCGGTTCCCTTCGGCGCTTTCGGATCGATGGTCAACGCCAAGAGCAAGAAGATCGACGCGTCCAAGGCCTACGTGAAGTGGCTGTGGGTCGACCACACCGACTACCAGCAGGACTTCGACCTCAACTACGGCCTACACATCCCGGCCCGCAAGAGCCTCGCCACCACGGCGGACACGCTGCGCACCGGGGTCGCCGCCGACGCGGTGCGGTTCGTCCAGGATCTCGGCAGGCCGCAGAATCCGCCGTCGTGGACGGCCAAGATGCAGATCGCGCTGCGGGATGCGCTGTCTCGGATCGTCCGCAGCGGCGGGAACCCCTCCCGTGAGCTGGACATCGCCGCGCAGAACGTGCGGACCGAGCTGACACGGCTGTTCGGATGAGATCGACGGGAACGGTGTCGACGAGGACACGGGGTCCTGGCACGACGATTCCGTTCTGGGCCTTCGTTGGGCCGTTCCTGATCGGGTTGGTCATCTTCGCCTACGTTCCGATCGTGTGGAGCGCGGCGCTGAGCGTGTTCAACGCCCAGAACACCGTCACTCCTGACGAGTTCGTCGGCCTGCGCAACTACGCCGACATGCTCACCGATGGCCCGTTCGTGCACAGTCTGGTGACGTTCTCCCTGTTCGCGCTGTTCGCCGTGCCGCTGACCTTCGTGCTGGCGCTCGCGCTCGCGGTGATGGTCAACCAAGTGCGGTTCGCGCGCACGTTCTTCCGGTCGGTGTTCTTCCTTCCGACGGCGTGTTCCTACGTGGTCGCCTCGCTGGTGTGGAAGCTGTCGATCTTCAACGGGGTCCGCTTCGGACTGGCCAACACCGTGCTGGGCTGGTTCGGCGGCGACACGGTCGCGTGGCTCTCCAATCCCAACCCGCCCTGGTACTGGGTGGTGCTGGTGTCGGCGAGGCTATGGCTCCAGGTCGGCTTCTACATGATCCTGTTCATCGCCGGCCTGCAGCGCATTCCGACGAGCCTGTACGAGGCCGCCTACGTCGACGGGGCGAACCCAGGGTGGCAGGTGTTCCGGCACATCACCCTGCCGCAGCTGCGGCCGACCTCGATCGCGGTGCTGCTGCTCAGCCTGATCGCCGCATACCAGGCGTTCGACGAGTTCTACAACCTGCTCGGCAACTCACGCGGCTACCCTGACTTCGCCCGCCCGCCCCTTGTCTACCTGTACTACGTGGCGCTCGGGCCGAACCAGGATTACGGCCACGGCAGCGCCGGCGCGCTGATCCTGGCCCTGCTGATCGCCATGGTGACCCTGTTGCAGGGCAGACTGCTCGGCTTCGGACGGAGGGACTAACCGGTGGACGCCACGTCCCGCCCGGTGGGGCACGCACCGCGCGTGGCCGCCACGGCGGTGCGCTACGCCGCACTGACCGTGGCCGCCCTGCTGTTCCTGCTGCCGTTCTACCTGCTTCTGCGCAACGGGCTCGCTACGGAGTCCGACATCACCTCGCCGGACTGGACGCTGTTTCCCAGCACGCTGCACTGGGAGAACATCGGGGAGCTGTTCACCGATCCCGCGGTGCCGATGGCCCGCAGCCTGCTCAACTCGACGGTCATCGCGGTGCTGCAAACCGGCGGCCAACTGCTGCTCGGCTCGATGTGCGGCTACGGCCTGGCCAGGATCCCGTATCGGCACGCCAACAAGGTCTTCTACGCCATCGTTGCCACGCTGATGATCCCCTCCGTGGTGACCTTCGTGCCCAGCTTCGTCCTGGTCTCCTCACTGGGCTGGGTGAGCTCGCTACGCGGCCTCGTCATTCCCGGTCTGTTCGCCGGGTTCACCGCTTTCCTGTTCCGGCAGTACTTTCTGGGCTTCCCCCGCGAGCTGGAGGAAGCCGCGAGGATCGACGGGCTGGGCTACTGGGGTGCCTACTGGCGGATCGTGGTGCCCAATTCCAAGGCGTTCTTCGCCGCCATCGCGGTGCTGCAGTTCATCGGCAGCTGGAACGCCTTCCTGTGGCCGTTGGTGATCGGCCAGGACGAGTCATCGTGGACGGTCCAGGTGGCGCTGTCCACGTTCCTGACCGCCCAGACCATCAACATCCACGAGCTGTTCCTCGCCGCGGCGGTGGGCATCCTCCCGCTGGTGGTGGTGTTCGTGGTTCTGCAGCGTTACCTGGTCCGGGGAGTGACCGAGACCGGTATCAAGGGATAATTCGTTCCATCCCGTACTAACATCGCATGGCTGATGACTGTCCGGTCGGAAGGAGGTCTGGGTGGAAAGGCCACCGTGGGCCCCCAGCGAGGTCGACCTCGAGCGGCCGAGCGCGGCCCGGATGTACGACTACTACCTGGGCGGATACCACAACCTGCGCATCGACCGGGAGTTCGCCGAGCAGGCCATGCGGGCGATGCCGGAACTGCCCATGATCATGCGGACGAATCGGGCTTTCCTGCGCCGGACGGTGCGTCACCTCGCGGACGCCGGCTGTCGGCAGTTCCTCGACCTCGGATCGGGCATTCCGACCGTCGGCAACGTGCACGAGATCGCGCAGAGCGTCGCGCCGGACGCCACCGTGGTCTATGTGGACAAGGACTCCGTCGCCGTCGCGCACAGCGAGGTGATGCTGGCGGGCAACGAGCGAACGGGCGTCGTCGAGGCGGACATGCGCGATCCGGACGCGGTGCTCGGCTCCCCCGTGACGCAACGCCTGATCGACCTGGACCAGCCGGTGGCCGTGCTGATGTTCGCCGTGCTGCACTTCGTTCCCGATGACGACGAGGCCGCCGCGACAGTGGCCGGCTACCGGGACGCGCTGGTGTCCGGCAGTTTCGCGGTCATCTCGCACGCGACGCACGAGCCCGTCGGCGAGCGGGGGCGGCAGGTGGAGCAGGTGTACAGCAGAACGGACAACCCGCTGGTCACCCGGTACAGCAGCGACGTCACCAGGTTCCTGACCGGATTCGACATCCTCGAGCCCGGGGTGGTCTACGTCCCGCTGTGGCGGCCCGAGTCCGACGACGACGTCGGCGACCATCCGGAGCGTTGCTGCACCTACGGAGCGGTCGGCCGCAAGTCCTGACCGCGGAGACCCCGCACACCGACGGTGGCCTCCACCATCGCGGGCCGCCCATCCTCAGCCGAGGACATTGGGCTGGTCGAGCAGCCAGAGCCAGCTGCCATCCGGCTGACGCCGCGCGACCTCGACGGTGGCGCCGCCGCCGGCCAGTCGCGTCGAGGTCAGCGCGAAGTCGCCGTTGCGCAGGGCCGGCCGTAGCTCGCCAGCGGGGAACTGGGGTCGGTCCGCGAGCAGCTGCTCGTACACCCGGCGGATCTCCGTATGCCCCGTGGCGACCTCGTTGTCCGGCAGGGCGAGCACCGCGCCGGGCTCGTACAGCGCCACCAGCCCCTCGACGTCCCCCGCGTTGGCCCGTTCCACGAAGAACCGGCCAAGGTCCTCGGGGACAAGAGCGCGCGCACGTCCACCACTGTCAGCCATCGGCCCTGTCTCCTCGCTCTGCGTGGCACCGAATCGACCTCGGGACGATCCTCGCACCGGGGTCTGACAACGCCGAGTCCCCCGAGCACCGTCCCGGGCGCGTCCGCCGGGCCGGCACGATCGGGCCGGTCAGGCCGCCTTGGGGTGGGGCCGGTAACTGTCGACGTACTCCTGGCCGGACAGCTCGAGAATGGCGTACATGATCTCGTCGGTAACCGTGCGGTGGATCATGGTCGACGCGGCCATGCCGTCGTAGCGGGAGAAGTCAAGGGGCTCACCGAAGCGGACCGTGATGGGACGGATCCGCGGCAGCCCCCGGCCGGACGGCTGCACCTGGTCGGTTCCGATCAGCGCGACCGGCACGACCGGCGCCCCAGTAGCGAGGGCGATCCTCGCCACACCGGCATGACCCCGATAGAGCCGGCCGTCCAGCGATCGCGTGCCCTCCGGATAGATCGCGAAGGCGCCTCCTCGTGCGAGTACCTCCTCGGCCATGTCCAGCGCGGCACGGGCGGCGCGACCGTGTCCGCGCTGCACCGGGATGTGCCCGAGGCCGCCGAAGAAGGCGCGCATCAGCACACCCTTGAGGCCTGGCACCTGGAAGTACTCGGCCTTGGCGAGAAAGTTCACTCGACGCGGGAGGACCATCGGAATCACAATGTTGTCCACGAAAGCGAGATGGTTGCTCGCCAGGATCACCGGTCCCTTGGCGGGAACGTTGGCCAAGCCCTCGACCTTCGGCCGATACACCGCCCGGCCGATGGGGGCGGCGACCCGCTTCATGAACAAGTAGAACAACCCGACCTCCGCACCGACCGTGTGTCGCGGGCGATTTTCTCATGGTAGTCGGAGACGGTGTCAGGACAGGTCCGGTGATTCGCGCCGCACCCTTGCCACCGGCGGCGTACAGTCCCCGGAACGACTTCACCGGAGGATTCTGGGGCGATGGTCACCTACTGGGCTCGGGGACCGTGGCAGGTGTCGACCGGTCCCGCGCAGCAGCGAATGCTGTGCTTCTTCGTTGGTCTTGTCATCACTTTTCTACTGATCCGGGTCAGCGTGCGACTGGTACGCGCGGGGGTCCGCTGGTGGCCGGGCAACATCGCCGCTGGCGGCACCCACATCCACCACGTGGTCTTCGGCGTGGTGGCGATGGCACTCGGCGGGGTGGTGCAGCTGGCGGCCTCCGACGACGCCACTGGTTGGCGGTTGTGCGCCGCGACACTGTTCGGCGTCGGTACCGCGCTCGTGCTCGACGAGTTCGCGCTGATCCTGCACCTGCGCGATGTGTACTGGAGCACCGAGGGGCGGCTGTCGGTCGACGCGATATTCCTGGCGATCGGGCTCGTCGGCCTGCTGCTGCTCGGTGCGCGCCCACTGGACTACAGCCCGCTGATGCTGCCCGGCCTGTCCAACGCGTTTCCCGTCGTCGGGCGAGGCCACGGTACGGCGACCGCACTGGTCGACCTGGCGTTCGCCGTGGTGGCGCTTGCCAAGGGCAAGGTCTGGACCGGCCTGCTCGGGCTGCTGTTTCCTCCACTGGCCGGCGTCGGCGCGCTGCGGCTGGCTCGGCCGGACTCGCCGTGGGCGCGATGGTGGTACCGGCCGGGTTCGCGCAAGCTGGTCCGCGCGGTTCGGCGGGAGGCCCGCTATCGGCAGCCGCTGATCCTGCTCAAGATTCGTGTCCAGGAACTCATCTCCGGGCGGCACGACCTGGCTGAGGACGCCGCCGAGCGAGGACTGCGGGCGAACGAGAAGGTGGACAGCAGATCATGAACGAGAACAGACCGGAGCCCCCGCACGGGGGTGGACGGGGGCTCCGGGGTAACCCGCCGCGTTGAGGGGGGAGGAACGTCGGCGGGAGCTGTTCTCGTTCGTTCTACTACTCTAGTACCCAACGGCGGAATTCGGAAACCCGCAGGGTGTTGCCAATCGTAGTCAACACCTCACAGGCCAAGTTGCCGGGCGATCAACATCCGCTGCACCTCGCTGGTGCCCTCACCGATCTCCAGGATCTTGGCGTCGCGATAAAAACGGCCGACCGGGTACTCGTTCATGAACCCGTAGCCGCCGAAGATCTGGGTCGCGTCCCGCGCGTTGTCCATCGCCGCGTTGGACGACACCAGTTTGGCGATCGACGACTCCTTCTTGAACGGCTCGCCGGCAAGCATCCTGGTCGCGGCGTGGTAGTAGGCAAGACGCGCGGTGTGCGCCCGCACCTCCATGTCGGCAATCTTGAACTGGATCGCTTGGTACGCACCGATCTTGTTGCCGAAGGCCTCCCGCTCCGCGACATAGCGCAGGCACTGGTCGACACAGCCCTGTGCGAGGCCGACGCCGAGCGCCGCGATCGCGATGCGACCCTCGTCGAGAATGCCCAGGAACTGGGCGTAGCCCCTGCCGCGCTCGCCGAGCAGGTTCTCGGCGGGCACCCGGCAGTCGACGAAGGACAGCTCATGGGTGTCCGAGGCGTTCCAGCCGACCTTGGAGTACTTCCCGGACACCGTAAAGCCTTGCGTGCCGGACGGAACGATGATCGTCGAGATCTCCTTGCGGCCGTCCGCGGTGGTACCGGTGACCGCGGTCACTGTCACCAGGGCGGTGATGTCGGTGCCGGAGTTGGTGATGAACGACTTGGAGCCGTTGATGATCCACTCATCGCCGTCGAGGCGCGCCGTGGTTCTCGTCGCCGCCGCGTCCGACCCGCCGCCGGCCTCGGTCAGCCCGAAACCAGCGAGCGCCGTTCCCCCGGCGAGGCTGGGTAGCCACCGCCGCCGCTGTTCGTTGGTGCCGAACCGGAAGATCGGCATGGAGCCGAGCGACACGCCGGCCTCCAGGGTGACGGCGACCGAGGAGTCGACCCTGGCAAGCTCCTCGATCGCCAGGCACAGTGCGAGGTAGTCACCGCCCATGCCGCCATCGGCCTCAGGGTAGGGCAGGCCGAACAGCCCCATCCGACCCATCTTCGCGACGATCTCGTAGGGAAACTCCTCCCGCTCGTAGAACCCGCCGATCACCGGCGCGATCTCCTCACGGGCGAACCGCTCGACCGTCTTGCGCAGCGTCTCGTGCTCCTCGCTGAGCCGAAAGTCCACTGTCAACTCCTGTTGAGTCCGAACCCGGTACGGGTCACTCCGGCAAGGGTGAGATCACCGCGAGCTGCTGGCCGAGCCGGACCTGTTGGCCAGGCTGAGCCGGCACCTCGGCGACAACGCCGTCGAACGGCGCGACGACCGCGTGCTCCATCTTCATGGCCTCGACGACGACCAGCCCCTGACCTGCACTGACCTGCTCGCCGGGGGTGACCCTGACCAGCAGGACCGTTCCCGGCATCGGACTGGTCACCGCGCCGCTGGCCGCACCGGAGACGCCGCGGCGAGCCGCGGCGAGCCGTTCGGTCTCGGTCAGCGGCCACGCTTGTCCGTCGGCGCCGAGCCAGGTGATCCCGCCGTCGCGCACACAGCCGTAGGCGCGGGTGATGGCGCCCTGGCGAACGACGAGCCGGTCGCCGTCCCAGCTGGCGCTGACCTTGTGCGGATCGCCGTCGCCGACGACCACCTCGGCAGCCTCCGACCTGCCGCGCAGGCGCACGTGGACCGGTTCACGTCCTGGCGCTGCGACCTGCCAGCTTGTCCAGCCCGCCTGTCCGATCCGCCAGCCGCCCGGAATGTCCCACGGATCGACGATGTCCCCGGCCGGCTCGAGCGCGAGCGCCCGCTCCGCGACGGCCGCCACCAGGACATGGTCGGGCGTTTGCGCGCGCGCGAGATTGCCGAGCCTGCGTTCGACCAGGCCGGTGTCCAGCCGGCCGGCGAGCACGTCGGGATCGGCGAGCAACGCACGCAGAAACGACACGTTCGTGGCGACCCCGAGGATCGTGGTTTCGGCGAGCCCCGAGCGCAGCGCGCCGAACGCTTCGTCCCTTGTGGACCCGTACGCGATGTACTTGGCCAACATCGGGTCGTAGTCACTGGTGACCTGGGCACCCTCGTCGACCCCGGAGTCGACGCGCAGCCGCTGGGTCGGCTCCCGGAGGCGGAGCAGGCGGCCGCCGGTCGGCAGGAACCCGTTGGCCGGATCCTCCGCGTAGACCCTCGCCTCGACGGCGTGCCCGGTCAGCACGACATCGTCCTGCCCGAAGGCCAGCCGCTCGCCCGCGGCCACCCGCAACTGCTGCTCGACGAGATCGAGCCCTGTGATCATTTCAGTCACCGGGTGTTCGACCTGGAGCCGGGTGTTCATCTCCATGAAGTAGAAGTCCGCACGCGCGTCGGCGGAGACGATGAACTCCACGGTGCCGGCACCGGTGTAACCAACCGCCTTCGCGGCGTCGACGGCGGCCCGGCCCATCCTGTTCCGGGTCTCCTCGTCGAGTAGCGGCGACGGCGCCTCCTCGATGATCTTCTGATGCCTGCGCTGCAGGCTGCACTCCCGTTCACCAAGGTGCACAGTGCCGCCGCGGGAGTCGGCGAGGACCTGGATCTCGATGTGCCGCGGGCGTTGTACGAACCGCTCCACCAGCAGCGTGTCGTCACCGAAGGCACCGCTTGCCTCCCGCCGCGCCGAGGCTACCGCCGAGGCGAGCAGTGCCGGTTCGGTGACCAGCCGCATGCCCTTGCCCCCGCCACCGGCCGAGGGTTTGAGCAGGACCGGGTAACCGATCTCGGCTGCCGCGTCGGCGATGTCCGTATCGGACATGCCGGGTTCGTTCCTGCCTGGCACGACGGGAACGCCGGCCGCGAGCACGGTCCGCTTGGCGCGGATCTTGTCACCCATCGCCTCGATCGCCTCGGCCGGCGGACCGACGAACACCAGGCCGGCTTCCACGCAGGCACGGGCGAAGTCCGCGTTCTCCGCGAGGAAGCCGTATCCGGGGTGCACCGCCTGCGCTCCGGTGGCCAGCGCTGCCTCGATGATGCGGTCGGCACACAGATAGCTCTCCCTCGCCGCGGCGGGGCCGATGCGCACGGCGGTGTCGGCGGTGCGCACATGCCGTGCTCCGGCGTCGGCGTCGCTGTACACCGCGACGGAGCGGATTCCCATCCGGCGCAGCGTCGTGGCGATCCGGACCGAGATCTCGCCCCGGTTGGCGATCAGCACGGTGTTGAACATCGGCACCTCACATCCTGAAGACGCCGTAGCGCACAGGGCCCAGCGGCTGATTGGCGGCGGCGGAGAGCGCAAGGCCAAGCACCATCCTGGTGTCCTTCGGATCGATCACCCCGTCGTCCCACAGCCGGGCGGTGGAGTAGTACGGATTGCCCTGGTCCTCGTACTGATCGCGGATCGGCCGTTTGAAGGCGTCCTCCTGTTCGGACGTCCAGTCCTCGCCCCTGGCCGCGAGCTGGTCGCGGCGAACCGTCGCCAACACCGAGGCGGCCTGTTCTCCGCCCATCACCGAGATCCGTGCGTTGGGCCACATCCACAGGAACCTCGGCGAATACGCACGGCCACACATCGAGTAGTTGCCCGCACCGAAGGAGCCACCGATGACGACGGTGAACTTGGGCACCCGCGCGCAGGCGACGGCGGTGACCATTTTGGCGCCGTGCTTGGCGATTCCGGCCGCCTCGTACTCCCGCCCCACCATGAATCCGGTGATGTTCTGCAGGAATACCAGGGATATGCCGCGCTGGTCGCACAGCTGGATGAAGTGGGCCCCTTTGACGGCGGACTCGCCGAAGAGGACGCCGTTGTTGGCTACGATGCCGACCGGATGGCCATGGATCCTGGCGAAACCGGTGACCAGCGTCGTGCCGTACTCGCGCTTGAACTCGGCGAACCGGCTGCCGTCGACGATTCTGGCGACGACCTCGCGCACGTCGTAGGGGGTCCGGGTGTCCGAGGGCACGACGCCGTAGAGCTCGTCCGGGTCGACGGCCGGCTCCTCGGTCGCCATCACGTCCCACGGCCGCGGTGGCCTGGGTGCCAGCGTGCCCACGATGGTCCTGACGATCTGCAGCGCGTGCGCATCGTCCTCGGCAAGATGGTCGGTGACCCCCGAGGTCCGCGAATGCAGCTCACCGCCGCCGAGTTCCTCGGCCGTGACCTCCTCGCCGGTGGCCGCCTTCACCAGCGGTGGCCCGCCGAGGAAGATCGTGCCCTGGTTCCTCACGATCACGGCCTCGTCGCTCATCGCCGGCACGTACGCGCCGCCCGCGGTGCAGGAACCGAGAACGGCGGCGATCTGCGGGATGCCGCGAGCGGACATGGTGGCCTGGTTGAAGAAGATCCGGCCGAAGTGCTCGCGGTCGGGGAACACCTCGTCCTGCAGCGGGAGAAACGCCCCGCCGGAGTCGACAAGGTACAGGCAGGCAAGGCCGTTGTGCAGCGCGACTTCCTGCGCACGCAGGTGCTTCTTGACGGTCATCGGGTAGTAGGTGCCGCCCTTGACCGTCGCGTCGTTGGCGACGATCACGCACTCGCGGCCGCTGACCCGCCCCACACCGGTGATCAATCCGGCGGCCGGGGCCTGGTCGTCGTACAGGCCGCTGGCGGCCAGCGGCGAGAGTTCGAGAAACGGCGAGCCGGGGTCCAGCAGGGCGTCCACGCGGTCCCGCGGGAGCATCTTGCCCCGCTCGACATGCCGTTTCCTGGCCTGCTCGGGGCCGCCGAGCCAGGCCTTGGCCAGCCTTGCCCGCAGGCCCGCGACGAGCTCGGCGTGCTCCTTGGCGTTGCGCTGGAAGGCCGGATCCGACCGGTCGGCCATGCTGCCGAGGGCTGGCCCACCCGAAGACGACACCGCAGTTCCTCGCCATCTTGGTTAGCAACCGTTAACCTACGACCCCAGGTTAACGACCGCTAACCATTTCGTCCAGTGCACGCGCGGCGACGGCGGACGATGTTAGCGACCGCTAACCGGAGTGGACTACGATCGTCGCCATGGCCTCCGCCGAGCCCGCAACGGGCCAGTCCTCCACCGGTCGGGTGGGTCGGTCCCGGCGAGACCAGATCCTGGCCGCGGCGGCCGAACTGTTCGCACGACACGGCTACCACGGCGTCGGCATCAACGACATCGGCGCCGCCGTCGGCATCTCAGGTCCCGCGCTGTACCGGCACTTCCGCGGCAAGGACGCCATGCTCGGAGAGATGCTGACCTCGATAAGCGAGGTACTGCTCGCCGGCGCGATGTCGAGGGTCGGCACGACAGGCGACGCAAACTCGGCGGTCGAGGCACTGATCCAGTGGCAGGTGGATTTCGCGTTGGATAACCCGGCGCTAATCACCGTGCAGGAACGCGACCTCGGCAACCTCGCCGAGCCCGATCGGCAGCGGGTGCGGGCCCTACAGCGCCGTTACGTCGAGGTCTGGGTGGACGCGATCCGGCGCGCCGTCCCCGCCATCGAGGTGCCGACCGCGCGGGCGGCGGCACACGCGGTGTTCGGACTGATCAACTCAACACCGCACTCGGCCCACCTCGACCGGCGCCAGATGACCGAGTTGCTTGCCGCGATGGCCTTTGCCGCGGTGACCGCCGCCGGGTGACGCCCGAACTGACACCGGCCGACGGTTCAGCGTCCAGTAGCCGGCACCGTGCCCGGCGTCAGGAGGCGGTCTGCCGGCCGCGCAACAGCCGCACCGTGCCGATGACACCGGTGATGATGCCTACCGCGAGCGCAAGCACCTGAAGTGCGGTGCCGAGGAACGGGCCGACGCTGGCCGGGTCGGCCAGCCGCTGCCCGGTGCCCGGGGTCACCAGCGCACCGATCGTGATCCACACCGAGAAGAGCAGACCGACGATCAGCATGTAGCGCCACCGCACGAAGAGGACCAGGGCGGCGACAACGACGGCGAGGACCGCGCCGGGCGGCGGGGTCGGGTAACCCACAACACCCGTGGCGATCTGGACCACGATTCCCAGGGCGATACCGAGCTGGCCTGCCGCGTTCAATATCGCGAGGGTGGACGGCTTGGTTGCACTCATCTCTTCCTCCTCAAGGACATGCGTGTCGGCCGGGAGTCCGGTCTAGGCGATGTCACGTCGTTTGACCAGTACCGATGCGGCCACCGCGAACAGCACGATGTAGAGCGCCAGGGTGATGCCTGCCTGGGTGCCACCGACCGCCGTGGTGACGCCAGGTGTGCCGCCCGGCGCGCTCTGTGTCGGTGAGCCCAGGGCCGCGGCCAGCGCACCAGCGTTGGTCCCGGGAAGGTACTTCTGCACGGTGTCCAGGCCCGACACGATCGAACTGAACACACGCAGCAGGTTCTCGATCGCCAGGGCCCACACCAGTCCGATGCCCGCCGCCAGCGCGGTGCCGCGGAACGCGATACCGAGGAACGCGCCGCCAAGACACCACATGGTCACGATCAGCCAGCCACCAGCGATGCCCCTGACCAGGTCGGAGACTCCCGGCCAGTCCATCGCCGAATCCGTGATGGACGCGGTCACCACGCTGCACAACGCGTCGACCGCGAACGAGGTGAGCACGACGAGGAGCATGAGCGACACCAGCGCGAGCGCCTTGCCGGCAACCACCGAGACCCGGCCCGGCCCCTGGGTGAGCAGGGCCTTCATGGTGTTCCAGCCATATTCGCCGCCGGTCGCGAGCACCCCGAGCAGCATCGCCAGCGCGCCGGCGAACAGCGGAAAACCCTGTACCGCTGTGCCGACGAGATCGGCCGGCAGCGCCTGGACCAACGCCTGCTTGCCCAGCGCGGCCTTGGGCCCGGTCGCCGACCGGTAGGCCAGGTAGGGGAAGAGGTAACCGAAGACCACCGCAAGCATGATCCATACCGCCACGATCATCCAGACCGCCGGCCGCTTGCGCAGCTTGAGCACTTCGGCCGCGAACCCGACCAGCATCAGACTCCACTCCCCGCTCCGGCGGTGGCGAACCGCCGCTCTTCAGAGGTCATCTCCAGGAAAATCTCCTCGAGAGAACGTTCGTTCCAGCCGAGTGCGCGCACGGTCAGACCGGCGAGCACCAATTCCCGGTTGATTCGCGCCGCATCGTCCTGGTCGGTGTCCAGCACCAGCGACTGGTCCTCGATCGTCACTCGGTCCTCGCCCAGCAGCCGCCGTGCGATCGTCGCCGCCTCGTCGAGCGGCTCGACCGTCACCCGCACGGCACCCTGGCCGCGCAGTTCGTCCACCGTGCCCTCGCGAAGCAGACGGCCACCCGAGATGACACCGACCCGGTCACACACCTGTTGCACCTCGCCGAGCATGTGGCTGGACAGCAGCACGGTCTTTCCATCACCGCCGAGCCGCCGGATCAGCGCCCGCATGTCGGCCATGCCGGCCGGGTCGAGACCGTTCGTCGGCTCGTCGAGCACCAGCAGGACAGGGTCTTTCAGCAGCGCGGCCGCGACCCCGAGCCGCTGCTTCATGCCGAGTGAGTAGCTGGCGAACCGGTCACCAGCTCGCGCGGACAGGCCCACGATCTCGAGCACCTCGGTGACGCGTGTCGCCGGTATCCGGCAGTACTGGGCAAGTACCCGCAGATTGTCCCTTCCGGACAGGTACGGATAGAAAGCCGGTGACTCAACGAGCATTCCGGTTCCCGCGAGCGACTTCGCACTACCGGGAGCCGCACCGAGCACGGTCGCGGTACCCGAGGTCGGCCGGACAAGACCGAGCAGGATCTTCAGCGTGGTGGTCTTGCCGGCACCGTTGGGCCCGAGGAAGCCGTACACCTCGCCACGGCGCACGGTGAGGGCAAGGTCCTCGACGGCGACACGCTCCCCATATCGCTTCGTCAGTCCCTTTGTTTCAACCAGATGTTCCGTCACCGCGCCATGGTGACAGCGCGATGGCCGGATCGTCGTCCGTCCAGACGCGCCTGCGGACATACGCAGACGGACGTATGTCTGGGCGTACTCGTCACTGCGGGTCGGAGACTGCCGCCCCACCGCGGTCGGGACGTTCCCCGCCGACGACGGGACGGTGTCCCCCGCGCGGGGAATTCGGTGCGCACGCGGTTGTTCCACCGTAGGAAGTCGGTTATTCACAGAGTGTCTTCCCCAGCAAGCGTTCGTCTCCACCAAACCGATCCGACGGAGGACCGCGATGACGGCAGTGCGGCGCAAGCAGCTGGTTCGCCAGCTGTACGAGCGGGGCATGGCCGGAGAAAGCACCACCGAGCTGCGCGAGGGGTTCACCGCCGACTATCAGGCAAAGGCGGCTGGGGTCTCGTTCCCGCCGGGCCCCGAGGCGTTCGCGATGTGGGCAAGGCTCTGGCGGGAAGCGGTCCCCGACCTGTCTGTCGTGGTTGACGAGCTGCTGGCCGACGGGGACATCGTGGCCAGCTCGGTCACCTACACCGGAACACACGCCAGCGCGTTCATGGGCGTGGCAGCCACCGGTCGGCGGTTCAGCGTGTCCGGTGTCGACCTGCACAGGTTCCGCGATCAGACACTGGCGGAATCGGAGTTCGCCGATACGATTCCCCGGATGCTGCTCACGGTGGGCGCACTGGTGCATGCGCCAACGTCGTCGTCCCAGTGGACCTGATGTCCGGGACACACACGAGTCGCCACGCTCCGATCACCGCGGCCGCGCGGAATCGCGTCCCCGCGCCACCCACAACGAAAGGTGCCGCCGATGACGACCCCGCCCTCCCCGGACGTCGACACCGGGCACAGACGAGTGGCGCTGGTCTTCGTCGGCCTGCTGTTGAGCGTGTTGCTCGGCGCCCTTGACCAGACGATCGTTGCAACGGCACTGCCGACGATCGCGGGCGAGCTCGGCGGCGTCGACAGCCTCTCCTGGGTCATCACCGGCTACCTGCTCGCGACGACCGCGACGACACCGCTGTGGGGCAAGATCGGCGACCTCTACGGCCACAAGCGGGTGACGGTGGCCGCACTGGTGGTCACGCTCGTCGGCTCGACGCTGTGCGGACTGGCCTGGAACCTCTGGTCGCTGATCGCGTTCCGCGCGGTACAGGGCATCGGCGCTGGCGGTCTCATGGTGATGGCGATGGCGGTGATGGGCGTGCTGGTCCCGCCTCGCGAACTGGGCAAGTACCAGGGCTACATCCAGGCGGTGTTCGCGCTGGCCAGTGTGGTGGGACCACTCGTCGGCGGGATGCTCGTCGA
>Ga0213875_10001124_pt1 | contig 18457 bp, 19 predicted proteins | sample BarmaccomBMRX_R8_FD_160105 | JGI IMG/M metagenome (GOLD analysis project Ga0213875, IMG submission 160105) | Root-associated microbial communities from Barbacenia macrantha in rupestrian grasslands, the National Park of Serra do Cipo, Brazil - RX_R8 | ecosystem: Host-associated > Plants > Roots... | reverse complement strand
CGGTTAACACACCCCCCCTTGCAGCCGGCGGGGCACCTTTCGAGCGGTCGCGCTCAGACGATCTCGTCAATCTCCGAAGGACGGAGCGGCGGCGCGAGCTGTTCCATGCGGCATTGGCGCGGCGCCTTGTCCGGTCGCCAGCGCAGCAATCGCGTGCCGTGGCGGAAGCGATCATCGGTGATCTGATCGTAGCGGACTTCGACGACGAGCTCGGGGCGGAGCGGCTGCCAGTCCGCCGATCGCTCGGTCGTCCAGCGGCTTGGGCCGCCCGGCGCCTTGCCGGTGAAGCCCGGTGGTTCGATCAACGCTTCCAGCCGCGCGGTCAGCGCCCGCTTGTCCTCGTTGGCGAGCGCCGAGGTGAAGCCGACATGATCGAGCTTGGCGGCATCGTCGTAGAGCCCGAGCAGCAGCGAGGCGACGCGCGTGCCCGCGCGGTCGTAGCGGAAGCCGCCGACCACGCAGTCGGCGCTGCGCAGTTGCTTGATCTTGAGCATCGCCCGCTCGCCGGGCTCGTAGCGCCCGTCGAGACGCTTGGCGACGATGCCGTCGAGCGCGTCGCCCATTCGCGCCAACCAGACGCGCGCCACGGCACCGTCGTCAGTCTTCGGCGAGAGCAGGATGGCGGCGTCGCCGATCGCGGCGTGAAGCCGCTCCAGATGCGCGCGACGCTCGCGCAGCGGGCGCTCGATCAGCGGTTCGCCGCCGTTCTGCAGGCAGTCGAACAGCATGAGCTGCGCCGGCGTCTCGCGCGCGAGTTTGCGGATGCGACTCTCGGCGGGATGCAGCCGCGCCTGCAGCGCGCCGAAGGAGAGGCGGCTGCCGATCGGGAGGATCAGTTCGCCGTCGAGGATTGCGTCGCGCAGATCGGCGGCGCCCAGGCGATCGACGATCTCCGGGAAGTAGCGCCCCAGCGGCTTGCCCGATTTTGACGAAAGCGCGACGTCGTTGCCGGTACAGAAGGCGAGGCAGCGGAAGCCATCCCATTTTGGTTCGAACTGCCAGCCCGGGCTTTCCGGAAGCTCGGCGACGAGCCGCGCCTCCATCGGCGCCATGCCCGGGCCGAGTCCCGCCGCGGATTCGGCGATGTCAGCGATCGAGCTCGGCCTTGAGCGCATCGATCATCTTGGAGGCCTCGGCCTTGGTCAGGTCGGCGGCCGGCGCTTCCGTCTTCGCCTCCTCGCAGAGCGTGGTGAGGTAGGACGCCTGCGCTCCCGTCATCGGCTCGTCGCCAGACACCCAAGCGTCGGGATCCTTCTCGGCATTGGAGGCAGGGTGCTCGTCGAGCTTAGGATTGTGGAGACGTTCGGTCATGGTCGCTCACCTATGTTCCTGTCCTGTTCCGAACGCGGTAGGTGCGGCATGGGTTCCTCGGCGCACGTGTAGATCGGTCGCACGACGGGAGCGCCTGCGCGATCAGCCGCGGTTGCGGAGCCATTCGTCCAGCGACAGTTCGTGGGTCGGCCGCGTATCGGCGGCCATGCTCTTCTCCATGATCTCGAGCGACCATTTGCGGTGCTCCTTCTCGCTGCTCGCGACCGCGTCCGCAGGAACCCACATCTTGTATTCGCGCATGTGTGCGTCGGCGGCGGTGAACAGCACGCAGATGTCGGCCGCGATGCCGCTGAGGATCAGCCGGCTGACGCCGATGCGTGGTAGCAGCGCCTGGAGGTTGGTCGCGTAGAAGCCGGAGACGTGCGGCTTGATCACGAAATAATCGGTGTCGCGCGGCATCATGCGCTCGGCGATCGGAGCGCCGCTCTTGCCGCGGACGTGATCGAGGATTCCCGTCCGGTCGAGGTGCCACTTGCCGTAATTATCGTTGACGTAGATCACCGGCACGCCTGCGGTATCCGCCGCGTCGCGAAGGCCCAGGATGACGTCCGCCGCCGCCTCGACCGAAGGCGTCATCGCGCGCGCATGCTCGAACTCGAGCTCGTTGATCATGTCGATGATGAGCAGCGCCGTATCGGTCTTCGCCTGCTCGGCCATCGCCCTTCTCCTATGCCGCCGCTATGGAAACATTCCTCCGCGACTTTCGGGGAGCGATATCCCGGTGCGGGCCACTTGCCGATAATCTATGCTAAGGCAGGAGCTTGATCGGCGGCGGTCGGGTCGGGGCCAGCCTCGGCGACCGCGACGCCGCCGTGCTGAAGGCGGCCTGCTTGGCGACCCCAATCGCGTCCGGCTCGGCGCAGGTGAGTGCGTCGCGGCCGTCGATCAGCGCTCTGGCTCAACCCGCGATGCGGCCCCAAAACGCTTGGGCGTCGCGGTCCAGTATGTCGGTGACATAGGTGGTCTTGCCGTCCTCGACGCGCATCAAGGTGGCCCACTCATATTCGAGCGCCTCGCCGGTCGCCGCCGATTTGCGATAGGCGCGCGCGCGGACGAACACACATTGCTCGTCGATGCCGACGACGCTCAGGATTTCGTCGCTGTGATTGGCAAGGGCCTGGCGGCAACCGGTGGTAAAGGCGAGATAGGCGTCGCGACCATGACCGACCTCCTTGGTGCCGCTCATGCCGAACAGGCTGAACTCGATGTCGGGATGGATATGGTCTACACTGCGCGCACGATCGAAGGGGCTCACCGGCTTGTCGGCGTCCAGCCCGAACAGTTCGCGTACAAGTGCCTCCGCATCGTTCATGCCGTCTCCTTTAGGACGCTATTCGGGGGCCACATCGCGCGCACCCTCGCGAGCAGCAGCGTCGTCGCCTTGCCATTGCCCATGCCGTCTCCGGCGCCGCCGCCAAAGACGAGAGCCGCCCTGCCGGCGGGCCGGCCCTCTTTGTCCGTCATCATTCCGGATCCCGCTGCTTCCCGTCAGTCAAGCCAGCAAAGGCGAGCCGAGGCCCGCCTCTGCTAGCGATCGCATCAATGCGGTGGGCGGACCACCGACGCGCGGTCGCCATCATAGGCGATGATGACTTCGGAGCCGGGCCGGAAGAAGTCGGTGATCGCCGGCCCGTTCAGCTTCTTGCCGAAAGTGTTGCGGACGTAGGTCTCGGGATCGATCCGCAGCGTGTGCTGGCCGGCTTCGTCGCGCACGATCACGCGATCCTCGCTGATCTCCTCGACGTGGCCGACGATCGGGCATTTGTCGCGCTTGGCCATGACGCGGTGATCCATCGACAGGCGGAAGCGGTCGGAGCGATTGGCGATGCCGGTGTGCGGCGTCCACAGGTTCATCAGCAGCACATCGCCCGCCTGATAGGTCGCGCGGCGCCAGCGCTCGGCGGGAATCCCGTCCAGAGGGATCGACACATTCGATCCGCCTTCCTCCTTGGGAAGGTAGTCGATCTTCTCGGCCGCCATACCCTCTGCCAGCATCAGGCCGCCGATCTCGTCATCGATCTCGGCCAGCGGAATCCAGCAGATGCGGAAGGGAATTCCCGGGCTGTAGGGTCCGTCCTGGTGGATTCCATCGATGCGGGGCTTCGACCGATCCTGCTGCGGCGGCGTCGCGCGATACTCCACGACCGGCACCCAGAACGGCTCGTCGCCCAGGATATTCGTGAAGGCATCGTGGATCGGCTTCTCGGCCACGAACGCCTTCCATGGCGCCTTTTCGGCCAACGGCTCCATACGGAACGGGTAGTGGTCGAGGCTGTGGCCGTTGTACCGAACGCTCTTTGCGGTCGATACATCCCCGACCGGATCGATCACTTCCTGTTTCTCGAGTTCGTCGATCCAAGACTGGCGGAGCCGAGCGACGGCGTCCTTGTCCAGCACGTCGCGGAAGAACCAATAGCCGTCCTCCTCCCACGCTTCGTTCAGCGCTGCGTGATTGCCGATGAGGTGGTTGTGCGTCTTGAGCTCGCGCGTCTCGGGAAACTGCTCACGCGCAGGAGCTTCCTTGATCAGAGTCGCCATTGATCCTCTCCTTACGACATCCAGACTACGCCGCTCCCGACATGCGAGAAGTGGATATATCGCCGCAGAGCAGCGGTATATGTGACATCCCGCGCGGCATTAAGTTCGGGGGACCGGTCGGCGGACGCCGTGCAACTCCGGACAAGGTTGGCGAGCGCATGACCCACATCGCGGTGGTGGCATCCCGAAGAACGTTCATCGCCAGTCTCGGCGCGATGGTCGATGCGCACAGCCGGCTGGGCGAGCCCTTTGCCGCGAACCCGGCGCTTGGGGATTATGCCCAGATGCAGACGAGCCTCGCGATCGTTCCTGCGGCGGGCGAGGAGGTCGTCCTCGCCGGCGGCCGGACGATGAAGGCCGACGCGTCGTTGAAGACTGTCGGCCGGCCGCGCCTGATCTACCTTCCCTCGTTTCAGTTCGCCGATCCCGACGAGGTGGCGGCGATCACCAGCAGCTATGCGGATCTGCACGGCTGGCTCGACGTGCAACATTCTGGCGGCGCCCTGATCGGTGCCTGCGGCGCGAGCGTCTGCCATCTCGCGGCTGCGGGATTGCTCGATGGGCAGGCCGCCGCCGTCCATCCCCGCCTCGTGACGAGCTTCAGAACGCTGTTTCCGGCCGTGAAGATCGACACGCTCAATTCGGTCGTGCAGTCGCGACAGCTGGTCATGTGCGGCCCGGATCTCGCGAACGCCCGGCTTGTCACCATGATGTTGTCCAATGTTTTCGGCGTCGAATCGGTCCGAAATCTCGCGATGAGAGAGCCGACATCGGAGGCGGCGACCGATCCGACCGTGGATCCGTTGCTGGCCGAAGCAAGGATGTGGATCCGCGACCGCTTCGCCAGGAGCCTTCGGATCAGTGACATGGCCGCCGCGCTCGGTGTCAGCCACCAGACGTTACTGCGGCGGTTTCGCATGGCGGGCGAGGGATCGCCGCGCACCTTCGTGCAGAAGATCCGCATGGATGCGGCCGCCTCCATGCTGAGGGAGACGCAGAGGCCGGTGAGCGAGATCGCCCAACTCGTCGGCTTCACCGACATCGCGTCTTTTCGGCTGATCTTCACCCGCCACATGAAGCAGTCGCCCAGCCGATATCGGAAAGCCGCCCGCACGGATGGTGAATCGCGTCAGCCGACGTGATGGTGCCGTGCCAGCAGGGAGCACCGCTTCAAGCGATCAACACCATCTTGCGCTTCCACGAGAGTGAGGCTCCACGATTACAAGCCTTCGCGGTCTCTCGTCATCGCTAGCCCGTCTCGCTCGAGCTTCCGATAGGCGCCGCCGGCATGATGATTGTTGAACAAGCCGGTGCGCAGCCGATGTTGAGCCGGTGCGTGCGCGAACCCGCATGTATGATCAACCCGATGGATGCGGCGGTTCGCAGCGCCTCGGCTTGCCTGTCGATCCTCGAAAGGATCGTGCATTCACGGGTAACTGGCGCGCCCGGCAGGATTCGAACCTGCGACCACGAGCTTAGAAGGCACGTGCTCTATCCAACTGAGCTACGGGCGCGCGCGGGCGCGGCTCTATCGCGATTTTGCGCGAGCGGGTAGGGCTGTGTCCGCAACGAGCGAGCGGGGGCGAAGGATGGAGGAGGCGCCGCAGGCAGTGACGGCGGATGCGGTCGCGGACCGGCCCATGCGCTACTTCGACTTCGCGATGGCGGCGTTCGTCACCATATTGCTGCTCTCGAACGTGATCGGTGCAGGCAAGGTTGCGGTCCTGTGGGGGCACAAATTCGGTGCCGGCATCCTGTTCTTCCCGCTTTCCTATCTGCTCGGCGACGTGCTGACCGAGGTTTACGGCTATGGCCGCGCGCGCCGCTGCATCTGGGCCGGGTTCATCGCGTCGCTGTTCATGGCGTTGATGTCCTGGGTAATCGTGACGATGCCGCCGGCGCCGGACTGGGGCAACCAGGCGGCCTACGAAACGGTGTTTGGGCAGGTGCCGCGGATTGTGTTCGCGAGCATGTGCGCGTTTTGGGCGGGGGAGTTCGTCAACGCCTTCGTGCTGGCGCGCATGAAGCTGCTCACGCGCGGCAAATATCTCTGGACGCGCACCGTCGGCTCGACCGTGTGCGGACAGGGAGTGGACAGCCTCCTCTTTTATCCGCTCGCCTTCTGGGGGGCGGAGGGCTGGACACATGCCGACGTCGTCATCGTGCTCGCCACCAACTGGGCGCTCAAGGTAAGTTGGGAGGTGTTGCTGACGCCGCTGACCTACGCCGTGGTCGCGTTCCTGAAGGAGCGCGAGGGGCTCGACGTGTTCGACGAGGGCACCAGCTTCACGCCGTTCCGCGCGCGAATCTGAGGCTCGGTCCACCGCCGTTCGGTTCGTGTCGAGCGTAATCGAGACACGCTGGCGCCCATTTGCCGCACGTCCCTCGACTTCGATCCGCACGATCGTAGCTCATCCTGAGCGCCTGCCTTGGCAGGCAGGCGAAGGGCTCGGAACGAACGGAGCAGGTGAAACGAACATGCTGGCGCCTTCACCGCTTGCTTACCAGCGCCGGCGTATTCCTGCGCGCATGGATGTCGGGAAAGAGCCGCGGCCGCGATCGGCGGTGAGCAGCGGGGTCGGCTATGCGGGGCTCGCGGGGCTGGCGCTGTGGGCCTATGCCGGCCTGCGCTGGCATATGGACGGGCCGGTCGCCGGGCTCGTTGCCTGTGTCGCCTGCGCGATTCCGATGGTCGCGTGGTCGCTGGCTGTCGACAAGGTGCATCGCCGCGCGTCGACCGGGATCGACTGGCAGCGTCCGCCGTTGCCGTGGCGCGAGACGCTCGACATCAGCCTCGCCAAGCTTGCCGGCCTGTGGGCGACCTGGGGAATCATCGCCTTCGTCTATGCGATCGGGCGCTGGTACTGGTCGGGCCAATATATGTTCGCGATGCAGTTCTTCGCGATGCTGCTGCCGATGATCGTGATCGGCTCGGTACCGTACATGCTCTGGATCGACCGTCGCCTCGAAGAGCCGCGCGACGGCTGCTATGCCTTCGGCCAGTATCTGCTTGGCCAGGGCGCGTCCGACAGGGCGGCGATCGCCGCGCATCTGCGCAGCTGGGCGGTCAAGGGCTTCTTCACCGCCTTCATGATCTCGATCGTGCCCGGCAACTGGCGCGAGTTCGTCGATGCGCCGCTGGGTGCGCTGCTCGGCGATCCCGCGCGGCTCGCGCAGTGGCTGATCGCGACGATGTTCATGGTCGACGTCGCCTTCGCGACGGTGGGCTATCTGCTCACCTTCCGTCCGCTCGATTCGCACATCCGCTCCGCCAACCCCTACGCGGCGGGCTGGGCGGCGGCGCTGATGTGCTACCCGCCCTTCATCATGATGAACGCGGGCGGCCCGCTCGACTATCACCAGAACACGCAGGAATGGACGGGCTGGTTCGCCGGACACCCGACGATCCTGGCGGCGATCGGCGCGGTGCTGGTGATCCTGACCGGCATCTACGCCTGGGCGACGGTGTCGTTCGGGCTGCGCTTCTCGAATCTCACGCACCGCGGCATCCTGACCCACGGGCCCTATGCGTGGAGCAAGCACCCGGCCTATCTTTCCAAGAACATCTTCTGGTGGATCGGAACGATGCCGTTCCTCGCGACGACCGGCGCGCTCACCGACGCGGTGCGCAATACGGTGACACTCGGGATGGTGAGCGGCGTCTACTATTGGCGCGCGCGCACCGAAGAACGGCATCTCGCTTCCGATCCCGATTATGTCGCCTATGCCGCGTGGATGGCGCGGCATGGTCCGGTGCCGCGCTTCTTCGCCTGGCTGCGCGGCGGTGCGTCCAAGCCGGCGGCGACGCTGCAGGCGGCGGAGTAATCAAGGCACCCGTTTGGTTCGAGCCTGTCGAGAACTGGCTAAGCAGCGCTCGTTGCCGCTTCTCGACGAGCTCGAAGCGAACGGATTTCTTTGCTTCAGGCTAATAGCTCATCTCGTCGTAGACGTGCGACACGTCGCCGCCCCATGCACCATGGTAGCGTTCGAGCAGTCGCTCCGCCGGCGTGAGACCGCTTTCGACGATCTCGCGCAGCGGCTCGAGGAAGCCGGTCTCGTTGCTGCCCGCGCCATCGAGCCGCGCGCGCGCGGCGAGGCCGCTATGGGCGATGTCGAGGATCTCGCGTCCGAGTTCCTGCAGCGTGCGTCCGCGCGGCCCCCGCGCCTTGAGGCCGATGCGGGGCACTTCGGCGCGCAGGCGATGGTGGACCTCGATGTCCCAATGCTTGATCTGGTCCCAGGCGGCATCGAGCGCGCCCTGATCGTAGAGCAGCCCGACCCACAAAGCCGGCAGCGCGCAGATCCGGCTCCACGGGCCGCCATCGGCCCCGCGCATCTCGAGGAAGCTCTTGAGCCGCACCTCGGGAAACGCGGTCGAGAGATGGTCGGTCCAGTCGGACAGCACCGGCAGCTCGCCGGGCAGCGCCGGCAGCGCACCCTTGAGGAAATCGCGGAAGCTCTGGCCCGCGGCGTCGATATATTTGCCGTCGCGATAGACGAAGTACATCGGCACATCGAGCATGTAGTCGGCGTAGCGCTCGTAGCCGAAGCAATCCTCATAGACGAAGGGCAGCATGCCGGTCCGCGCCGGATCGGTGTCGGTCCAGATGTGCGAGCGATAGGAGAGGAAGCCGTTGGGCCGCCCTTCCGTGAACGGCGAGTTGGCGAACAGCGCGGTGGCGAGCGGCTGGAGTGCCAGCGACACCCGGAACTTCTTCACCATGTCCGCCTCGCTCGCATAGTCGAGGTTGGTCTGGATGGTGCAGGTGCGCAGCATCATGTCGAGGCCGAGCGTGCCGACGCGCGGCATGTGGCGCAGCATGATCTCGTAGCGGCCCTTGGGCATGATCGGCAGGTCGGCGCGGGTCTTGTCCGGCCAAAAGCCGAGGCCGAGGAAGCCCATGTCCAGCGCGTCGCCGATCTCCTTGACCTGGGCGAGGTGGCGGCCCGCCTCCGCGCAGGTCTCGTGGAGATTGTCGAGCGGTGCGCCGGAAAGCTCGAACTGCCCGGCGGGCTCGAGGCTGACGGCGCCGTCTGGGCCGGTCAGCGCGATGATGTTGTCGCCCTCGTAGGCCGGCTGCCAGCCGAATTTCGTGAGCCCGATCAGCAGCGCGTGGATGCCGCCCTTCTCCTCGTAGGAGGGGGCGTGGTGATCGGACTTGGCGTAGACGAACTTCTCATGCTCGGTGCCGATGCGCCAGCGCGGCTTGGGCTTCTCGCCCTTCGCGAACACGCGCAGCAGATCGTCGCGGGACTCGATCCGGGTTTCGTCCTCGAGCGTCTCGGTGCGGGTCGTCATGGCGGGCGCACTTAGTGAGCAAGCTTCATGGGCGCCAGTCCCCTCGCGCGCTCATCCAGACACTTATCGTCGCGAGCGCGGCCGTCTCCGCGCGCAGGATGCGGGGGCCGAGCGACACGCCGGTCGCCTGCGGCAGCGCGCGGATCGCGTCGCGCTCGGCGGGATCGAAGCCGCCCTCGGGGCCGATCAACAGCGCGGCCGGAGCAGGCGGCGCGGCGTCGCCGAACGGAACACCGCCGGTCTCGTCGGCGAAGACCAGCGCGCGCTCGTCCGGCCAATTGCGCAGCAGCGCATCCAGCGCGATCGGCTCGGCGAGCTCGGGCAGCGCGGTGCGGCCGCATTGCTCGGCGGCCTCGATCATGTGCGCGCGCAACCGTTCGAGGTTGAGCTTATCGACCACCGTCCGCCGCGTCAGCACCGGCACGAGCCGGGCGACGCCGAGCTCGCATGCCTTCTCCGCGAGCCAATCGACGCGCGCGCGCTTGATCGGCGCGAAGGCGAGCCACAGGTCCGGCACGCTTTCGCGATCCCGCAGGCGTGCGCCGATCGCGAGGCGGGTATCGCGCTTTCCCGCGAGCTGCAGCGTCGCGGCGTATTCGCCGTTGCGATCATCGAACGCGCGCACCGCGGCGCCCGGCTTCAGCCGCATCACGTTGACGAGATAATTGGCTTGGCCCGCTTCCAGCGCGACTTCCGCGCCGGACGCGAGCGGCTGGTCGACGAACAGGCGAGGGCCGCTATCGAGCGGCCAGGCTGGCGTGGCGGGCACGGGCGTGGCTAGCGCGCGGAGCCGGGGAGGGTCACACGAAAAGTCACACCGAAGGTCACATAGTTTCGTGAACTTTGGCGGCCGTCGGGACGCGTGCGGGGTCTGGCTACTCGCGCGGGAGCGATCGGATGGGACAGACGGCGGCTGGGCATAGGCGGAGGCTGGCATGACCGAGCCCCTGTAGGAAAGCGAAAAGCGGAGGCGCCGATCGGGCCAGTTCGACCACTGGCGCTCGACCTTGCTCCCTACGGCCTCTTTGGGTGAGAATAACGGTTGGCGACGCGCGCAATCGTCAGGAGCGGTCGCCGGACGGCAAGCTCGCCTGGCCGGCCGCCGGCGGCCCGGCCAGGCTCAGCCGCGCCGCGCGCGCCGCGATCGGCATCGCCTGGGAGAGATCGGCGAGCATGGTGCGATACTGTTCGCCCTCGAACCGCTGCGTCGCGCGCGCCATCAGACCTTCGAAGTGGCTGGGTTGCCAGGTGTTCGTCCCGTCCTGAACATAGCAATAGAGGCCCGGCACGTCGATCGCGACCAACGTGCTGCGGGATCGCAGCGCCCGCAGCAGTTCGGTGTCCTCGCCGCGCGCCAGCGGCGGGTAGCGCAGCATCGCCTCGCGCCGGATGAGCATCGATCCTTCCCAGAGGCGATAGGCGCTGTACGCGATGCGCTGCGCCGCGATCTGCCAGAGCACCCAGCGCGACAGGAAACATGCCGCCGCGCCTGCGGCGTTGAGCGCCGCGAGCTGGAATTCGATGCGCAGGGGATGATAGAGATCGTCGTCGTCCCAAAGGCACAGCAACGCGCCGGCGGCATGGTCCACCGAGACGTTGCGGAGCGTGCCGAGCGGTGTCGGCGCGGCGCGGTGGTGACGGATGGAAGGATCGCCGAGCTCCGCCAACAACGGCGGCACGAGATTGTCCTCGGCGATGGTGACGATCACCAGCTCGCGGTTGCGGTAGGTCTGTCGCTGATAGCCGAGGATCGCCTCCCGCACCGCCGGGCGATCGCCGTGCGTGACCATCAGACAGGAGACCAGCGGCCCCTGGACGCTGCCCGGCGCGACACCCTCCATATGGCCGAAGATTTCTTCGCCCGTGGGATGGAGCGTGTTGGTGCGGATGAGCGGCATGCCGGCGGACAGCTAGGGCGTGAGGATCATGCCTGGCAACCCTGGCGCGCGAAGCCGTTTACCGTCCGCTAACCATATTGATCTAAGTTAGCCCCATGACCTGGACCGGCAACAGAACTTGCTATCTGCTGCGTGTGATGCGGGCTTATGCCGCGCAGGCCGAGCAACGCGGCCTGGCGCTTCCCCGTCACTGGCAAGCATAGTCACGGCGCGCCGCGGGCGACCGTCGCGCGCCTCGAACGCGCGACACGGGACGCGGCAGCGCTTCGTGTCGTTCGCCGAAGGCCGATCGCGCTTCGTCGAAGCGGCGGTGGCGGTTAACCGGGCTCGATCATTGCTTGCGCCATGAGACGGTGCCCGGGGGCGGGCACGCACCAACGCAGGACGGACACATGCACAGGATCGACAGCGCCGCGCGATGCGGCTGGACCGGGCGCGCGCGATGGAGCTAGGTCTGACGCTCCCGCAGGCCGCAGCGCAGACCCGATTGACCGAGCAGATCCAAGCCGTTGCCGACCGCCGATCGCCGCGCGCGGTGACGGGCGAGCTCGGCCGCGCGCTGCGATCGATCGTCGGCATCTGGATCGGCTACATGGCGCTCAACACGCTGCGCAGTGTCGTACTCGGCATGCCGAATTTCGTGGGTCTGCTCGAGCGGCGGATCGTCGCGACGATGGTCGGCATCCTGCTGACGCTGATCGTGTATCACGCGCTGCGCATCGTCCGGGACGCGAGCCTCGAATGGAAGGCGGCGGTGGCGGCGGTCGTCTGTCTGCCGGTCGCCATCGCCTTCGCGGCGACGAATTACGCGATCTTCTACGTGATCTCGCCGCTCCACTCCGTGCTCGACGAGATGCACGAAGAGCACGTCAAGACCGCGCACGACATGGCGATGAACATGATCGGCGACGGCATCTTCTCCTGGTATTTCCTGTTCGCCGCCTGGGCCGCCTTCTATGTCGCGACGAGCTATGCCGCGCAGCTGCGCGCCGCCGACCGGCGATCCGCCACGCTCGCCCGCGAGGCGCAGGAGGCGCAGCTGCGCGCGCTGCGCTACCAGATCAACCCGCACTTCCTGTTCAACACGCTGAACTCACTTTCCTCCCTGATCCTGCGCGAGAAGACCGAAGTCGCCGAGCGGATGATCATCAACCTCTCGCGCTTCTTCCGCGCCAGCCTCTCGGCCGATCCGGCCAGCGACCTCACGCTGGAGGAGGAGATCGCGCTGCAGCGGCTCTATCTCGATATCGAGCAGGTGCGCTTTCCCGATCGGCTGAAGGTCGCGATCGCGGTCGACGAGGCGGCGCGGGACGCGCGGGTGCCAGCGCTGATCCTGCAGCCGATCATGGAGAATGCGATCAAATATGGCGTCGCGCGTTCGCGCGAACCGGTGACGGTCGCGCTCTCCGCGCATGCCGACGCCGGCCGGCTGACGCTGACGGTGTCGGACGACGCCGGCGGCGGCGCGGCGGCCGGCACGGTCGACGGCGAGGGCGTGGGCCTGCGCAACGTCTGCGATCGGCTGGCGGCGCGGTGGGGCGAGGCGGCGTCCTGCCATTACGGCCCGGCCGACGGTCATGGCTTCACGGTTTCGCTTTCCATGCCTATCGAGAGGCATGGCTGAGGCAACCAGCGGCGCCGGGCCGCTCCGCGTCTTCGTCGTCGACGACGAGCCGCTCGCGATCGAGCGGCTGCAGCTGCTGCTGGCGCGGCGCGCGGACGTCATGCTCGTCGGCACCGCGCTCGATGGCGAGTCGGCGCTGCGGCTGATCGAGGCGGTTCGGCCCGACGTGCTGCTGCTCGACATCGCGATGCCGGGAATGGACGGCATCGAGGTCGCGCGCGCGGTCGGCCGGCTGGCGGCGCGGCGCGCGATCATCTTCGTGACCGCGTTCGACAATTTCGCGCTCGCCGCGTTCGACGTCGCGGCAGTCGACTATCTGCTGAAGCCGGTGGAGGAGGAGCGGCTGGCGCGGGCGCTCGATCGGGCGCGTGCTACGGTCGGGACGCACATGAGCGCAGCGCCGCCGGCGGCCGCGCCGTCGCGCTTCGTGCAGGAATTCTGGGTGTCGCAGAAAGGCGGGCTGGTCCGCGTCGACGCGCGCGACGTCGAGAAGATCACCGCCGAGCGCGACTATATGCGGCTGCACGCGGGCGGGCGGAGCTGGCTGATCTACCACACCATCGGCGGACTGGAGGAGGAGCTCGATCCCGAGCTCTTCATCCGCATCCATCGCTCGGTGATCCTGCGCCGCGACCTGATCGCCGCGCTCGAGCATGATGAGAGCGGCGGCTGGCGGGCGCGTCTCTCGGACGGAAGCGCGCATCGCGTGGGCCGCAGCCACGTCGCCAAGGTGAAGGCGATCGCGGGGCGATAGCAACCGAGCTCCTCCCCGGCACGGGGAGGGGGACCGCTCGCGCAGCGAGCGGTGGAGGGGTGCTCGCCCAGCCGCGTCCCCTCCACCATGCTTCGCGCAGTCCCCCTCCCCCCGCAGGGGAGGATGAACTTAATTCACCGCCGCGCCACCGCGCGTCACCACGGCGACCTTGGTGCCGCTCTCGGCGCGGGCCACGGCGACGTCGAGCTGCTGGTTCGCCGCGGTGATCGCGTGCGTCCGGCAGGCGTCGGCCTGCGCCGCGCGGCCGAGATCGCGCGCGTCGTAGTCGCTGCAGACGTTCGCCGCGGCGAACCGGATGCGCTGCTGGATCGCGGCGCGGCCGGAGGGGCTGAGCAGCTCGGCGTCGCTGACCTTGAAGCTCAGCGTCGGCGCGGCCGCGTCCTGTGCGGAGGCGGCGGTCGCCACGATCATCCCGCCCGCGATGCCCGCGGCGGCCGCGAGCCGAACAATCTTGAAGGCGATCATCGTCTGTCTCCCGTTTCCGGCAGCCGTGGTGGCGCCGTCGGCGCTCTTGTGGGCCGTGGCGTGCGGCTCGCCACGCGCGCTTCGTCCGCGCGGCGTCGGGCTTCTGCGGACGGCGCGGCTCCCGACGAAAAGCCGCTGGCGTTCGACGAGCGGCCTGTGCTGTGAGGGCGGTCATGGCCGTCGCCGATCAGATCGTTCCCGATAGCGAGGCGCGCGGGCTGGTCGCGCACGCGCCGCGGGCGTGGCGGCCCTATCTGCTGCTCGCGCGCTTCGACCGGCCGATCGGCGCCTGGCTGCTGTTCTGGCCCGGCGCCTGGGCGATCGCGCTCGCCGGCGGGCCGGCGGCGCGGCTGTGGCTGATCGGCTGGTTCGCGCTCGGCAGCGTCGCGATGCGCGCGGCGGGCTGCGTCTATAACGACATCGTCGACCGTGATCTCGATGCCCGCGTCGCACGCACCCGGATGCGGCCGCTGGCGAGCGGCGCGGTGTCGCTCAAGGCTGCGTGGGCGTGGCTGGTCGCGCTCTGCCTCGTCGGGCTCATCGTGCTGCTGCGGCTGAACCGGGTGGCGCAGCTCACCGCGCTCGCGAGCCTCGCGCTGGTCGCCGCCTATCCGTTCATGAAGCGGATCACCTGGTGGCCGCAAGCGTGGCTCGGCCTCGTCTTCTCCTGGGGGGCGACGGTCGGCTGGCCGGCCGCGGCGGGCGGGTTCGCGCCGGCGGGCTTCTGGCTCTACGCCGGGTCGGTCGCCTGGGTGATCGGCTACGACACCATCTATGCGATCCAGGACATCGAGGACGACGCGCTCGCCGGCGTCAAGTCCTCGGCGCGCGCGCTGGGCCGCAGGGTGCGGCTCGGGGTCGGCATTGCCTATGCCGTCGCGCTCGGCTGCTGGGGCGCCGCTCTGTGGACGGTGCGGCCGCAATGGCTCGCATTGCTGGCGTTGTTGCCCGCGATGCTGCACCTCGCGGCGCAGGTGGCGCGGCTGCGGCGCGACGACGGTGCGTCGGCGCTCGCGCTGTTCCGCTCGAACCGCGGCGCCGGCGCGCTCGTCTTCCTCGCTTGCATGGTTGTGGGGAGCGCGGGCTAGACCGGAGCGACCCGCCTCCCTAAGTGCCGCCCATGCTGAGCATTTCGGAAGCCGAGGCGCGCGTCGCCGATCTCGTCGCGGCCGCCAAGCGCGCGGGCGCCGACGCGAGCGATGCCGTCTACGTCTGCAACGCCGCCACTCAAGTCGAGGTGCGGCTGGGCGCACTCGAGGGCGTCGAGCGCTCCGAAGGCGAGGAGATCGGGCTGCGCGCCTTCGTCGGCAAGCGTTCGGCGAGCGTCTCTTCCTCCGACTTGTCGGGCGACGCGCTGGCGGCGCTCGTGGAGCGCGCGATCGCGATGGCGCGCGAGGCGCCCGACGATGCCTATGCCGGGCTCGCGCCCGAGGAGCTGCTGTTCCGCGGCGAAGCCCCCGCAGTCGATGGTGACGATGGCGGCGAGATCGAGCCCGCCGCGCTGCGCGCCCGCGCGCTCGACGCCGAGGCGGCGGCGCGCGGCATCGCGGGCGTCACCAATTCGGACGGCGCGGGCGCGAGTGCGGGGCGCACGGTGATCGCGCTCGCCACCAGCCACGGCTTCACCGGTGGCTATGCCGCGAGCAGCCACGGCTGCTCGGCGGTGGTGATCGCGGGCAGCGGCGCCGACATGCAACGCGATCATGGTTACCACAGCGCCCGCCACGCCACCGACCTCGAGGACAGCGCGACGATCGGCCGCCGTGCCGGCGAACGGGCGGTGGCGCGCCTCCATCCGAAGCGGCTGCCGGGCGGGCAGATGCCGGTGGTGTTCGATCCACGTGTCGGTTCCAGCCTGCTCGGCCACCTGATGGGCGCGATCGCCGGCTCGGCGGTGACGCGACGCACGAGCTTCCTGCTCGACAAGCTGGGGGAGCGCGTGTTCGCACCAGGCGTCACGGTCCGCGACGATCCGCTGCGGCCGCGCGGGCTGCGCTCGCGGCCGTTCGACGGCGAGGGGCTGCCTGTGGCGCCACGCGACATCATCGCCGACGGCGTGCTTGGCGGCTGGCTGCTCGATTCCGCCGCCGCGCGTCAGCTCGGCCTGCAGCCGACCGGCCACGCCACGCGCGGCGTCGGTGGCCCGCCCGGCGCCGGCGCGAGCAACCTCTACATGCTGCCCGGCACGCTGACGCCCGACGAACTGATCGCCGACATCAAGCTCGGCTTCTTCGTCACCGAACTGATCGGCCAGGGCGTCAACGGCGTTACCGGCGACTATAGCCGCGGCGCGATGGGCTTCGCGATCCGCGACGGCAAGCTCGCCGAGCCGGTTGCGGAGATGACGATCGCTTCCAATCTGAAGGACATGTTCCTGAACCTGACGCCCGCCAACGACCTCGAATTCCGTCGCGCGACCGACGTGCCGACGCTGCGCGTCGAGGGGATGACCGCCGCCGGTGGCTGACGAACGACTGCAGGCGGTTGCCGCCGTTGCCGCCGAGGCCGGGCGGCTGGCGATGACGACGTGGCGCGGCGAGTTCCGGCAATGGCAGAAGGGGTCCGGCGATCCGGTCTGCGAGGTCGACCTCGCCGTCGATGCGTTCCTGCGCGCGCGGCTCGCCGCGATCGATCCGCAGGCGGGCTGGCTTTCCGAGGAAACCGCCGACGATCCGATCCGGCTCGAATGCGACCGCGTCTGGGTGGTCGATCCGATCGATGGAACGCGCGATTATGTGCGCGGGCGGAGCGGCTGGTCGGTATCGGTGGCGCTGGTCGATAGCTTCAGGCCGGTGCTGGGGGTGCTCGATGCGCCCGCGGTCGGGGAGGTCTGGATGGCGGCGGTAGGGCAAGGGGCGTGGCGCAACGGCGTCCCGCTGAAGGCCTCGCCCCGCACCGATCTGGCGGGTGCGCGCGTCCCCGCCGATCAGATCCCGCGCGCTGACGCCGATCTCGTCACGGTCGCCAAGCCCAATTCGATCGCGTTGCGGATCGCCAAGGTCGCCGCCGGTGAGGCCGATCTCTGCGCCAGCCTGCGCTGGGGCAACGAATGGGACATCGCCGCCGCCGCGCTCATCGCGGCGGAGGCGGGCGCGACCGTGAGCGATGCGCTGGGCGCGCCGCTTCGCTTCAACACGCCGACCGGCGAGGCGTTCGGCGTGCTCGCGACCGCGCCTGGTATCCACGCCGCCGCCGTCGTACGGCTCCGCGAACGGGCCGAACGCGCGCTGCCGCGCTGATCACAACGTGCCGTCGCCAAGCACAACCATTAAATATTGCTTAGTTTGACGCGGCCCGAAGCAGGCAAATAGAAAAAGCAGGCAGTATTTCTAATCACTTATAGCATCGCTAAGCGACATATGACTGTAACACTCTTGCAGGCTTTCCCGATTGCTGCTTCAGTTCTGGTTGATGAACTGAACTGACTTGAGCAGAATGGCGTCGCAGATAGGGAAACCTCGATGTCTATGCTGGAGCGGGTTGCCCGCGCGGTCCATGCCGCCAAGACGGACGCGGCTATCGACGATTGGGATATGATGCCGGAAAGCGAGCGCCGCCCTTATCGGAACGCCGCGCGCCGGATCGTGGCGGCGATGCTCGTGCCGACTGATGAGATGGTCGCCGAGGGCAAGCGCCGCGATCTGCCGCGCGACGCCGCGAACATCTGGGAGAGAATGGTATTCCGGGCGCTCGTTCCCGATGTCCGCCACCCGGCGGGATGACGTTCCGCGCCACCTCCGCTATGCCCGTGGGGCAGGGAGGAGATCGGGCATGTTTAGGGAGACGTTGATCGGGCTGGCGGGGACGGCGAGCATGTTGGGCGCCGGCGCCGCCGCGGATGCGAAGCCGCCGCTGGTCCTCGCCGCCGCAAGCCTGCAGGAGTCGCTCAACGCCGCCGCCGATGCGTGGGCGTCGAAGGGCCACGACAAGCCGGTGATCTCCTTTGCGGGCTCCTCCGCGCTCGCCAAGCAGATCGAGGCGGGCGCGCCGGCCGACATCTTCATCTCGGCGGACGAGCCGTGGATGGACGAGGTCCAGTCGAAGGGACTGATCGATCCCGCCAGCCGCACCTCCTTCCTCGCCAATCATCTCGTGCTGATCGCGCCCGCCGCAAGCAAGGCGTCGATCGCGATCAAGCCCGGCTTCGATCTCGCCGGCGCGCTGGGGCAGGGGCGGCTCGCCATGGCCGATCCCGCCGCCGTGCCCGCCGGCAAATATGGCAAGGAGGCGCTCACCAAGCTGGGCGTGTGGGACAAGGTGAGCGCCCAGGTGGCGAGCGCCGAGAACGTCCGCGCCGCGCTGGCGCTGGTCGAGCGCGGCGAGGCGCCGTTCGGCATCGTCTACGCGACCGACGCGCTCGCCTCGAAGCAGGTCCGCGTCGTCGCGACCTTCCCGGACGACAGCCACGCGCCGATCACCTACCCGATCGCGATCCTGAAGGCGGGCACGAGCGGCGACGACAAGAGCTTCGAAGCCTTCCTGACGAGCCCGGCGGGCAAGGCGATCTTCAGGCGCTACGGCTTCGC
>Ga0213875_10001123_pt1 | contig 18465 bp, 12 predicted proteins | sample BarmaccomBMRX_R8_FD_160105 | JGI IMG/M metagenome (GOLD analysis project Ga0213875, IMG submission 160105) | Root-associated microbial communities from Barbacenia macrantha in rupestrian grasslands, the National Park of Serra do Cipo, Brazil - RX_R8 | ecosystem: Host-associated > Plants > Roots... | reverse complement strand
TGGGTTGCGCCCGCTATTGGCGGCCCGCGCCCGCAACGCGAACTTAACCACCTCGTTGCGGAAGTCCTTTGGATTGGCGATCCCCGCCGGCTTCTCGATTTTCGACAGCTCCTGGTTGAGCAATTCGCGGTTCATCATCTGCCCGGTATCGGGGTCCTTGTAGTCCTGGTCCTCGATCCAGGCATCCGCGTAAGCGACATAGCGGTCGAACAGGTTCTGCCCGTAATCCGAGTAGGATTCGAGATAGGCCTTCTGGATCTCATGGCCGATGAACTCGGCGTAACGAGGTGCGAGTTCGGCCTTGATGAAGTTCAGATATTTCTTCTCGGCATCGTCGGGGAATTGCTCGCGCCAGATCGCCTGTTCCAGCACGTACATCAGATGCACCGGGTCGGCGGCCACCTCCTGCGTGTCGAAATTGAACGTGCTCGACAGCACCTTGAAGGCGAATCGGGTCGAGATCCCTTCCATGCCTTCATCGACCCCGGCCGCGTCGCGGTATTCCTGCACCGACTTGGCACGCGGATCGGTATCCTTCAGGCTCTCGCCGTCATAGACACGCATCTTCGAGTACAGGTTCGAATTCTCGTGCGGCTTGAGCCGCGACAGCACGCAGAAGCGCGACAGCATGTCGAGCGTCGAGGGAGCGCACGGGGCCTTGGACAGCTCGCTGTTCTGTAGCAGCTTTTCGTAGATCTTGCGTTCCTCGGTGGCGCGCAGGCAATACGGGACCTTGATGACCGAGATCCGGTCGATGAAGGCCTCGTTGTTCTTGTTGTTCTTGAAGGTCTGCCACTCGGCTTCGTTCGAATGGGCGAGGATGATGCCCTGAAACGGAATGCCGCCGATATTCTCCGTCCCGACGTAATTGCCCTCCTGCGTTGCGGTCAGGAGCGGATGCAGCATCTTGATCGGGGCCTTGAACATCTCGACGAATTCCATCAACCCCTGCGTCGTGCGGTTGAGGCCGCCCGAGAAGGAGTAGGCGTCGGGATCGTTCTGGCTGAAGAATTCGAGCTTCCTGATATCGACCTTGCCGACCAGGCTCGAGACGTCCTGGTTGTTCTCGTCGCCGGGCTCGGTCTTCGCGACGCAAACCTGCTTCAGACGCGAGGGCTGCAGGCGAACGACGGTGAACTTGGTGATGTCGCCGCCGAATTCCTCCAAGCGTTTGACCGCCCAAGGCGAAATCGTGCCGGTCAAGCGCCGCGCCGGGATGCCGTAGCGCTTTTCGAGCTCGGGGCCGAATTGCTGGGGATCGAATAGGCCGAGCGGGCTCTCGAAAACGGGGCTGACCTCCTTGCCCGCCTTCAGAACGTAGATGCACTCCTTTTCCATCAGCTGCTTCAGCCGCTCGGCCAAGGAGGATTTGCCGCCCCCGACCGGGCCGAGCAGGTATAGCACCTGCTTGCGTTCCTCGAGACCCTGCGCGGCATGACGGAAGAACCCGACGATCCGCTCGATCGTCTCTTCCATCCCAAAGAAATCCTCGAAGGCCGGATAGACCTTGATCGTGCGGTTCATGAAAATACGGCCGAGCCGCGAATCCTGGCTGCTATCGACCGTCACCGGCTCGCCGATCGCCCGCAGCATGCGCTCCGCCGCCCCGGCGTAAAACGACGGGTCATCCGAGCAGGCGCGCAGATAGTCGTCCAGCGAGTACTCCACCTCGCGGCGATTCTCGTAGAGCCGCGAGTAGAGACCGAAAATCCCGTCGTCAAATCGCATTCCACACCTCGGTGACGAAACGGTCCGCCTTAAGATCTGCTCACTGTTTAACGATAAATGGTTAACGCAACGCGGATTCGGCGGGCCCGTTCGCCGCGTCCCGCCATTTCGATACGCAAACCCCCTGGCCGCCCCGCCGATCCCCCCAGCCCTGCGGCTTAACACCGAATCGCTTCCCCGGTTCGACCGACGCAATGAGCATGCCAACAATTTGTGGCAATACTGCGGTCACGTTCTGTAGCCGCCGCGACGCCACGCAGGGCGGCGAAGAGCCGCGCCCGCGCACAGGCCAGCGGTATCGTCCGGAACGGAATTCCACAACATCTTGTGGCCTCCACTGGTCCATTCTCAGCTTATATGAGCAACGAGGCAAACCCAACCCGAATTCCGCCCGCTTGGTGCGCACCGGCGAGGCGACAACGAGCGACACGCACCCTCGTAGCCATGCGCTGCATCTTAGCGTCTTTTCGCCGCATCCTCGAACGCCGAGCCAGCGGACGCGCGAGCCTTGGATGCGATTGGCGTTGCCGAAAGCGCGCCCGGGCGCGACGATCGGAGCCGTGCGATAGCGGGAGGGCCGGCGATGAGCGCGATGCCGAAGGTTGTCGAGGACGTGCCGGTTCTGCTCGAGGAGCTTGAAGACGGCGTCCTACGGCTCACGATGAACCGGCCGACCGCGCGCAACGCGCTGTCAGTCGCGCTGATGGCCGCCATGATCGACGCGCTCGACCGCGCCGGTCGCGACGGCGCGGTGCGGGTTGTGGTCATAGCCGGAGCGGGCCCCGCCTTCTGCGCCGGGCACGACTTGCGCGAGATCCGGGGCGACCGGCGCCGAGAGGTCTACGAGCGGCTGTTTGCGCAATGCAGCGACCTCATGCTGAAGATCGTGCGCCTGCCGAAGCCGGTCATCGCCGAGGTGCACGGCGTCGCCACCGCGGCCGGCTGCCAGCTCGTCGCGAGTTGCGACCTCGCCGTGGCGGCGAAGGATGCGCGGTTCGCCACGCCGGGGGTCAATATCGGGCTGTTCTGCTCGACCCCGATGGTCGCGCTGTCGCGCGCGATCGGCCGCAAGGCGGCGATGGAGATGCTGCTGACCGGCGATCTTGTCGATGCCTCGGCGGCACAGCGGCTGGGGCTCGTCAACCGGGTCGTGCCCGCAGGGGAATTGCGCGGCGCATGCGATGCGCTCGCCCGCCAGATCGCCGGCAAATCGGCCCTGACGCTCGCGATCGGGAAGGACGGGTTCTATCGCCAGCTCGAGCTCGGCCTCGACTCGGCCTATGCCTATGTCTCAGAAATCATGACCCGCAACCTGCTCGCCTATGACGCCGGCGAAGGGATCGATGCATTTTTCGAAAAGCGCCAGCCGAGCTGGCAGGACCGGTGAGACGGTAATGCGGCACGAAGACTACGCGGACGATTATCTGCGCGAGATCCTGACCGCGATCCGCACGATCGCCATTGTCGGCGCCAGCCCGGATCCGCACCGGCCGAGCCATGGGGTCATGCGCTACCTGCAGCGGCGCGGCTATCGTGCGATCCCCGTCAACCCTTTTGCTGCGGGCCAGGCAATCCTCGGCGAGAGCTGTTATGCCCGGCTCGCCGATATCCCGGAGCCGGTCGACATGGTGGATATCTTCCGGCGCGCCAATGCCGCGGGCGGTGCGGTGGACGAGGCGATTGCGGCAGGCGCCAAGGTCGTCTGGATGCAGCTCGGGGTGCGCGACGACGAGGCCGCAGCGCGAGCCGAAGCGCACGGGCTGAAGGTGGTCATGAACCGGTGTCCGGCGATCGAGATCCCAAGGCTCGGGACTGCCGCGCGCTGACATGGCCCGCCGACATTAGTGCGCCATCAGCACCGGCACGGTCATGGTCTGGAACACCCCGCGGCTTGCGCCGCCCAGCACCCATTCGCGCATCCGGGAATGCCCGTAAGCGCCCATAACGACAAGATCGGCGCCGAGATCCGCGGCGCGCGACAGGATCAGATCCGGGACGGGCACATCGGCCGACGACATCGATTCGCCCTGCGCCGGAAGCCCGCGGCGCGACAGGAACTCCGCGACTTTCTCGGCGCCGTAGGCGAGGGTTCGCTCGTCGGCGGGAGCGGCATCGATCTCGACCACCGTAACCGCCTCGGCGCCGTCGATCAGAAACAGCGAATCGTGCAAGGCGCGTGTCGCCTCCCGGCTGCCGTTCCACGCCACCAAAACCCGCCGCCCGACATCGCCGAATTCGCCGGCATACGGCAGGATCAGCACCGGCCGACCCGATGCGAGCACCACCTCCTCCGGCCGCAGCGCCGGAGCACCGCGCGAGGCAGCATCGGGATCGTGCTGGTTGATCACGATGAGGTCGTAGAGCCGCGCCAGATCGACGACGCCGCGGGTCAGGTCCGTCTCATGGTAGAGCCAGTCGCCATCGAGCTGAGCCCGCGCGAGCTCCTGCCGGAATGACGCTTCCGCCTCGTCGGCTTCCCGGCGTTGTGCGGCGAGATAGGCGTCCACGATCTGCATCCATCCGCCGACGTCGCCATAGGCGCTGGCGATCGGGTACCCGGTCGCGAAAAGGCCGCTCAGCCGGGCCTTGAGACGGCTAGCCAACGCCGCCGCCGATGCCAGCCTGAAGTGCACCGTCGCGGCGGCTTCGACGACAAAGAGGATATCCCTGCTGCTCACGGCCTACCTCCTGCCCCCAACCGCGCAAGACCTCATTATGAGCGCGGATTGCGGCATCGGCCACGCGGATCAGGAAGGCGCCGCAGCGAACTCGAGTGCAGCAGGGGCCACGGGCGGGCGGTGCGGCGCCGAACTCTCGCCGTGCTCCTGGGCGAGCCAGTCCAGCAGCTCGCGGCAGGCGGCAAGCCGGTCCCGCCCGGTCGCGCTCGGGCGGGCGAAGATCAGCCGCTCGCCTCGCCAGCGCAGCGCATCACCGAGCCTTTCGACGATGCGACCCGCGCGCTTCGCGGCCGCATCGTCGCGGAAGGTGACGGCGACCGCTTGCGGGCCGGCTTCGAGCGTTGCGATTCGCAGCGCCGTGCAGCGGGCGCGCAAGCGCGCCAGTTCGATCATGTCCTCGACCGCCGGGGGCGGCGGGCCGAAGCGGTCCTCGATCTCCTCGGCGAAGCCGTCGACCTCGTGCTCGCTGAGCCGTGCGGCGCGGCGGTAAAGGCCGATCCGCACCTCTTCTTCCGGCACGTATTCGGGCGGCAGCCGCGCCTCGATGCCGAGCCGCAATAAAGGCCGCCAATCCTGCGGCGGAGTCTCGCCGCGCCCCAAGGCGAGCGCGCGATCGAGCAGGTGCTGGTACAGCTCTATGCCGATCAGCTTCATATGCCCGGCCTGGGCCTCGCCGACCAGATCGCCGGCGCCGCGGAGATCGAGGTCGCGGGCGCTGATGATAAAACCGGCGCCGAGGCGGTCGGCGGCCGCCAAGGTGCGCAGGCGCTGCTCGGTCGCGTCCGCAAGCTTCTGCGCCGGGTCGGTCATCAGATAAACGACGCCGCGCGTGCGACCGCGCCCGACCCGCCCCCGCAATTGGTGCAACTGCGCCAGGCCGAAGCGGTCGGGACGCCACACCACCATTGTGTTGGCGGCAGGAACGTCGAGCCCTGCCTCGATAATGTTGGTGGCGAGCAGGACCTCGCCTTCGCCATTGGCAAAGCGCAGCATCGTCTCGTCGAGCGCTTCCGCAGGCATGCGGCCATGCGCTTCGAGCACCTCGAAATCCGGCGCGATCTCACGCAACACGGCCGCGATCGGCGCCAGATCGGCAATCCGCGAGCAGACGACAAAGCTCTGGCCGCCGCGCCGGCGCTCGCGCAACAGCGCTTCGCGCATGACGACGCGGTCGAGCGGCAGCACAAAGGTGCGGATCGGCGCGCGACGAGCCGGCGGGGTCGCGATGAGGCTGAGGTCCCGCAATCCGACCAAAGCCGTCTGCAGCGTGCGCGGGATCGGGGTCGCCGTCATCGCCAGCCGATGCGCACCGCGCCCGAGCGCCTGCATCGCGGCCTTCTGGCCCGCCCCGAAACGCTGCTCCTCATCGATGATGACGAGCGCCAGATCTTTGAAGCGCATGCCCTTGCCGGCAAGCGCGTGCGTCCCGATCGCGACCTGCACCGTCCCGTCGGCGAGCCCCGCCTTGACCCGCGCCGCTTCGGCACGAGGCGTCAGGCGGGAAAGACCTGCGACAGTCACGTCAAACCCGGCAAACCTGCGCTGAAAGTTCTGCAGATGCTGGCGAACCAGAACCGTGGTCGGCGCGATCAGCGCAACCTGACGCCCGGAAAGCGCGACCGCGGCCGCGGCGCGTAGCGCCACCTCGGTCTTGCCGTAGCCGACATCGCCGCAAACCAGACGCTCCATGCGCCGACCCGACCGAAGATCGGCAAGCGCATCGTCGATCGCACTCGCCTGGTCGGGCGTCGGCGTATACGGAAAACGCCGCACGAACCGGGCGAACAAGCGCGCGGGAGGAACTATTTGGGGCGCGGTTGCCGCGTCCCGCTCGCGCGCGAGTGCCACGAGCGCCTGCGCGCTTTCCGCGATCTGCGCCTGGACCGTTGCGCGGCGCTCCCCCCAACGGTCGCCATTGAGCCGGTCGAGCGTCACCCCACCCGCATCCGAGCCATAGCGCCAGAGCCGGTCCAATTCGTCCGCGGCAACCAGCAAGGAGGTGTCGCCGTGATAATGAAGCCGCAGGCAGTCGCGGGGGATCTCGTCCTCGATGACGGTCTCGACCCCGCGCAGCACGCCGACCCCATGCTCCTCATGGATCACCGCGTCGCCCAGGCGCAGCTCGGCGCCGCCGAGGGAAAATCCGGAATGCGGCGTCTCGGCAGCGGGCAGCCCGACCGAGCTTCCCAGTACGTCGGCGGCGGCGACGACGGTAATTCCCTCGGCGCGAAACCCCTCCGCGAGCGGAGCCGAGAGGGTGGCGAGCGAGCCGGCGGCCAGCGCGAGCGCGGCGTCCCAGTTGCCGATCTCCGGCACCTCTGCCGCCGGCCGGCGCAAGGCGCGCAACAAGCGCCGGCGTGCAACGTCGCCGGGGGCCGCAAGCACGACGCGCTCGCCGGCGTCAAGCCGGTCTTCCACATAGCTGCGGAATGCAGGGGCTGGGTTCCCGCCGGTTGAAGAGCGCGGAACGGCGGGTCTACCGCGGGCTGCGACGGGCAGGCGCGCGGGATCGCGCGTCGCCAGGATGCCGTCCCACTCGGCCCGGTCGAGATAAAGGCCGTTCGGCGCCAGCGGCTCGCGCCGGCGCTCATCGGCGCTTTCGACGCGCCGAAAAGCGATGCGCGCCTCATGCGCTTCCGCGATCTGGTCCAGAAAGGCGCCGGCGCGGTCCTCGATCTCCGGCTCGAGGACGAGCCTCGCCTCGGGCAGCAGGTCGAACAGCGTTTCCAGCTTCGGGTAAAATTGCGGCAGCCAGTGCTCCGCGCCCGGAAAACGCTCTTGCTGGCTCTCGCTTTCCGGGGCGAGGACCAGCTCCGAGGCGGCGCCGATCACGATGCGATCAACCGGCTCGGTGCTGCGCTGGGTGATCGGGTCGTAGGCGTGGATCGCGACAATCCGTTCGTCGAGATGCTCGATCCTGAACGGGCGCGGCGATGCCGGCGGGAAGATATCGATGACCTCGCCGCGCAGTGCCGCCTCGCCCGGCTCGTCGACGCGCTCGTCGGAGGCATATCCCGTGCGATCCAGAAAGCTTTGCAGGCCGACGAGATCCAGGGCCGCGCCCGCCGCGAGCCCTAGGCGGGATTGCGCCACCGCGTCGCGCGGAGGCAGCCGTTGCAGCACCGCCTCCGTCGTAGCCACGACCAACACGGGCCGGTCTCTTTCGGCCGAGAGGCGCGTCACCGCATCGACGCGTCGTCCCATCGTATCGCGCGACGGCGACGCGCGATCGTAGGGCAGGCAGTCCCAGGCGGGCAGCAGGACGGTGTCGAGGTCGGGGGAGAAGGCGGCGACCACACCAGCCAGACGCTCGGCCCGGGCTTCGCTGCGCGCGAGATGAATGACCCCGTTGCGCCCGGCTTCACATGCCAACCGCGCCAGGAACAGCGCGGCCGGGCCCTCGTCCTGACGCGGCCCGGCCGCAGCGGAGGTCTCGGAGTTTTCCGCTGCGGCTCGATCGGATGCTTCGGGGCGCGGCTCGGGCGATGGCGCCCCGCTCATGCGGCCGCTTCGATTTCGGCCAGCTTGGCCTCGGCCAGACGGGCGAACTCGCCCTGCGGGTACTTGTCGAGATAGGCGCGGAACATCTCGACGTTCTCGCTTTCCTTGATCGTGTCCCAAAAGGCCAATTCGATCGTGATCGGATTGACCGCCGGTCCTCCTGCGGGGCTTGCCGCGCCGTGGCGAGCCTGCTGCGGGTCATCGAGCCGCGCCTGTGCCAAAGGAGCGAACTCCCCTTCGGGATATCGTTCGAGATAGGCCCGGAACATCTCGAGGTTGTCGCTGTCCTTGACGGTATCCCAGAAGGCCAGTTCGATCGCCTTCGGATCGACCGCGGGCACCCCGGGTGAGGCGGCCGCGGCGGGCTGGCGCCCCTCCTCCAGGCTCTCGATGCGGGCCTGTGCAAGCGGCGCGAAGGCGCCGTCGGGATAGCGCTCGAGATAGGCGCGGTACTCGACCGGGTCGAGGCTGTGCTTGATCGTGTCCCAGAATTCGATCTCGACCTCATCGGCCTGCGGCGGCTGGTCGAGGCCGTTGGCGACGGCCGGCTCGGGATCGCTGCCGTCGAGCCGAAGCTGGAACACTCGGATCGGCCGGGCGATGTTCTTGACGCTCTGTTCGCCGAGATCGTCGAACCCGACCGCGATGCGATGCCGGATGTGATCGCGCACGCCGCGCGAGACGCAGATCCCGCCCGGTTCGGCGAGACCTTCGAGCCGCGCCGCAATGTTGACGCCGTCGCCGAAGATGTCGCCGTCCTTGACCATCACGTCGCCCATGTTGACGCCGATCCGGAACTGCATGCGGCGGCTTTCGGGCAGTTCGTCATTGGCCTCTGCGAGGGCCTTCTGGATGTCGATCGCGGCCTGCACCGCATCGACCACGCTGGCGAACTCGGCCAGCACGCTGTCGCCCGCCGTGCCGGCGACCCGGCCGCGATGCTGCGCGATCAGGCCGTCCACGATCAGGCGATGGCTCGACAGGGTGGCGAGCGTCGCCTCCTCGTCCTCGCCCATCAGCCGGCTGTAGCCGGCCACGTCGGCGGCAAAGATCGCGACAAGCTTCCGTTCGAGCGGCGGCGCTTCCATCACAACCCCGTTTCCCCCTGAGATCGCCAGAGGCCAACGCTTGTTGCGCGGCACACGATCCGGTGCGCGTCGGGCGATCGGACCGGCGCGAGCTGATTGTTTGCGGAACCCGCGTCTCGGACCCCCTGTTATGACCGAGGGCGGGCTCCTCAGCGCAGCCGCTGACCCCAGCGACACACGGAGATGCGGGTGCTTGGCGTGGCTGGCGAGGCAAGACCCATGCGCGCCGGCGCGGCGGTACCTGTCGCCCGGGGCGGTTCGGACCCGATCGCTGGCGAATTCATCCCGGGGGTGCAGCCCCGACCGGCTCCGTGATGGGATCGCTTGCCTTGCCCTGGGCAACCTGGGGGATCGCCGCGGTGGCGACGGCCGGGGTGATCTTGCGCCCGTTCGCCTGGCCGGAATTCGTCTGGGCGGTGAGCGGCGCCGGGCTGCTTGTCATCCTGGGCCTGCTCTCGCCGGCCGAAGCGCTGGTCGGCGTCGCCAAGGGGAGCGACGTGTACCTGTTTCTAACCGGCATGATGCTGCTGGCGGAGCTTGCCCGGCAGGAAGGCCTGTTCGATTGGCTCGCGGCCAAGGCCGTGCGTTCGGCGAAGGGCTCCGCGACGCGGCTATTCGCGCTGGTCTACGCGCTTGGCACGGCAGTCACCGTGTTCCTCTCCAATGACGCGACCGCAGTCGTGTTGACCCCAGCGGTGGCCGCCGTCGCCGCAGCGGCACGGGTCGAGCACCCGCTTCCGTACCTATTCGCCTGCGCCTTCGTCGCGAATGCGGCAAGTTTCGTGCTGCCGATCTCGAACCCGGCCAATCTCGTGCTTTACGGCAGCCACATGCCCCCGCTGCTGCACTGGCTGCCGCAATACGCGCTGGCCTCGATCCTGTCGATCCTGTCGACCTACGGCGTCTTGCGCTTCACGCAGCGGGAGCGGCTGCGGCAACCCTTACGGACAGAAATCTCGGTTCCCAAACTGTCGGACTGCGGCGTCTTTGCGGCAGTGGGCCTCGCCGGTACCGCGATCGTGCTGGTGACGGCGTCGGCCTGCGACATTCAGCTCGGGCTGCCCACCTTCCTCGCAGCTGCGGCAACCGCGGTGCTGGTGCTGTGCCGTTCGTCCTGCAGCGCCACCGAGACATTGAAAGGCCTCTCCTGGGGAGTCCTGCCGCTCGTTGCCGGGCTCTTCGTCTTGGTCGAAGCACTCGAGAAGACCGGCATTACCGCAAATCTTGCCTTGCTGCTGCACCGATCGGTCGAGCGCTCGGCGACGCTCGCTGCGTGGATCTCGGGCGGTGCTCTCGGGATCGCCTGCAATCTCCTCAACAATCTACCCGCCGGGCTCGTGGCCGGTCGCGTGGTCGAGATCGATCATGTCCCGGAGACCGTGCGCGCGGCGACGCTGGTCGGGGTTGATCTCGGGCCGAACCTGTCGGTTACCGGGTCGCTGGCCACCATCCTGTGGCTGATCGCGCTGCGCCGCGACGGGCACAACGTCGATGCCTGGACCTTCCTCAAGCTCGGCGCGCTCGTGATGCCGCCGGCTCTGGCGCTCGCCGTCGCAGCGGTAATCGTTTCCAGCTGACCGTCCGAGGAGGATTGATTGGAGAATCTAAGCGCCACCTGGCTTTACCCCGTGATCCTGGTCTGCGGTGCCTTGCAGGCGTGGGGGCCGCCGATGAACGGCGCCTTGCGCAGCGCACTGGTAAACCCGTGGCTTGCCAGCCTGGTGTCGTTCCTGCCCGTCGTCGCGTTTCTCGCGGTTGTTTCCATCTGCGTCCCGCGGCCGCTGCCCTCTTCCGCGAATATCGGCCAGATGCCGTGGTGGGCGCCGCTCGGCGGCCTGATCGGCGCCTTCGCGGTCGTCGCCGGACTGCTGTTCGTGCGGCAGGTAGGCGCCGGTGCTTTCGCCGGATTGACGATCACGGCGAACCTGGTGATGTCGCTCGCGATCGATCATTTCGGCCTGTTCGGGATCGAGGTGCACAGCATCAGTGTCGGGCGGATCGTCGGGGGCGCTTTGATGGTCGGCGGCATCGTCCTGATCTCATTGTTTTGAGCCCCGCGCCCGGAGCTGAAGCGATCGAGGGCGAGGCGGCCGCAGGCGGGCCGTCGGAGCGTGCGATCGGCGCCGGGTTTCGCCCGGGATCGCTCGATGCGCTCAATTTCCTGCTCGCCGATGTACGCGGCGCGCTTGGGCCCTATCTCAACGTTTTCCTTGTCACCCAGCGCCATTGGAGCCAGACCGAAACTGGCCTCGTCACGACGGTCGCCGGCCTGCTCGGGCTGATCGCGCAGGCGCCAATCGGGGCGGCGATCGATGCCGCCCGACAAAAACGCGGGCTCATCGTGCTCGCATTGGCGGTGCTGGCCATTGGCGCGGGGGTGGTCTTTGCCGCGTCTTCGTTCTGGGCCGTTCTGGCGGCGAATACGGCGATCGCGGTGGTCGGAGACGTGTTCGGCCCAGCCGTCGCCGCGCTGACCTTGGGGCTTTACGCGCCGCGACGCCTCGCCCGCCGCTTGGGGCGCAACTCCGCCTTCGACCACGCGGGAAACGTCGCGATTGCGGCGGCCGCCGGTGCGGTCGGCTACCTGTTTTCGCAGCGGGCCGTATTCCTGATGGTGCCACTCTTCGCGGCGCTCGCCGCTGCCGCGGTGCTGAGCATCCCGCAAGGCGCCATCGACCAGGACCGGGCGCGCGGCCTCGGCGACGGCGAGAAGCGCGCTGACGGCGGACCGGAGCCGTCGGGCTACCGGGTATTGCTGCGCTGCCGGCCATTGGTGATCTACGGCTTGTGCGCGATGCTCTTTCATTTCGCGAACGCCCCGCTGCTGCCGCTGGTCGGTCAGAAGCTGGCGCTGTCGCATCCGAACTGGGCCACCGCGATGATGTCGTCCTGCATCATCGCCGCGCAGCTCATAATGCTGCCGGTCGCGCTCGCGGTCGGCCGCAGCGCCGATCGGGTCGGGCGCAAGCCGATCCTGCTGCTGGGGTTTGCGGTCTTGCCGATACGCGCCGTGCTTTACCCGCTGTCCGACAATGCGGCGTGGCTGATCGCGGTGCAGGTTCTCGACGGTGTGGGTGCCGGGGTCTTCGGCGCGATCACCCCGCTGGTGATAGCCGATCTGATGCGCGGCACCGGACGCTACAACCTTGCGCAGGGAGCGGTCGCGATGGCGCAAGGCATCGGTGCAAGCCTCAGCGGATTGGTGGCCGGCGCCGTCGTCGATCGTGTCGGGTACACCGCAGCGTTTCTGGAAGCAGCTGCCGTCGCGGCGATCGCGTGCGGCGTTCTCTTTCTGCTGATGCCGGAGACGGCGCCCCGCAAAGAAGGCCCGCTCGCTCGCGATAAGGCGGAGTCCAGCCAACCCCCGATGAGGCTGCCTTGAATGGCCAAGGGATCATAGCGGCAACGAACGCCGCCGCCACGGCGTTTGTTGCAGTCTGCTGAGCAAGCAGGGCTTCGCGAGGAGAGAACGTGCCGATCATGCCAGGTCCCTCTCCCGTTTCGCCCGGATCGAGCGCTGCGGATCCTATTGCCGGGCCGTCGGATGCAGAGCGCTCTTTCCTGCTGCAAGCAGGCGTGGTCGCAATCGTCGCGCTCTATTTCGCGCGGGAAGTCCTGATCCCGATCACATTGGCGATTTTGCTGTCGTTCCTGCTGGCACCGATCGTGACGCTGCTCGAACGTGTGCGGTTCGGCCGGGTGCCCGCGGTCCTGCTTGCGGTTGTGGCGGCGCTCGGGATCATCACCAGTTTTGGCGGTGTGATCGGGTCGCAAGTCGCGCAGCTCGCCGGCAACATCCCGCAATACGCCGGAACAATCGAGAAGAAGGTGGCGGCCATTCGCGCCTATACAGTCGGGCGCGTAGACCGCCTTGTCGCGACGGTCGACCACGCGCCGGCACCGCCGCAAGCCGGCGAGAGCCCATCCGGCCCTCTGGTGGCCGCACCGACGACACCCTCGGGGACGGCGCCGCAACCGGCCGCGCCGGCCTTGGGCGAAACGCGGTCATCGCCGCTGGCGCTTGCGGAGCGCTACCTCTCCCCGGCGCTGTCGCCGCTGGCGACAATCGGCATCGTCTTCGTCGTCGCTATCTTCATCCTGCTGCAGCGCGAGGATCTGCGCGACCGCTTCATCCGGCTGTTCGGCGCGACCGACCTCCACCACACGACGGCCGCCCTCGACGACGCCGCCCGCCGGCTCAGCCGGTATTTCCTGACCCAGCTCGCGGTCAACACCACCTTCGGCGTCGTCATCAGCACCGGGCTCTATTTCATCGGCGTGCCGAACCCGCTGCTGTGGGGCATGCTGTCCGGCCTGTTGCGGTTCGTGCCCTATATCGGCTCGTTCATCTCGGCCGCCTTGCCGATTGCGCTCGCCGCTGCGGTGGACCCGGGCTGGTCAATGGCGATCTGGACCGCAGCGCTCTACGTGGTGGTCGAGCTTGTGGTGAGCCAGGCGGTCGAGCCGCTGCTCTACGGCCACAGCACCGGCCTGTCGCCGCTGGCGGTCATCGTCGCCGCGATCTTCTGGAGCTGGCTGTGGGGCCCGATCGGCCTGTTGCTATCGATGCCGCTGACCCTCTGCCTGGTCGTGCTCGGGCGCTATGCCGAGCGCCTCGAATTCCTCGACGTATTGCTCGGCGACCGGCCGGCCTTGACGCCGATCGAGAGCTTCTACCAGCGCATTCTCGCCGGCGACGCCGACGAGGCGCAGGAGCACGCAGAGCAGCTCCTGAAGGAATGCTCCCTATCGGCCTATTATGACGAGGTGGCGCTCAAAGGCCTGCAGCTTGCCGCCAATGACGCGGAGCGGGGTGTGCTGCGCCGGGACCAACTCGAGCGAATGAAAAACACCATCAACGGGCTCGTCGCGGAACTCGATGCGCATGACGATCGCGAGCCGGCTGGAAGCGAGGCGGCACAGCACGGCGACGCGCCGCAAGACGAGCGCGCCCCCTCGCCCCCGATGCCGGTGCCGGGCCATCCGCGAGCCGCCGAACTTGCGCCGGCATGGCGCGGCGAGACGCCGGTGCTGTGCGTCGCAGGCCGCGGGCCGCTGGACGAGGCGGCATCCGCCATGCTCGCCCAGTTGCTGCGCAAGCATGGTTTGGGCGCCCGAACCGTGCCCTACGAGGCCGTGTCGCGCGAGGGGATCGGGTCGCTCGCCACCGCGGGGGTGGCCATGGTCTGCATCTCCTACCTCGACATCTCCGGCACGCCCTCGCACCTGCGCTACCTGATCCGGCGGCTGCGACGAACGCTGCCGCAGGTACCGATTTTGGTCGGCCTTTGGCCTGCGGAGGACGAGGTGCTGAAAGACGACCAAGCGCGGGCCGCGATCGGCGCCGATTGTTATGCGACGGCGTTGCGGGATGCCGTGAGGTTCTGCATGGAGGCGGCGCACAAAGCCTCCCGCAGCCGCGGCCGGGAGCAGATCGAGGGAACTCGCCTCGGCCTGAAGCCGCCTGGCGCTGCGCTGTCGTTCCGCCGCGCGTTTCTGTGCTAAAGCACGCGGATGTCGACCCTCCGCTCGGCTTTCCTTCAGACCGCGACCGAGCGCGGCTACCTGCATCAATGCACCGATATCGAGGCGCTCGATGAGCGCGCTCAATCGGGCCTGGTCGGGTATGTCGGCTACGATTGCACCGCGGACAGCCTCCATGTCGGCAATCTGCTGTCGATCATGCTGCTGCGGCTGTTTCAGAGGACCGGCCACAAGCCGATCGTTCTGATGGGGGGCGGCACGACCCGGATCGGCGATCCTTCCGGTAAAGACGAAGCACGGCGCCTGATCGATGACGCCGAGATCGCGAGCAACATGGCGGGGATCCGCCGGGTGTTCGAAAAATTCCTCGATTTCGGCGACGGCCCGACCGCCGCCGTCATGGTCAACAACGCCGATTGGCTGGACGAATTGCGCTACATACCTCTGTTGCGGGATGTCGGGCGGCATTTCTCGGTCAACCGCATGCTCACGCAGGACAGCGTGCGGCTGCGGCTGGAGCGCGACCAGCCGCTTTCCTTTCTCGAATTCAACTACATGATCCTGCAGGCTTACGACTTCCTGGAGTTGGCGCGACAGCGCGACTGCGTGCTGCAGATGGGCGGCTCGGACCAGTGGGGAAACATCGTCGCGGGGGTCGATCTCGGGCGACGTGTCGAGGGCCGAACCTTATTCGGGCTCACGACGCCGCTGGTGACCACCGCCGCGGGCGCGAAGATGGGCAAATCCGTGCAAGGTGCCGTCTGGCTCGACGCCGAAAAGCTTTCGCCGTACGAATATTGGCAATTCTGGCGCAACGCCGACGATGCCGATATCGGCCGGTTCATGCGTCTGTTCACAGAACTACCGCTCGACGAGATCGCGCGACTGGACACGCTGGCCGACGACAGCGATGTCAACGAGGCGAAGAAGGTTCTCGCAACCGAGGCGACGGCCTTGTGCCACGGCCGTCCTGCCGCCGAAGCCGCGGCAGAGACCGCGCGCGCCGTGTTCGAGGAAGGCGGGACCGGCAGCGAACTCGCCCGCCTGGAGCTACCGCGCGCACTGCTTGAGCGCGGGATCGTAGCGTTCGAATTGTTCAGCCGCGCCGGCCTCGCCGCGTCGAACAGCGAGGCGCGCCGGCTGATCAAGGGCGGCGGCGCCCGCATCAACGACCGCGTCGTCGCCAGCGAAACGCAGCCTATCTCGCTCGCCGATCTGGACGGGCAAGGCCGGGTCAAGCTCAGCGCTGGCCGCAAGCGCCACGTCTTGCTTCAGCCGGTATAGCAGGAATCCGGAAGCCGTCGAGCGATCGGATCGCCCTAGGCGGCGCCCGCAATCCGCGCGGTCCCGTTACAAGCTCGTCCGCCAGTTTTCACACCCGCCGTCGCTGAATTTGACCGGTCCCGCCGCACCCCCCGCCGCGTTGAGGGCCGTAACCAGATCGAGGCGATCTTCCGGCGGAACGATAAAGACCAGAAAGCCGCCGCCGCCCGCCCCAGAAACCTTGCCGGCGAGCGCTCCGTTCGCGAGGGCGACGGCGAACAGCATCTCGATCTTCTCGCTCGAAATTCCGGACGCGGTAAGCTGCTTCGCGGCCCATCCATCGGCGAGAATGCGCGCCATGTCGCCGACATTGCCGAGCAGCAACGCGTTCTTCATCGCGATCGCATCCGCCTTGAGCCGGTTCATTGCGGCAATCGCCTCCGGGCTGCGGTCGGCAATCGATGCGGTCTGTTGCGCAATGATTCCGCCGGCATCGCGCGCGCCTCCGGAGAAGCACACCGCCAGCGACGACTCGACCTCATTGCGGATGCCGCTAGAGAGCCTGAGCGGGTTGACGATGACGCGGTTGGAGTCGAGGAACTCGATAAAGTTGGCGCCCCCGAACGCGGCCGAATATTGATCCTGGCGGCCCCCCGGCAGACCGAGATCGACGCGCTCTATATCGAAGGCGAGGCGCGCGATCTCGTATTCGCCAAGCGGCACGCCGAGACACGCGCGAAAAGCATCGACCAACGCGACGACAAGCGCGGATGACGAGCCGAGCCCCGAGCCCAACGGCGCGTCGACCGTCGTCGTGATCGTCGCCGCGATAGGCTCACCGCCATTGTAATCGCGGATCATCCGTTCGTAGACGCCGCGATGGAGCAGGAGCCGCGCCTCGGGGATCTCGGCCTTTGCCGGCAGCACCTCCTCGGCCCGCAGATCCTTCGATCGAAAGACGATCCGCCCATCGTCGCGCAGGCTAATGAAGGCATAGGCGAAGCGATCAATCGTGATGTTGAGGACGGCGCCGCCGAACTCGTCGCAATAGGGCGACAGATCGGTGCCGCCCCCGGCGAGCCCCAGCCGCAGCGGCGCTCGCGCCCGGATCAGGTGGCGGAGGCTCGATTGCAAAGGCACCTCCCTCGCGGCGAATGGCGTGCTCACTATAGGCTGGGACCGGCGCCGCGGCGAAAAACGGGTCGGGTTCTGCCAATCCTTGCGGTTGATAGGCCGCGCTCGTTAGCGAAAGATGAAGGCGGGTGTCGTTGCCGGGGCGACGCCGGGTGGTCGGGCGCGAGTCCGCGGCTCGGGCCGGTTATCGCGTCCCTCACCGGGGTCGCAAGGACACCCCGAGCGCGGCAGCAAAGCGGTAGAGATTTGGCGTCGCGTCCCCGCGCGTCCGGTAATTGGGATATTGGGCGTAATCATTCCTCTCCATTTGCCCCTTTGGGAACTTCCACCAGTACCAATACGGTTCTGTTTCCACCAGCATTACGCCGCCGCGAAACGCGGCCTTCGCCCAATCCACCACTTCATCTATAGGGCAATGAATTTCATCGTTATCGCACAGCCAGGCTTGATCGGACAGCCCATACCCCCGTGCCCTATACTCGACATATTCTCGCATCGCCGGGAGCCAGTCCACCCCGCGAGAATGTCCGCCCGGTTCATTGTTTGCATATGTGACGATGACGGTGTTAGGAAACCGACCTATCAACGACCGCAATTGGGATTCGTATTGCTGCTGCTTAACGTCGGGCGGCATCGCCTTATGGTTGAAGGACCAGAGCCAGTCGGAGAAAATGGTGAACATTCTGTTTTGGGCAGCAAACCTGAAATGCGCCTCGACCAAGGACGACTGAAAGTAATCGTCGTCGGGCCAATTTTTCTTGAACGCGTTCGCCCAATCCTGGCCATGGAACTTGCTCGCATGAATGGTAAAGTTCATCGAAAACAGCTCGTGGAGCCGTATCCCGGCGAAATGGCTGCCGTAACGAGCTTTGTATTCCTGCAGCTCCGATATTGAAAGCTCCTGACCATGCGAGCGGTCGTAAGGCGCGGTTCCCGCTTCGAGCGTCGTCGCATCGGAGGACAGGGCTTCGAGGATGAATGGCACATCGTTCTGGGACAGAAGATCAAACGCAGCGTCGAGATAAGTTTTGTTCCTTTGATCGGCCGCCAGCAGCGCGTAGGTATCGTAATTCGTCGCAAACCTCTTGAGGTCGTCGATCGCGCGCCGTAACCCCGAGGCGTCATCGTTCTGCACCGGACCGTTCGGAAAGCCCTGATCGATCGAGAAGACCAGCATAGGCCGGTGCTCCCGCGGGTTATCCGCCGCGGCCGAGACACTGAGTAAAGCCACGGCACATGCGCCGGCGACGCTGACTAGACGTAAAGCAAGATGAACGCGACGCACCGAACTCCAGCGGATCAAGGTGATTCCACGGTGCCTGCGTCAGGCACCTCCGGGCAGGTTAATGAGGATGCCCATTCCCGAGCGACCGAAGCGCACCCGACGATTCCGGGCAAACAGCCCGCGCTCTGGTTGCGAGAGCCCAACCGTCGCGCCATCGCGTCGGCGCAGCCGTCATTCTCCCGCAGTTCGATCCGTCTGTCGGTAGCGCGTGAAGATGTCCGCCTATCATAGCGCATCATATGTCCGCTTCTGCTGATGATGGGCCTGTGGGGTTGTGGGTAACTCGGCAGAGTTATCCACAAAT
>Ga0213875_10001122_pt1 | contig 18467 bp, 18 predicted proteins | sample BarmaccomBMRX_R8_FD_160105 | JGI IMG/M metagenome (GOLD analysis project Ga0213875, IMG submission 160105) | Root-associated microbial communities from Barbacenia macrantha in rupestrian grasslands, the National Park of Serra do Cipo, Brazil - RX_R8 | ecosystem: Host-associated > Plants > Roots... | reverse complement strand
TAACCTAAGTTGCTACCGACACAGACAGTGAAAAGAGAAGGCTAAGAGAAAACACGTCAGTTTGAGCACAAACCCTTGCGGTGTGACGGCGTGGATGTGCTTAGGCAATAAGTTCGTGACTTGACTAAAGGTGGTTTCGATGCGCTGTCGGATGGGTTTAGCCACAAACTCTTTGCATAAAGGTAAAGGGGCTTTGGCATTAGACCGCGTCAGCGCTTGTAAGGTGACTTGACCCGCCTCGGCCAGTAAGTCTTGTTCGGCCCGGTCACAATAGGCTTTGTCACCATGCACGACCGCCGTGGCCGGTAACTCTAAAGGCAGCAAGCGCAAGCCATTAATATCGGCACAAGAACCATGCGTCAACACAAACTCGACTGGTTGGCCATGGCCCGTGACTAACAGATGCACCTTGAAGCCATAGAAATAGCGTCTTTTGCTGGCGATGTAGCCGCGCATCGCTTCATATTGGGGATGGGGAAAGAGACGACACCGCTGAATGCGAATGTTATCGCACACGGCTATGGGCAAAGAGTCCACCACATACTCAGACGTAGCGTTATGGGCCTTGAACACTTCACCCAACAGCGCAAAGAGGGTAGCCCAAACATGTGCCGGAAGTTGGTGGAGGCGGCGGGAAAAGCGACTGGCACTCAGCGTATGCGTAAAGTAGCCATGCGTGTGCAGGAAGTGACGTGCTAAAGCCATATTGCCGCCAAAGAAAGCTGCCGCCACTAAAGGCACCGTCATCACTTCGGCTCCCGACAAGCGGCTTTGAGGGTCATCCCGATAGCCGATGGCGTGCAGTAGATTGTCACCCAGGACGTACATGGTGGTTATGGTATGCTGCATTTTGGTCTCCTGATTGTGAGTTGGTTGCTCTACAATCAGGAGGCTATCGGCTACCCTTAGCGGTAGCAACTTAGGTTAGATACTCAAGCATCACTCAAAACAGCGTATTGCCATCGCGCGCTGTGCTGCGTAACTCCCCATTCTTATTTTAGACGAGCCAACCAGCGGCCTCGACGCGGCCTCGGAATGAGCGGTCATCGCCGCCCTGGAAGTGGCGGCGCAAGGGCGCACCACCTTGATCATTGCACATCGGCTCTCGGCTGTCCGCTTCGCTGATCTCATCGTCGTTTTAGAACATGGCCGAATTGTGGAGCAAGGCACCCACGGTGAACTGTTGGCACAGAGCGGGCGCTATGCTACCGTCTGCCAACTGCAATTTATGGCTGTGCCGAGTGGTGGCAGCATCGGTCCTAAGCGATTTAGGAGCCAGTGAATGCCGTCAAGCGGCAGACTTCTGCTTAACAACTGTAGATAGCAGTCACAAAAGTAAAACAGCCTACCCTTACTGAGAATTTGCTCCGCTGTCTCTTCATCGCTGCTACGGTATTGGCACAGCGTTGTTGGGCCCAGTGCCCGTGACAATGCGCTGCAAGATGTTATTAGTCATCTGGCGCAGAGGCGCAGACACCGGAATAGGGTTCAGCTCATTGTATGGTAGATGATAGGAGGTTAAGCCAAAGACCCAATCTAGGGTGCCCGCATTGAACACAATATTATGGCTACCAGCCAGTTCGCGCACCGCGGCCACCGCGATACGTCGTTTAGGGATGTTGTCGGCATTAAAGAAGGGGGATTCTCCTATAATCGTAACTTGCTCTCCCGGAACGTGCAGCAGTTCAGGATGGAAGATGGCATCCACTTCGTAGCCTAGAATACCGGGAATAACCGCTCCCTCATCCAACTCGGTGCCCTTGAAGACCCAGTGCTCGGTGTTTTTGGCGATGAAGTTTTGGTTATGGTAATTGATGGCGGAATACATCGAGACCAGCACGTTGTCTTCGGGATAATTAATATGGGGGTCACGCCACTTACCGGTCGCTAACGAGACCCCGGACGGCCCCAGCGATTGCACCGGGTCGAGCCTAGGATTATCATAGCCTGCCATGCGGCGGTTGGCGTGGCCCTGGAAGTCAGGATAATTGCGCACCTGGCGATACATATCGTTGCCGCCAAAGAACGCTGCGCTCACTCCCAGAGCAATCGCTGCTTCTAAGCGCGCGCGCTCGGCTTGACTCCAATATTCATCGTGTCCGGCAGACACAAACCCCTTGTAGTTCAAGAGATGGGTGAGGCCAGCGGCCACTGCATTGTTGGTGGTATAAGTGACGTTATAACCCTGTTCTTCGAGAAAATACAGCATGGCATACGTCCACACCAAGACATTGCCACTGCCAAACTTCTGCTCAAAGGGTCGGTTCCAAGACACGTAATAGGCGCGGTAGAGACGCTGACCAGAGTGAACACTACCAGGAGCCACGTCCGCATTGGCGGAGCGGCTATAATCTTGATAGAGCGAGGTGCCGCCCCAGGAGTTATACGCCTGGTCAGTGTTGAGTGGTACCTGGAAAACTAAGTCTGCCAGGGTGTTGTCATCGCGCAAGACGACGGGCACGAGCCACTGCTGGCCGCTGCTATTGGTGAGCTTGAAGAGATAGATGCCACTTGTCCATTGGACCGGAAAATGCACCGTATCCGTGCAAATCCAGTTGGCCTCTCGAATATAGGTTTCCTGTCCTTTTTCATCTTTTAAGCTGGCGGTGCAGGAGTCACAATCGAATGGCGTAGCCGGATTCAGGTCATGGACATAAGCACCCTGATAGCGCGGCGAATTACCAGCTACTACGCTCATCAACCGGGCACCGACGCCACCATAAAACCCTAAACGAAAAAGCTGAATGGTATAAGGCGTCTTGCTGCTGACATAAAGATGCACTGCCTGGCCTCGGTTGATGCTGTCTTCCCCGGCATAGGCTTGAATCTCCCCATACCAAGCCGCTTGAAGGGCATCCCAACCCGGTGTGCCTGGCTGCTGATTCTCCAGTTGGATTGGATTGGGGGCCGATGTATCATGGGCCGAGTGTAGTTGGCCCGGCGATCTCTCAGCGGCATAAGCCAGAGGCAATGGCCATACACTGCCCTTCGCTTGGCCTCCACCTTTTCCGCAGGGGTTGAGGCACACCAGAAGAGTTAAGCACAGCGCAGCGAGGCGCAAGAATAGGATGTTAGGTTTCAAAGAGGGTTTGCTTTCTTAAGCTTAGCCATAGTTAACTAACTAAAGCTGTAGACAATCAGACAACCTGGTAGATGTTCTACCAGGTTGTCTGATTGTTGGTGAGAATAGAACTTCGAGGCTAGGTCTAACGCACGGTGATAGGTCCAGGCTGAACCATAATTACGTGCCCGCCACTGTCTTTGAGATCATTCCAGTGGACGTTGGCGACAGCGCCCTTACGCAGTGCGCCAGTGGCCAGCATCAGATGCACCGTGTGCGTTTTCGCATCATAACTGGCGCTTTGCACGGCCACGCTGTGGCTACCAACCTGCACTGTAAAGACCGTGGCATCCGTGGCATCGCTTGCTTCTAAAGCTCCGCTAAAGGTGAGGTCTATCGTGTTGGTCGTCGCGTTGGCCGTTGCATTGGAGAGCGTCACCCGCGAAGCGACCACCGTGATCGTGCGGCTGACGGGATCACTGACTTTCAAAGCCCGGTCAACCGCGCGTGCCGTCAGCAGATAAGTGCCAGGAGCCAGATCATCGGGCAGCGTCACCTGCCACGGCGCGGTCACCACCTTATTCGGATTAGGCGGCGTGATGGCGAGTTTAAAGCTGCCCAGGAGGGGCGTGGCAGTGAACTGGGGCGCGTCGGAAGAATTGGCCCAGTTGAAATACGCATGGCTGGCATTCTGGAGGGTTAGGACAACGGTTAAGACGCCACTGGTTTGGTCGCTGGCACTCCCGTTAGCGGCAGCCGTTGTCGCGCTGGTCATGGTTACTTTGGGCGCTACGGTGTCTACACCAGCCGCCGTAAAGTCTAATTTAGCCTTATCGCCAGCCTTCACCGCTACCGTGCGATAAGCCGGGCTAAAGTAGCTGCCGGGCGCAAATGGCACCACCAGATAGCTGCTCACCAGGACGCTGAAGGTGTAATCGCCTTTACTGTTGGTGCGGGTCTGGCTAATCAAGTTCGTGCCGCTCTTGAGCAAGGCGGGGTCGGCCAGCACGGCGGCCAGAGCGGGCAAATTCTGCTGGTCAACCAGTAGCACCGGCACGTTCGTCGCTGGCCCCAGCGGGCTTGAGATATGGCCGCTAATGGAAGGCTTAAGCTTGACTGCGGCTCCCGCAATCGCGGCTGTGGGCATAGCGGTTTCGGCCATCTGCGTGTCATCTACGTTAGACCCATTAGGATCGGTGATATTCGGATCGGTCGCACTTGGGTCCGTGACACTGGGGGCAGTGACGTTGGGATCAGTCGTGTTAGGATCGGTTAAATTGGGGTCGTTAGTGTTATCCCCTGAGCCATCGGTGGACGATCCACCATCTGCTGGGCCGACATCAGGGCCACTGTTGCCATCGGTTACACCAACGTCTACCCCACCAGTGCCATCGCTGGCTTGCACCGGGAGCGGCGTTAGCGTATAGGTTAGCGAGCATAAGCCAACGGTAAGAGCTATGCCCACGAGCTTTCGAGTTATCGTGTCTGTTTTCATTTCAGTCATCTAATGACATCCTCCTTAGTTTTGACTGGCACTGGCTAGTGAAAGTTAAATCTCGCCTTCATCCGCAATAGCCCTAAAAAGCAAGATGCCGAGCGAGCATTATTGTCCCGCTAATCATCCTAACCTCTATGTCATCAAGGACTTATAAAGCGACGGCGGTCAGCGGTAAAGATGGTATCAAGATGCAGGTGGCAATGCAGCAATGAGCCCATACCGATTGTCACTTGCATCTTGACGGCCTCACGTCACCAGAATACCTTAGTGCGCAGTCGTTGCGGGGGTGGCACCAGTAGCAGCCCAGGCCATACCTTTGGTCTTGGTGCTGGTGGTCATGGTACTGGTCGAGCTATTATTGTTCTTATGGTGGGAAACTAAGGCAATCACGCCGATGACAGCGGCACCAATAATAAGTTCTCGGCCACGACTGTGACTGGAACGTGCCTCGGCTGGCTGCATGGCTAACGAACTACTTAACAAACCAGCGACCATCAAACCCAACGCCGACTTCTTCATTAATTTTTGCATACTCTCTCCTCTATAGGGCATTTACAGAGTGAATATGGATAAGCCTGCCCTCTCACTAAGACCTTAACACCCAGCCAAGACGAGGAACAGGCAAAAGCCGCGAATGGCCGCTGAGAATTTACTCAGCTAGCTTTAAGCTAATGTTAAGCTTCGTCTGCTAAAATTGATTTTACCTTGTGTGTCAGTGGGCAAAGCTGCTGTGGCAAGCAGCTTTGCCCGTCTCACAGTAATTAGGGTGCCGCATAGTTAGACAAACCAATAATTAGGTCATTGAACCAAGTTGCCAACAGAGAACTGTCTTATGTACGGTGACGGACAGATATAAGACTATCACTTTATAATACTCGACTATGCGTAAGGGTTTATATCTAAGTGACAATAATCGTCTTAAGTGACAAAACTTGAGAGGTTACTCTCAGGCCGATCTCCAAGAGCCAGTTGGTCACAAGCATGTGCTAGTCCTGTGCTAATAATGAGCACCTCATTCACCTTGGTGCAGGGGTGATGTTAGTGGGAATCTACCTGCGTAGCACGTGGTGGCCGCAGTAGTTCCGGGCGTTTTGAGGCTTGCGCCAATTATCAGTCAGATTCATGCTCATGTTAAGAATGGATGTTGCTCAACAACGCTTGCACCTGCGCCGGGATAGCCCCTCTGCTGGGGGCTGGGCAGGTGCGTGCGCCCCTGAGCGGCAGACTATTTGGTGTTGGGGAGTGGCCGCATTAGTCCCCCTGCTGACCTTTGGCTTTGCGCTGGGTGGCCTGCCCATCACCACGCCCAATGAGGGGCTTTATGGGCAGATTGCACACGAGATGATCGAGCGGCATGACTGGGTTGTGCCCCATATCAATAGCGTGCTCTATTTCGAGAAGCCGCCGCTTTTATACTGGCTCTGCGCCCTTTGCATGAGCATCCTGGGCGCGACTCCTCTGGCGGCTCGTTTACCCTCCGCGCTGGGTGGCATCCTGCTCGCCTGGCTGATCTTTTGGATGGGTGCCCGTCAATATGGCCTGCGGGTAGGCACCTATGCCGCCCTGGTGCTTTCAACGAGCATCGGGTTCGTGCTGATGGCCCGTCAGGTGATGTTCGATGCGCTGCTCACCACCTGGATGACCGCCAGCATAGTCTCTTTTTGGATGGCGACCACCCCAGACGGCGGCACGGGGTCGCCTGCTGGTGAGCGTGGTGGTGAGCCGGGTAGCGATGAAAACATCAGGCAGCGGCAGAACCGCGAGCTTACGGACGAAGCCAGCATCGAAAACGCAGCCTCGCTGGTTCAAGCTGGCCGTCGTCGCTCAAACTTGATCTATGTCACTTATGCTGCTCTCGCCCTGGCCGTGCTGACCAAGGGGCTTATCGGCCTGCTCCTGCCGTTCCTGACCTTATTAGCTTATGCCGCCGTGACTCGTGACTGGCAGCGTCTACGCGCCCTGCGCCATAGCGGTGGCATCGCTCTCTTTATAGCTTTAGCCGTACCCTGGCACGTTCTCATGGCCCTGCGGCACCGCGAGTGGGTTTGGTTCTACTTCATCAATGAGCATGTCTTGCGGTTTTTAGGACGACGGCAGCCCAAGGACTACTGGACTGGCAACCTGCTGACGCCTTCTTGTGGCTTTTGCGTGCTGCTCTTACCCTGGAGCATTTTTTTGCCCGCCCTGGGTGCCCGTCTCTTTACCATCTTTCGCACTAGCCCCTGCTTTAGCTGCGGCGTCGCCCGCCCACAGGATGTGAGTCAGGAATTGAGTCAAGGGGAATTGAGTCCGGGGGGTGATTCGCCCCCGGCTCGGGATGTAGCGTGGGAGCAAGCAACCCTCTTTAATCTCTGCTGGTTCCTGGTGCCATTGCTGTTTTTTACTGTCTCGCGAACGCGCACGTTGTACTACCTCTTGCCTGTCCTGCCGCCTCTCGCCTTGTTAATTGGAGAATTGTGGGGCCATGCGGCTGCGACTTGGAGTGAGGCCCAGGGGCGACGCTGGTTCTCGGTCTCACTCGGCATTGCTTTGGCTAGCGGTATCCTAACATGGCTATGGTGCTGCACCCAAATCAGTAGCGCCAGCTTGCGGGCTGGACGAATCACTTTAGTGGCCATAAGCCTGTACTGGCTGCTACTGGGTATGGCTGCCACCTTAACTGCGGTTAAACGGGCAGCTTTCAACACGGCTTTTGCCTGTTTCGCTGCGGCTGCACTCGTTACAACTTTGGTGGCCATTGGAGTAGCGGCCTATGCGGGAGACCGCTGTCCAACCGTTGATTCGGAACAACCATTAGCCAGCGCCATAGTCAAGGCACAGCCACCGGCGGGAACCCTGGTAGCGATGGGCGACCGTTTAGAAAACCATTCGGCTTTCGTCTTCTACCTGCCACATCGATTGCGACCCATTCTAATTGTGAATGGTCAACGCGGCGGCGATCTGGAGTTTGGTAGTCGCTTCCCAAGTGTCCACCACTTATTTATCTCTTATAAGGAACTGAACCAACTGGCGCAGCAGCGCCCGCTTTTCTTACTGACCAACCTACCATGCCGCCACCGCTTGGCAGCCACCCTCCATCCCTTTTATCGCAGCCGTAAAACAATGGTATGGACTAACCTTCCTTTGCACAAAGAGTGATCCCACCCGACCCTTGCTTCATCTAGAGTAATGCGGAGTTTGCATGAATGAATTTGAATCCCTGACGCCATTGAGAAAAGGCTCTAAATCCTTACTCCTCACGGCCATTGCCTCTGCTTTTTTTTATCGGTTGATGCAGAGCTTAAACTGCCTCACCCCACACGGCGAAGACCCCATTGGTGAAGCCATTGGCCAAGCCCTCAGTCGCCCCTTTAATTTTTTCTATGTGGCTCTGAGCCTGGTGTTGGTGGTAGTGCTGGCGATCCTGCATCGCGCGCCGCAGGTGTATTGGTGGCCCCTCGACGTGATCGCTTGTGAGTTACTGGTCGTTGATGGTTTCTGTAAAAAGGTTATTAAACTACAACGACCCGGAACGGAATCACATCCTGGATTCCCCAGCGGACACGCCAGTTTTGCCTTCGCCCTGGCTTATCTGGTTTATCAGCAGTGGCCGCCCCTGGCTCCCCTTTGGTTCACCCTGGCGGCTCTCATCGGCTGGGCACGCTTTAAGCTGCGGGCGCACTATGGTTATCAAGTTATTGGCGGAGCCATCATCGGCATCGCGCTGGGCTGGCTGGTGAGCCACTGTTATGATGGCGTGCTTTTCCCTCACTTAATCCACTGGCATGACAACCTTATTCATTAGCCGCCCGGCAGAGCATCAAGAGTCGCTCTTGAGGCAGCGGCCCTGGACACTCCACTGAGCGACCTTAGTGCCCTGACGCTGGCACCACACCCAGCACGATGCGCTGCAAGATGTTGTTGGTCATCTGACGCAATTCTGGCGATACCGGTATGGGGGCCGCCCCCCCACGGTGGTGGCGTGTGGGGGAGCATCGCTGTCAGTATCGGTGGGATGCACCGGGGCATAAGGCAGGTGCGTATCGGTTAAGCCAAAGACCCAGCCGAGGGTGCCTGCATCGTAATACGTTCATCCCCGGCGGGCAGATGCGGCGGTGTCAGGATGCCGTCCACCTCGTAACCCAGGATACGGGGAATGGCATTGCCATCGCGTAGACCGGTGCCGGTGAAGACCCAGTGCCCAGTGTTCTTGACCATGAAATCCTGGTTAAGCCTAATGATTGGGTACGGTAATGGTGCCCACTTTAAACGCGGGCGTGACATGGTTGCCCATAGTATCCCCCGCCGTAACAGTGACCTGGTAAACATTGTCGGCGGCGTTGTTGGCGTTAGCTGGTAAATTGACCTGATAGCCCCAGCGGTCGGGTCGGCTATTGAAGGAGATCATGGGCTGTGGCCCGTGCAGCAAAGATTTGCCATTCGCTTGCAGGACATCTATCTTGACACTGGAAGGGTCTACCCCGGAATCATCGGTAACGTCCACCACCACGTAAGCTTTACCCCCCTGTGAGGTTAAGGGATTAGGCACCAGGGTGATACCGCTGCCGACCGGGGTAATGGTGGGCGGTGTCGTATCCGCGTTGCCGCCGGGGCTGACCAATACGAGTTCCACTATCTGGGCCAGCAGCAGCGGGTGGCGCGTGCCGCTCATCAGGCTGGGGTCTTTGTGGCCGACCACGACCACCGCCTGGCCTTTGGTTAATTTGGGTGTTGCGACCGGGGTGCCATCGGGAGCTTCATACAGCGCACGCGATAAGTCCACTTCATAGGTCACACCCACGATAGCAATTGCCGGGCAGGGCGTGTTGGGCGGGCAGTCCAGGCCATGATCGGGCGTCTTAACCAGGGCCGTCTTGCCATTGCTTTGCACCACCGTGCCCTGAATGACCACCGGCAGTTCGACCGCCGGGGCCGAGAGCTGCGCCTTGTTCGATTTGGGGCTTTCTCCTGCCGCGTTGACGGCTGTCACCTGATAGAAGGGAATAGTGTCCACACCAACACGAGCCTGGGCATCAATAAAGAAGGTGTCCTGCACGCCACGCTGGAGCAAGAAGGTTGCTCCCACTGGTTGGGGCACGACCTGCGAGCCGCTATAAACGCTATAACTGGAAGCCCCAAACGCTATAACTGGAAGCCCCTGGTACTGCATTCCAGGTCAGCACCACTCCGACAGCCCGCCCATCAGGATCGGTGCCCGCCCAGTGCGCCTTAAGGTCAGTGGGCGCAACGGGCAGCTTGGCGACCGGGCCAGAGCCAACCGCGGCCTGGATGGGTGCATTTAACGGCACCAGAATCAGCAGGGCCGCAACTGCGGTGGTAGCCAGGCCACGCACGGCGTTTCTGCTGCATAGAGCGCGCATCTCAAATCTCCTTTTCGTCCGCACAGGTTAGCTTGGTCGAAACGTCGCGGTCGAAACGTCGCGGTCGAAACGTCGCGGCTGCGCATTCGACGGCATTGTCATTATAATTGTTCCGGCCCCATCCTCTCCATCATGGAATCTTTATACGCTGCGTCCTATGAATCAGTTCATGGTACAGGAAGATAACGGAAGATAACGGAAATGGAACCGCATAGTAACCGACGCAGCTTTCTCCGTCCGAACTGTGTCGGGGTGGTGTCAAGCTATCGTTCAGAGCCGTTTATTTTAAGGCATTAGCCCCTGAACAGGCTGTATTAATGAGACTGTGTCATGGCTTCGACACAATCTATAATAGACCTCTTGCATAATCATTTAAGGCGGCACTTGCGTATCATCCACGGAATCGGGTGCGGTAAGCGCCGGGTAATGGCCATCATAATCATGCACATACTAACCTGATGCTGCATAGCAAGTCCCTCAATGGCTCAAAATCAAATTCCCGTGCTTTGCTACTTGTGTTGCATCACCACAGCACCCACTAAGAGCAAGATGGCACCCGCTACCTTCCAGATATTGATAGGACTACGCTCCACATCCAGCCAGCCAAAATGATCCAGCAGCATCGCCATCACGAGTTGACCAACGATCATGGCACTGATTACGGGCGCTGCCCCTAGAGGCTTAAGAGCCACCATTGAACACAGCACCGCAAAGCCACTCAACAAGCCCCCAGTCCAGCCCCACCAAGGCACTTGGCCCAATCCTACCAGTTGACCACGACCGAGCACCCCGGCTAGGGTCAGCCCTGTTAAACCCAATGTTCCAATGATAAAGGCGATCAAGATGGCCAGCGATGGAGACTGCACGGCATCGCGCAATTTAGAGTTGGCCGCGACCTGGATGGGAATAGCGATGCCCGCCAGGAACACTAATGGTAAGAGCAAATACTTCAAAATATATCCTCCCGAAAATATCGACCCTCTAATAAGCAAGTGTCACGCCACAACTTGAGGCACCGGACAGGGTGGATATTTCGGATTTTATAGTTGAAACACGCCAGTTGTCATTACCGGCGAGAATCGGAAATTGCTATGGGTTGAGATGAAACGGGGCCATGCGGTGGAGCAGAGTTTCCCTACTATACCAGCGTATCTATACGCCTAAGCTTGCTCATTAGAGCAAAACAAACCGCTCTCCTCTACTTCTTGTTGGTGCCTTGAGACTTTCGTTGCGCCCAGCGTTTTTTCTGTGACTCAGAGAGACGGAGCTTAGCTTCAGGACTCATAGGCGTCCCCTTGGCTCGTCCTGTCTTATGGCCCAGTGGCACCCACGCCAACACATCAGCTTCCCGAAGCGCAATGTGCCCCAGGATCCGCTTATGAGGTAAGCGTCCGCGCGCAACAGCTCCATAAATAGCAGCCCGTGTAACTCCCTTAAGCTTGGCGGCTTGGGCAACAGTCAAAAGGTTATGTCTCATAGTTTATAGAAAAAAAGATTCAGCTTTGAAAATACCATATTTGGGAAGTCTCGTACAATCCAAACAGAGTTTCAGCACTAAACTCTTGACAGATATATCTATTTTAGTATAATAGAATAGTCACGAACTAACATAAATAGATGGAACAAAGATATATCTCACAACCACTTCAAGAGTCTAATGTTGTTACGGGTGCTGAGGGTCGTCACTGGGAAGATTACCTCACCCCGGAGCAGCGTTTAGATGCCATTGCTGAGATTTTCGTGACCATCGCTTTACGCCTTATAAGAGAACAAGATGAACAACCAACCACCAACCTTTAACGCAGGTTCTGCCCCTACTCCCCGCTCGGTTAAGCGGGTGGCGCTCTATGCGCGGGTCAGCACCCAAGAACAAACCAAAGGGCAGTATCCCAGTTGTGATTCCCAGATAGATGAATTAGAAGCCTTCGCCAGAGCCAAGGGCTGGGAAGTCTTTGAGAGCATCAAGGACGAAGGCCATCGCGCTGGCACCCTGAAGCGACCAGGACTAACGCGGCTGCGCTGGCTGGTCTCCACGGGGCAAGAAGATGTGGTGGCTTGTGCCTGGTATAACCGCCTCATCGGGAGCCGGGACTTCTACATTCTTGATAAAGAGTTCAAGAACAACAACGTCCAATTCATCACCATCCACGATCCTGCAGATCGCAATACGGCTGCGGGTCGCCTCTTTGAGTCCATGCTCGTAACAATCAAGACCTTTGAGAATGAGCAGATCGGCGAGAAGGTCAGAACCAAGATGCGAATGCGCGCCGAGAAAGGTATGTGGAACGGTGGCCTCGTGCCCTTTGGTTTTATGCATGATCCACAGACCCAAGTACTCCAACCCAATCCAGAGACCAAGCACATTGTGTTGCAGATGTTCCAAACCTATGTGGACAAGCGGTCAGACTTTGCCGTGCGAGATTGGCTCAAGGCTCATCAGATACCGGCCCCGACTGGCAACGCCCTCTGGATGCCCGGCACTATCAGTGAACTACTGGCTAATCGGCGCTACATAGCTGAGATCGAGATCAACCGCGACAAGCAAGGCATTGACGATCTGCCCGAACACGAGTCGTATCGCATCGTTCCGGCTCCCCACGAACCGTTAGTGCCCAAGGAACTCTTTGAATTGGCCCAAGCAATCCGTAAGGAAAAGGCTGTTGCCTCTCCTGGTCGCCAAAGCCGGACGCGCAGTTACAGCCTCAATCAATGTGGCCGAGTTTACCCCCTCCAGGGGCGGATGGTATGTGGCACCTGCGGCCATGCCATGTGCCCGCATTACGTCTACCATAAAGCTAATCCGGCTAAAGGACGCCGCAGTAATTCTTACGTTTATCACTACGTCTGCGCTCAGAAGATGAAATATGGCAGCCAGTGCGACCACCAAAACCGGGTGCTGGCCAAAGACGCTGAGACGTGGATCTTGGAGAGAATTGAAGACCTGGATATTTTTGATGACCTGCTCGAACGAGAAATGGCGGGTGCTAAGGAGCGGTTTGAACAGGACATGCAGCCAGTCAAGGAGAGCCTATCTCTTGCCAAGGCAGCCGAGCGTGCTAACCAAGAGAAGATCGAGGAGATCATTGAAAGTGTTAGTAGCGGCAGAGCCAAAGGCGCTCTCTTTGATATTCTCAGTGAGCGGGCCGCAGAACTAAAACTGGAGCGGGAGAGACTCCGTGCGGAGCAGCGGCAGTTAAACGAACTCTTAGCGCCATTAGAGGAACATTTTGAAGCCAGTGGTTTACAGAGCGTGCTGAGTGACTTCACGCGACTGGCTAAAGGTGCTAAGCCCGAGGAACTACAGCGGTTGATATGCTTGGTCGTAAGAAGCGTTGAGTGGCGTCCTGATGGGAAACACAAAGTACAGTTCTACCACTTTCCTAAGCCTCAGAATAACTGCCACAATCCACCTCCAGGTCACGCTGCTCACCCTTTGCAGTCTTGGTACGAAACTACGCAGGAGCGGGCAGTAAACCGAACAGATACCAAACACCAATCTGATAGCTCTTGTTAAGCCAGATTGGTGTTTTTGTTGTCTAACGAATTAACCTGAAAGTCTGGTTCGACTCCGATGAGGGTGAGCCATTGCGAGATTCGACTCAGAAGAAGTAGTGAATCAACTGTTTCCTGCCCCTGCTCTCTTTACGGCCTCTTTTTTCATCTGAACTACGCAAGACCAAAGGTAAGATGATATTCTTTCTAGTTGCGCTATGCATAGAGCATCTACTGCTCTATGCAGCTTGGTAGGCAAGTGAACCATCTCTGGGTTAACTACTAGAAAATCCCTATCGGGCGAAGCCGTGCGGTGGTAAATGAGGTCATAGTATTGACTTATAAAGTTTATGGAGAGTGTGACTACACGATAGCGTAATACCAGTTGCCGTGCCACACCTTAATGCAAGAAACTCTATGAGAGATTGAAAGAGAGTCGTAGGGCCAAGCTTAGTTTTGATTGATTAGGATTGCACCTTCTATGTTTGCTAATAATTCCAGAGTAGTTGCAGCCGATAAGAGTCAGGTCGTCGCCTGCGATCTTGAAGGTGAGGTTGCTCTGTTAAACCTCCATAATCAAACTTATTATAGCCTTGATCCAATAGGTGCTTACATCTGGCGACGGCTTGACAACCCGCAAAGCGTGGCAGACTTACTGCAATCGCTGTTGCAGGAGTATGCAGTGGAAGCAGAACCCTGCCAACAAGACTTATTAAGGTTGCTGGAGCGATTGCATGAAGCGGGATTAATTATTGTGCTCCCTGACTCATAACTCTACGCTACCCCTCTAAGCCGATGTTGTTCCCTAACGCTACCCTTTTTATCAGGCTCTACCGAATGCCAGCGATGCAGCGTGCTCTGTTACTCCAGGCACTCTTGAAGGTGTCACTCATGCGATTGAGCCTGTATTGTCTGCCCCGGCGGACGATTCAGCGACTTTTTACTCAGCAAAACCAACCCCCCCGGAGCATTCATCCCATCCCTCAACCCGATCAAATAGCTTACGCGGTTACAACCGTGAGCCGCTACATACCACACGCCACCTGTCTCACCCAAGCCTTAGCAATGCAGGCTTTGCTGTCTCATAACGGCTACTCATCCCAATTGCACATTGGAGTCGCCAAGGCTGATGGGGGCCGATTACAGGCCCATGCCTGGGTCGAATATGATGGGCGGGTAGTATTAGGTGGCACCACCGAACGTTACACCCCACTGCTCAACCTGACTGAAAAGAATGGACAAGGCTTTACTGGCGAACAATAATGCAGACCTAAGAATGCAGCTTTAAGCGGTTAGGTTTTTAAATTGCCTGCCTGCATAGTGGTCTGAACGAGTTGAACTCCAGCAAAGAGTTGTTGCAAATCACGCGGTCGCTGGAGGCGATAAACGGGCAGTGCTTTAGCCAGTTGCGCACATTGCAAAAAGTTGGCGCCGGTGTCAGCAGGCGGGAGCGCGCGCACGCAGTAGGAATGGTTTATCAAATTCATTAAGGCTTGCTGGCGGGCCAGTAACTCGCACTGCGGGGTAGGCCCTTCCTCTAACACATAGGCGACTCGCAACGGCAATGGTTCAAGCTGAAAACCCTGGGGCACCGCACGTGCCCGTTTTTCTGCGTGATTAGCGACCAACGGCAACGCCTGCGCATTTTCGCCTAACGCTTCAACTGACTGCGGCCACAAGCGCATTTGCGGATAACTCGGATAAATAAGGGGAGCGTCTGGGGATATCGCTGTAAGTTGGACAGGAGTCGCTGCTGAGGCTGGCACTGCTAAAGTTGGCGCTGCTAAAGTTGGCGCTGCTAAAGTTGGCACCGCAATAACATCATCCGCCAAGAAGCGTGCGCCAGCAGCGTGCATCGCGGCTGCCATTGTGGACTTGCCCTGCCCGGAGTGACCCAGAAAAGCCACCGCTGCCTCTGTGCCGTTAGCATCTGGGAGGGCAACGGCACTGGCATGAAGCATTAAAAAGCCGCGCTGATGCAGCAAGACCGCTAACACAGTGCCTAATAGGAAACAGCGCAAAGTTGGCTCATCTGCATCTGGTGCGGGGTTAATCAGAATCTCGCGGCCCGCCTTCACCTGAAAGTGCCCCGCCTCGCGCCAAAAGAGGTGGGCTACGTCTTGGCGGATGAGACAGAAGGAATTACGCTCTGATATGACGGAAGCAAAGTCATGGGACGCCGTTGGACTTACTGCATTACCATCGGGGGTTGGCTCTACTTTAATGACAACATCTGGCACCTGGACCTCAACCGAAGAAAGTGGTTGAGAGGTAAAGTGGGGCACCTCTGGCAAGGTCAGGTCTGAACAGATGAGAAGTCCATAGGCCGTGTACATGAGCGATTACCCAGAGAAGTTAATAGTCGCTAACTCGGCTAAAGCACTGACTCCGCAGCCAGAACTACCAAGTTCAGGGACTAAGAGGTTGAGGATAACCTGAGTATTAAGTTCCGCCAAGGCACCCAGGGCCATCAGGAGGATCGGTGCATCCGCTCCCGACAGCCTGCAGGGTGAGTCGCTCCAACTTTCCGTGACTAGTTAGCTGCGGAGTGCTATAGGGCCTTCTCGTATGGGTAACGGCATCCCCCTGGACTGCACCCTCTGCTTGCATAGTCGAAGCATTTAGAGTTTCTAAATTATCCGGCTTATTCTGCATTTTGGCTCCTTATGAGATAATACGTCTTGCGATTATAAAATCGGCTGCGTGTCACTTCATAGACTACTGCTTGAGATTTAACGCACGGTTAAAGGCCCGGCTTGTCCCGCCCCGCTACGTCCTTGCGCATCGGCTAGATCACTCCATTTAACCAGAACCTTGTCACCTGGATGGAACGAACCAATTGGTAACGCCAGCACCACGCTGTTGCGGGCGGCGTCATAGGCGGCGCTTTCAACCGCCACAGTGCGGCCATTGACCAGCACTGTATAACGGGTGGCATCACTGGCGGTCTCGGCATCTAAGGAGCCATTGAAGCGCAACCGGATTGCCCCGGTTGCTCCATCTGCACTGGCGCTGGAAGGATTCAGGGGAGAGGGTTTCGCAGGCGTAGGCTGTTTAACGCCGTCTTCTGTATTGCCCTCGAAAATTAATACTGCCGTTAACGGTGGATTAGCCGCACCCGCAGGCCCGCCCCCCCCTGCCGCACCCGCCCCGCCATTGCGCTGCCTTGTGCTTTGCCTGCTGACCGCAGTAGCCCACACTCCACTGCGCCCCCCGCCTATCCCACCCGACTGAGCGTCCTGCGAGCGCGTTGGGGCTGTCGCCAACCGAGAAGATTTACCCGTTTCCGTATCACCTTCAAAGTTGAGGTCTAAACAGTCACTGGCCAGGGAGACTTGATAATGGCCACGCTGCTCCACACCTAGAAGAAACTCTAAATCTACGGGAACTCCCGGTGCAATACCGCCCAGCGGCACCATTACAGAAACGCTGGCATTGAGGCCACCTCCTGCGGGTTGGGCTGGTGGCTCATCTAACTTCACGAGGAGCGCCGAAATAGTTGCCTTAGCCTTAACCCCACCGGGCAGAAGCACTGGCGCTTTGCCAGCATCCCGCTTACTAGCATCCGGCTGAGCAGCGTTCGGCTGAGCAGCATCCGGCGGGTTTAGCAGGCGCATGTCTGCCGTGCCTGCCGCGGTTGTTCCCGCTGTGATGTTGGTGACGCAGAAGCGCAGATGTGTGATAGGCTGTGTGGTGCGATTAACAAAGCGATGACGCAGGGTTAAAGTGCCATAATGATGATTCTGGCCTGTCGCAGTGGCATGACGGATAGGCTGTAGTTCGCCCGCTTTCTCTCCTGTGGCTGCTAAAGCATCCGTCCCAGTTGTGGTTGGCAGCAGGTCTCCATGACCTGACTCACTAGACTCACTGGCGGCTCCGTTATGGAGCACCGGACTCGTTAGATTCTCCGGGCCAGGCGCACCTAACTTAACGGCGTGGCCTGAGAGAGTGCCATTAACTGCGACAATCACAAAATCTTGCTTATTATTGTGGGTGTTCTGTGGCGCACCGGCTTTGAGCTTGCGGACACAACTGAACTGGGTTTCTTTAGCCGCAAAAGCATATTCCGGTAAGCCTTCGCCCTCCCCGTAAGCGGCGAATGCAGCCACTGTTGCGTTGGCCTGGGCTGCGCTCGCCGTTGCTGGGCCGACAGCATCCACTGTCTGGCCTGCCGCATCACACAACCTAACACCCCCAACAATGCGTTGCTTGATGAGTACATCTCCTACCGCACAAGCATTAAGACTATATTGACGGCCTGTGAAAAGAAGATGCCCATAAGCCGGAATGTCAATGCCTTCAGGAATTGGCACCGAGGCTGGCTGCTGATTATCGGATAAGAACTGCAAAGACCAGCCCGCCACACCTAATGGCGTATCGGTCGGGTTGTAGAGTTCTACGAAAGAGTCTTGGTCGCCTCCCGGCCCCTGGGTGCGCAACTCACTAATGAGAACCGGCGGAAGCTCCGCAGCGGTATCAGCAGCGGCATCAGGCCCGTTAGCGGCACCAAGCCCGTTGGCGGGGCTTAGTGAAGCAGCCCCGATCTGCGCCTTAACCGGGGTGGCACTGAGTAGGGCACTGAGTGCGACTGCACTGAAGCTACTCAGGAGACTCCTTGTCAATAAATGAGCCTTACACCTGGAACGGCTCGACTGAACTGCTAACATAACGTCTTTCCTTTCCAGTTCACTGCCGCACTGCGGCAACGCTGGAATAACCCAATTCGCCCCGTTTAATACCTATAATCGGTAAACCCCAACAGGAGATTCTCCTGGACAATAGCTAGCTCTAAGCAGTATAAGTGCCTAGCCGGGACGGACTCTCAACCAGACACGAAAACGATACACTTTGACACGCTCATAATACTTTTGGCAGCCCTAAACCCCGCGAGATAAGATATCGTAAACAGGTTAGGCATAGCTGCTGTTAGCTATGCCTAACCTGTTTACGTAAGCATCAGGGCAAACCTTCCATGTTGAGGACAGCGCGATAAGTGCCCTTAACCACCACGCCAAAGTTGAACTGCACGTTCACACTCGCCCCTGGTGCCAATCCC